>Ga0265295_1002102_pt1 | contig 32792 bp, 32 predicted proteins | sample Munlansysbiofilm_FD_192503 | JGI IMG/M metagenome (GOLD analysis project Ga0265295, IMG submission 192503) | Leachate microbial communities from a municipal landfill in Southern Ontario, Canada - Methane capture system biofilm | ecosystem: Engineered > Solid waste > Landfill > Unclassified ... | reverse complement strand
TCCAGCACTGGTGTTAGTTCTGCAAAGGGATCTGGTTGTTCCCCATGACAACCGCAACTACATCCATGTTCATGTGTTTCATGACTCATATGATAAAACTCCTTTCAATTTCGGCAGATAAATATTATTTCTGTGATTTTTTGATCTTTATAAGTATACACTTTTTAGCACAGAAAAAATTGTATATTTGCTCACGATTTAAGTAAAAAACGAAAAAATAAAAAGCACAATGTATTGTTCTTACATTATTAATGACAAAGCATTTTCCCGCCCCGTTGTAAACCAGTATCTCCAGATCGGACAAATTCTAAAATTCCATAAGGTTCAACCATTTCAAAGAAGCCTTCAATTTTGTACCGGGTACCAGTAATTTCGATGACCAGACTTTCTCTGGATACATCAACAATATTAGCTCGAAACATATTTGCAATCTCAACAATCTGAGATCGGGTTGTATCATCAGCTTTGACCTTGATAAAAACCAATTCTCTGATAATGGAATCATCTGGTTTCAGTTCAATAACCGTAATCACATCGATGAGTTTATTTAGTTGTTTCTTTATTTGGGTCAAGATTTGATCATCGCCGGTAACCGTGATGGTAATCCGTGAAAGCTCGGCATTCTCGGTGGTTCCCACAGTCAGGCTGTCAATATTATAACCGCGTCGCGCAAAAAGTCCCGAAATGCGGCTTAATACACCAAAATTATTTTCTACTAATAATGATAAACAGGTTTTTTTCTCCATAATCACTCTCCCTAAATCCTTATGAAATCAGGATGAACCTGGCATTGAATCAAGGTCGGCCCCTGGTGTTTAATCGCTTCCGGGAGGACCTTGTTAAAGTCAGCATTTTTATCAACCTTATAACTTTTTATACCATAGGCTTCAGCTAATTTCATAAAATCAATATCGAAATTAATATCCGTTCCGCTGTAATGCCCTTTACCATAGATATCACACTGTAGCTGCCGTACCATTCCAAGCTTTGTATTGGTAACCAGAATAATGTTGACCTTCAGCTGATGTTCGGCAATGACGCCCAGCTCACCCATACTCATCTGAAAACTGCCATCGCCACAGACGATAAAAATTTCCTTGGGTTTGTTCAGGGTCGCAAAAGCTGCGCCGCAGGCTGCCGGAATACTGTAACCCATGGTCCCCAGCCCGCCGGAAGTATAGTATCTTCGGTTTTTGATAATACGATAATACAAAGCCGACCAAATCTGATTCAATCCCACATCACCGACAACTGTGGCATTATCTGAGGTCATTTCGGACATATCCTTGAATAAAACCTTAGGATTAATCAGATCGCTGCATGGCGGATCAGCATCATAAATCAGGGGGTTCTCGCTGCGAATGATTTCAATTTCAGCAAGCCAGGCAGCATGATCGGTGATGGTATCTTTTTGAATCAACTCAGATAAAACTGTTTTAGCATCGCCAACAATCGGGATATTCGTTTCCATGTTTTTGCCGATTTCAGCCGGGTCGATATCAATATGGACAAAATCAGTATCTTTTTCAAATTCAGTCAATTGGGAGGTAGCTCGATTGGACATCCGAGCTCCAATATTGATAATTAAATCGGCTCCATTCATCACCACATTGGAATATTTATAGCCATGACTCCCAACAATCCCACAGTATAATCGATGATCTTCAGGAAAGGCACCAATTCCCATCAGCGAGGTAATTACAGGAATATTGTTTTTTTCTGCAAAAGCCAGCAGCTCCTTTTGGGCATTTCCCAACACCACACCACCACCGCTATAAATAACCGGTTTTCCAGCTTCTTTTATCTTTTTAATAGCTCGCTTGATCTGTCCACTATGACCACTTAAATTCGGTTTATATCCCCTAATAGCAACCTTATCACAGGTTAATCCAGTTTTGACATTTTCCAGCTGAACATCTCTGGGAATATCAATCAATACTGGTCCCGGACGACCGGTTGAAGCAATATGAAAGGCCTCTCTGATAATTCTGGGGATATCCGCTGCATTTTGAACTAAATAACTATGTTTTGTAAAGGGAGCCGTTGCCCCGGTGATATCTGCCTCCTGGAAAGCATCTGTTCCGATCAGTGCCCGATCCACCTGGCCGGTAATGGCGACGATTGGAATAGAATCAAGGTAAGCGGTTGCAATACCAGTTACCAGATTGGTTGCTCCAGGTCCCGATGTGGCCAAACATACACCAACACGCCCAGATTCTCTGGCATATCCACTCGCATAATGCGGTGCTGTCTGCTCGTTTCGCACTAAAATATGTTTAACCGGCGATGTTCTAAATGCCTCATAGAGAGGTAATACGGCACCTCCGGGATAACCAAACACAAACTCAACATTTTCTCGTTCAAGACATTTTAAAATTAATTTTGATGCTAACAGTGGAATCACTCCCTTTTTAAGTATTTCAAATTATCATATAAAATTATATATCTTTTGTCAATGAATTTTTTTTGCATTAAAAGCAGCAATTCCTATTTACAAGACCTCGAAATCAGCCCATATCCTTGTAAATTGTTAACTTTCCCAGTAACGGCGTTTTTACTGAGATCGCGCCAACTGGGCACATTTCCTGACAACAATAGCAGCGAATGCAGCGATTGTAAAAATACAAGGGATACTTTCTCCGTTTCCGTTTTACAATGCGAATAGCCTTTTTATCAACCGGACAGCTCGCTTCGCAGACCCCACAACCGATACATTTTTCCTTGTCAACCACCGGCTTCTGAATAATAAAATCCTGAATCGGTTTTAAAACAGAAAGGGTCGACGGTTCCCCTTCATGGACGGGAATTCGAACCACATCAAAGTCAGGATTGTAAAAATTTTCGAGCGGCTCTCCCATCATTTCAATATTTTCTTCGGTCCAGTATCCTAATTCCATTTCTTCACCATAAGTAATGGTTGGGATGAAGGTGGGATCCAGATTAATCATTCTGGCAAAGGTCGCATCCAGCGCAACGGGATCATCCGATACCAGTAACACCTTCATCGGCACGGGTTTTCCCGATGCCGGACCGTTACCTTCCATGGCAACAATTCCGTCCATGATAAAAAGTCGTAGTTTGGGGATGAGATAGCGGTTCAAATCGACCAGCATTTTTGAAAAACTTTTAACATTTGGATAATGAGCATGGGACATTCCCTTATTCAAACCATAAACGCAGCCAAATTGGTTTTTGATCGCTCCGGTGATCCGGGTCAGACCATGGGTTTTCATTTTTGACAGACTGATAATCGCATCACTCTCTAAAACCCCTTGGGCGATATCAAATTTCTTGGTTCCGATGCCAAGAAAAAAATCCATCTGCTGACCGTGACTGAATTCTTTCAGGGGTATATCATACTTCGCGGCAATGGCAGCGAGACCGCTTTCTTTAGCGGCGCCAGAGGGTGAGCCAAAGCCTGGCGAGTCACCATAAGAAAGGCGGCTGTAATCGGCCTCTTGAAGCAGTCGAATCATCGCTTCAAATACTACCGGATGGGTGGTAACACCAGCGTCTGGGGTTTTTCCTCGGAGCAGGTTGGGTTTGAGTAAAATCCGCTCTTGTTCGTTTACGAATTGTTCGATCCCGCCGAGGAGTTCAACGGCAGCTTTCAATTTCTCATAAACCAGTTCATTATCATAGGATTCACAACCCATAATAACAACACGCGATTTTTTATTTTCCATTTTTCTCAATGCCTCTTTCCGTTATTCTAATTTTTTTCTCTTTTAGTAGTTTACCCACAGCGCGCTTAAAAGAACTCTTACTCATATCAAATTCTTTTTTTATTATAAACGCCTCGGTTTTATCATTATACGGTAAGAAACCTTGACTTTCATTTAATTTAGTGAGAATAACGACAGCATCTTTGGGTATTTCTTTATAGGCTTTTTTATTGGGACTCAAGACCAGCTTGCCGTCATTGCGGATTTCAGATACCCGGGCATGGACTTTTTCGCCGCAATGAATGTCTGAGTTTGCATCTTTGATCAGAATCAATCCATGATACAGATTGTCAATCGCCACAAAGGCGCCAATTTCGGGATTGATCTGGTAAACATAGCCTTCAATCCAATCACCCACTTTGTAGGGTGCGCCGACTTTCAGCAGCGGATAAATCTTCATGGTTGCGCATAAGCGATCACTTTTATCAGTATACAGATTAACCAGATAATCTCGGCCTTTTTGGACCTTGACAGTTTGCTCGTTATAAGGCAGTAACAGATCTTTTTCCAATCCCCAATCGAGAAAGGCGCCAACCTTGGTAACATCCGCTACCTTAAGCGCTGCAAATTCACCCAACTGAATTTTCGGTTCCCGGGTAGTCGAGATCAGCCGATCCTTTGAATCCCGATAAACAAATACGTCAATTTGATCGCCGGCCCGAGAATTCTTTGCCACTTCTTTCTCCGGTAACAAGATAACCTCAGTCGTATCAAATCCATCCGATAAATATGCACCAACGGGCGTTATCCGTTCGATGGTCAGTGTTTGTACTTTTCCTATTTCTATCATTTTTTTAACCTCTTTTATTTTAGTAGCTAGGCATAAAAAAGGCCGTGTTCATCACACAACCCTTGTTTTACCAATTATTTCATGTTTTTTAATTCGCGCCGATTCTGCTCAATTTGATCGTTCATTTCTTTTAACTGTATCTGAAAACTATAGAGCAGCTTGTCGGCATAGTTTTGCGTTCCTGTTTTTAAAGCTTTAGCACTCATATTTGCGTTTCGCATAAGCTCATTGGCATTGGCAGTCGCATTTTTTGTTATTTCATTCGTGTCGATTAATTCTCTCATCCGCTTTTCTGCTTCTGCTTTAATATGATCTGCTTCACTTTGGGCAGCGAAAATAATTTTCTTCCGCTCAGCAACGATTTTTTTTGCTTCCGCCAATTCTTCCGGCAGTGAATCTCTGATTTCATCAATGATCTCGATCACTTCTTCAGGATTTACAAACGCTTTAGATGAAAAGGGAATCGTGTTTCCTTTTTCCACGACTTCTTCTAATTCTGCTAATAAGTCAAGTACCCTCATTTCATACATCCTTCCTTATACTTCTTTTGTATCGCTTTTTCCACGTTTTTAGGGAGAAAATCGGATACGTCTCCCTGATATTTAACCAGTTCTTTTACTAATGTCGAACTTAAATAAGAGTGCTTATTACTCGTTATCATAAAAAATGTTTCAATCTCATTATCAAGATGCTTATTGGTTAATGCCATTTGAAACTCATATTCAAAATCCAAAAAAGCCCGAAGCCCCTTGACAATGATATTGGTATTTCTCATTCTGACATAATCGATCAGGAGTCCGTTGTAGAAATCAACCTCAACGTTTTCGATTCCAGAAAGAACATCCTTAATCAACTCCACCCGTTCCTCACAGGTAAAAAGATAATTTTTGCTGCTGTTAACCATCACACAAACGATCACCTTATCAAATATTTTTGTTGCTCTTTCAATCATGTCAAGATGCCCTTTTGTTATGGGGTCAAAACTCCCCGGGTAAACTGCAATTTTTGTGCTCATAATTCTCCCTAGAATAATAACTAATTGTTGTGATACCGTATTTCTTTGACTTGTAACACGTTAATTTATTTTTTACTAATGGCATTATAACAGATTTTTCTGTTTCTATCACTAATTTTCCATTTTCAGAAAGAATTTCTTTTTCAGAAATCATTTCTAATAATTGATAAATCTCCTCGACCTGACAATAGGGCGGATCCATAAAGATAATATCACACTGGGTTTTATTGTACGCCAGCATTTCCACCCCACTACGGGCCGACTGGTTAAACACCCGGGTGCGGTTTTCATAACCTAACAGATTGATGTTTTTTTTTGTTGTTTTTATGCTCTCACTGGAGAGATCAAAAAAATATGCCCACGCCACGCCCCGGCTCAATGCTTCCAGACCCATCGCCCCGGTACCTGAAAATAAGTCAACAAATACAGCTGCTTCTCTTATGTCATTCTGGAGACTGTTGAAAATAGCCCCTTTAATTTTGTCAGCTGTTGGCCGGATCTTGTCGCCAGTGATCGTCACCAATTTTTTCCCACGCTTTTCGCCGGCAATTACTCGCATTTTTCCTCCTAGTTAAATGATATATCGGCTATCTCGATATAAAATGATTTCAGTACGTCGTTACGAAAGGTCATCATTTCCTCATTGTTTGATTCAAAAATAATCGCTGCAATTTCTTTGGTTCGTTTTATCAAGGCCAGTTCTTCGGTGGGATTAAGTAAACCGAGTTTCGGCAAGCCGTGCTGTTTAAAACCAAAATAATCTCCCGGCCCCCGTAATTTAAAATCCTCATCGGCAATCTTTCGACCATTGCGATTGTTCACAATTACCTTCATCCGAGCGAGGGTATCCTCACTCTTGGAATTGGTGACCAGAAAACAAAAAGACTGATGGTTTCCTCGCCCCACCCGGCCACGCAGCTGATGGAGCTGGGATAGACCAAACCGTTCAGCACTGAGAATCACCATCGTGCTGACGTTAGGCACATCAATACCAACCTCGATAATACTGGTTGCGACCAGACAATCGATCTCACCCTGGTTGAATGCCTGGATGATTGATTCTTTATCCTCGCTTTTCAGGCGACCGTGCAGGCATGCCATCCGAAATTCAGGCTCAATTTTTTGCAGCAGCTCCAAATAGACCGATTCCGTATCGCGAACCTCTTCCAGCTCTTCTGACGCCTCGATAAATGGACAAATCACAAAAGTCTGCCGACCTTTTGACATTTGCTCCTGAACAAAGCCCAGAATTTTATGTAGTGATGCTTCATTATAACAATAGGTCTTAATCGGTTTCCGACCTTTCGGCAGTTCATCGATATAGGAAACCGATAAATCGCCATAGAGGATCAACGCCAATGTTCGGGGAATCGGCGTAGCGCTCATAACCATGGTGTGGGGTAGGTTTCCCTTTAATGCTAACTGACTCCGTTGTTTAACCCCAAAGCGATGTTGTTCATCGGTGATCACCAGCCCCAGATTATAATAATCCACCGACTGCTGGATCAAGGCATGGGTACCGATGATCACCGATACCTGACCCTGAGCAACCCGCTCAAGAATCTCACGCTTTTCCTTGGCTTTCAGGCTTCCGGTCACCACTTCCACGGTAATGCCAGTATTTTTTAACAGCTCACTAAAGCTGCGGCCATGCTGCTGAGCCAATATTTCGGTGGGAGCCATATAAGCCGTCTGATAGCCATTTTGTGCCATCAGACAGGCCGCGATTACCGCAATAACGGTTTTCCCGGAACCCACATCCCCCTGGACCAACCGGTTCATAACCTGGCCACTTTTTAAATCAGCAATCATGTCGTCAATTACCAATCGCTGACTGGCAGTCAGATCATAGGGCAAGCTGTTGATAAAGGATTCTAAACCCGCAAACAGGTTAATGTCAATATCCGAGTACCTTTTTTCCCGAGCTCCGGACATGATCCCCATATTTATTTTCAGCGCTTCATTAAATTTGAGCCGCTTTATTCCCTGAATCACATCTTCTGCCTTTTGGGGAAAATGAATGGCCTTTAAGGCGCTTTTCATATCCAATAACTTTTCAGATAAACGGATCTCCGCTGGCATCGAATCCGGAACCTCCAGCTCGCCCGCAAATATTTGACTCACGGTTTTGGGGATGATACTGCCAGGAATCCCCTGAATATTCCGGTACACTGGTGTCAGCTCAAAAAAATTACCCGGGTTACTGGCGATCACAAACTGGGGATTGATGATCTTTGTGCCGCCATAGGCTTTTTTAACCTTGCCATAGAAATAATAATCCTGATTCTCCTGGAAGGTGCTTTTTAAATAAGGTTGATTAAAAAATACCGCCGACAATTTTTTATCTTCCCAAAGCAGCGGCACTGTAAAGATCGAAAGATTTCCCCGAGTCCGATTGAGCCGGCCTTGATCTAAGACAGTAGCTTTAAAGGAAATTTCCTGATCTTCAGAAAATTGCTCTGGGTTTCCAAAACCACTGCGATCAATGTATTTTCTCGGATAATGGGACAATAGATTACCCACCGTTTTAATTCCGGCTTTCGCCAGGGCTTCCCGCCGCTTTGGTCCAACGCCTTTTATTTTTTCCAGTGAATCTTCCCATTTCATGGTTTTTCCTCATGTTTATCTTTTAAATGAATTTCGATTTAATGTTACTCCACTGATACAATGTAGTAATAAAGAGGCTGTCCGCCATAATGCATTTCTACATCGCATTCATCAAAACTTTCGGACAGCTCCCCAGCCAGGCTAGTGGCATCTTCTTCGGTAACATCTTTTCCGTAATAAATCGAGATCAGCTCACTATCCTCATCGACCATATCACTGAGCAGTTCTTCGGTAACAGCCTTAATGCTTTTTCCGGTGAACTTGATTTCGCCCCCGGTAATACCGATGACATTCGATTTTTTAATTTTTAAGCCGTTGATTTTCGTGTCTCTGACTGCGTAGGTTACTTCTCCTGTCGCCACATGGTTAATGGCTTCCGACATCGCTGACACATTCTCTTCTGGCGCTGTTTCGGGAGAAAATGCCAACATCGCCGCAATACATTGAGGAATATTTTTGGAAGTGATCACGTGAACCTGTTTATCAGAAATCTCACTGGCCTGTTTAGCGGCCATAATAATATTGCTGTTGTTGGGAAAAATAAAAATAGTTTCGGCATTTAGTTTATCCACTTCATTCAAAAAATCCTGGGTGCTAGGATTCATCGTCTGACCACCTGAAATAACCCGGGTCACCCCAAGATCTTTAAACAGCTTCGTTAATCCTTCTCCTGGTGAAACCGCAATAAACCCATAGGGAATCAAAACCTCATCCGGTTTGCTTCCCTTAGATGCAAATTGCTCGCGCATATTGTCTATTTTGATGCGGATTAAACTACCGAGACTGCCGCCTCGCTCCAATGCCAGACCAGGATTATCAGTATGTAAATGAACTTTGACAATGGCATCATCTTTAACAACAACAACGCTGTCTCCAAGGGTGTCCAAATACGCTCTCAATTCGGCTTCATCCACTTCTACGGCTTCCTGAATAATAAACTCAGTACAATAGCCAAAGGTAATATCTTCAGGCCGCATATGAGAATCGTCGACAAACTTGTCCAGATTACTTGGTTTAATCTCCAACTCCATCCCCAATTCTTCGTTGAGCAATGCTTTTAGAGCCCCTTCGACAATACAAATAAGGCCCTGTCCGCCGGCATCAACCACGCCAGCTTCTTTTAACACCGGCAGCATCTCCGGGGTCTTTTCCAATGTAACCTTACCATGATAAATGACATCCGCAATAAAGTTTTCCAGGCTGTCATAAGTGTTGTATTTCGCCATCGCAAACTCGCCCATTTCTCGGGCAACCGTGAGAATCGTTCCTTCGGTGGGTTTCATGACCGCCTTATAAGCCACATCTGCTGCCAACTTTAAAGCACCTGCTAATGATGGGATATCCAGATCTTCCTGAGCTTTGCAGCCTTCTGCAAATCCTCTCAGCAATTGCGAAAGGATTACGCCTGAATTCCCCCGGGCACCAATCAAAGCGCCTGATGAGGCCGACTTGGCTACACTGTAGACATTCAGTTTTTCAATCTTATCAAATTCTGAAACTGAGTGACTAAAAGTAAGTGACATATTCGTTCCGGTATCACCATCCGGTACTGGAAAAACATTGAGTTCATCCACAATTCGTTTATTGATTTCGAGATTTTTCGCCCCATAACGAAACATTTTTATGAGCATTTCACCGTCAATTGTCTGGGTTTTCATTCTGTCCTCCATTTACACACGCACGCTGACTACATTCACACTGATACGCTTCACTTTTAATGATGTTTCTTTTTCGACCCGATATTTTACATTGGATATGATATTTTCAGCGACAACCGAAATTTTTATCGCATACTCGACAATGACATATAGGTCAATTACTAAGTGATCATCTTCGATGATTACACCCACACCCTTATTGGCCTGATCGCCTGAAAGAATTTCAATCAAGCCGTCTTTTCCTCGTTTATGTGCCATTCCAACCAGACCGTAGCACTCCATCGCAGCGTTTCCAGCAATATCTGCAATTGCCTTTCGAGTAATATCAATATATCCTAGTTCACTATTTACTTTCATTAAATTACTCCTTCTTTTATTATTTACTTATTTTACATAATAATTCCACTTAAGTCAAAATTTCTATTGCTTTATTTTTTATTTTCATGATATAATACACCTTGTTTTATAAAAGGTAAGCGTAAGGGAGGTTATGTCATGGCTAAAGAATGTTTTGTATGTAAAAAAACCGTTGTTAGTGGCAACCAGGTTAGTCATTCAAATAAACACAATAAACGAGTTTGGAAACCCAATTTACAAAGAGTTAAAGTTGTAATTGAAGGCACACCACAACGAATTAGTGTTTGTACACGTTGTTTGAGATCCGGTAAAGTCGAAAGAGCCTAGTCTCTTTTATCTGCGGAACCATAGTTGAAGAGTCTTTAATCAGACTCTTTTTTCTTGTGTCAAGATAAAGTGCCAGGCGAGTATGCTACTCGTTTGGCAGTTAGCTGACACCACTCAAAACCCAGACCCTCTGATGCATTTTACTTTCAGCGAACACTTCTTACTTCTTTTAATCTTCGGGAATAACGATCAGTAGCAGCCCCTCTTTAAAAGCAATGCACTGTGTGTTATCATTCGTCACATTGCTAATACCATAAGGCTTGTCGATGGTCATTTGCCCTTCATTAATGGGGTATTCAAATCCGGTAATCGTCAGCCCCTCAACTACTCCACCAATCGGCAATATCGAAACAATCGTACCAGTCGAAAAATAAAATGTTGTCGTTTTTCCGATCATTCTAATGCGGTTTTTTTCATTGACCATTTCGGCTTCAATGCCAACATCGATAAACCGTTTCAGTAAATAGATATTACCCAGACTATGATCCATCCGGGAGCCCAGACCACCGAGAATGATCACTTTATCAGCACCCATTTTGATGGCATGGGTAATCGCCAGTTCAGTATCTGTTTCATCTTTTTTTGATGGATAAGATTCAAATTTTATCGTTTTAAAAAACGCCCTGGTTTCAGCAGTAATTGAATCCATATCACCAATGATAATATCCGGTTTGAGATTAAGTTCTCTGGCGTAGTTTGCTCCGCCATCGGCACAGATTAGATAGTCGGCCTTAATTTCTTTTAAATACCCTTCATAAAAAACTTTATTGTAATATTCACCATTTGTAAAAATGATCACCTTCATCGATATTGATCCTTTTTTATTTCCTCCAGTAAACTTAAATAATGTTCATATCGAACAGCACTGATTTCGCCATCCGCAACTGATTTTTTAACGGCACAGCCGGGCTCTTCTTTATGAAGACAGCTTTTAAAGCGGCACTCTCCGCGAGAAAATTCCGGAAAATACTCCCGCAGTTCTTCCGGTTTGATCATTTCCGAAATCTGATATGATGAAAAACCCGGGGTATCAAGTAAATAACCACCATTCTTGGTTTCCAGTAATTCGACATGTCGAGTTGTGTGTTTCCCTCTTTTTAATTTTTGACTTAGTGCCCCGGTCGCCATGGTTTGATCAGCACATAAGTAGTTAGCCATAGTCGATTTTCCAACCCCCGAGGGACCTGCCATAAAAGCGGTTTTACCCCCTATTTCTCTGATAATCTTATCCATGGTGTCCGTATCCTGCTTACTGAAAAAAAACAGCTTATAGGGGGTTTTTTCGTAGATCTCTTTAATCGCACTCTCCTCTTCAGTGCTTGTTAAATCGCGCTTAGTAAAACACACAATCGGTTCTACATTTTGGATCTCTGAGCTAATTAAAAGCATATCCAAAAGCAATAAATTTGGTTTCGGATTTATCATTGAAAAAACAATAAGACCAATATCAACATTGGCCACCGGCGGTCTTAAAAAAATATTTTTTCGGGGCAAAATTGACTCGATCATCCATTCTCCGGGATTATCGGACTGAATCATCACTTCATCACCAACTGTGGGGATAATTTTCTGGTGCCTTAATACACCTCTTGCCTTACACTCTAATACATCATTGTCTCGATCAGTTTTTACATAATAAAATCCGCCAATACCCTTAATAATTTTTCCCGGTACTTGTTCGTTTGATATCAATATTAATCCTCCTCTTTCAAATTATAAATTCTTTCTGATATCTCAACACTTTTTCTAAATTAAATACGGGCTTCTATAATCAATTGAAACATCGTTCCAGTCGAACCTTTCAAGGAAATGTACGAATTGAATGCTCAATTGTTATATAAACCCGTAAATATCATTTAAAATTTTTAATCAACCATTATCAAAAATCAATGTAACCAGTTCCAACACTTGATCCATCGATAAATACCTCATAGGTTTCGCGGCCAACGCCTTCGACATTAACTGAAAACACATCGTCAGACATATTGGTGCCCTCATAAATCAACGTCTCTGTTTTATCTGCCGCAATTAAGACAACCTTCACCTTAACTGATTTTGATGGATTTTTTTCAATATACTCACTTAAATCGATCGTTAATTTCTGCGTTGACTTCTTACCGCCGCTAACCACAATCGACACATCTGAATCTTTAGCAACCTGATTGCCATCGGTGGGAGACTGTTTCATGACCATTCCTTTGGAATAGTCAGTACTGGTCTCATAGGTGATTGCGCCGACAGTCAACCCTGCATTTGTGATAGTGTTTTTGGCATCAGCCTCAGTTTGACCAATGATACTTGGCACCGTGACGAGATCTTCACCCTTACTGACATAAATAGTTACCTTTGTCCCTTCATTGGCCGTCGCATTCCCATTGGGATTCATTTGAAAGACAATATCAGCACTATAGCTGTCGTTGTATTCTCTTTTAATTTCACCAACCACGAAATTAGCAGCTTCAATGACTTTAACTGCTTCTGTTTCACTTAACCCGATAACTGACGGAATTGTCCCAGTCTTCACACCTTTGCTGACGGTTACCTTGACCGTTTTTCCACTTTCCAATTCTTTCCCACTTTCCGGGTTTTGAGTCATAATCAGCCCCGCTTCAACGTCTGCGCTATATACTTCTTTTTCAACTTCCAGAACCAGATCTAATTTTTCGAGCGTTGTTTTCGCTTCTGCAGTAGTTTTACCTTTAATATCCGGTACTTGCACCGTCTTTCCGGAAAAGAAAGCGTAGGCCATAATACCCATAGCTGCGATGGCCAAAAATGCAAAGACCGAAGTAAGAATGATCTTACGTTTCTTTTTTCTGGCGGCCGTTTCTTTTGGTGTTTCATAATAATACTCGTCATCATCATCATCCTCTTCTTCATCGGGGTGAACAGCTGCGTGACTGCCAGTATTTTCAACGTGAAAGAGACCTTCCCGAATAATGTGGGTATCATTCCCCAAATGATTGCCATCCCCGGCAGCAAAACTCAGATTTTCCAATACCGCTTCAAGATCTTCCATTAGTTCGTCAGTATTCTGATACCGCTCGTCCGGTTTTTTCTGCGTCAGTTTAATAACGATCTGATTGACCCGTTCGGGTATTTTAGGTTCCAATAATTTAGGTGGGACAATCTCTTCTTGGATATGTTTGATGGCGATGGTAACGGTGTTTTCTTCATCAAAGGGGAGCTTTCCGGTTAATAGCTCATAATATAAAATTCCTAGGGAGTAGAGGTCTGAACGCTCATCAACAAATCCGCCCTTAGCCTGTTCCGGAGAAATATAATGAACCGAACCCATGGTTTGATTCGTCATGGTGACAGTTGAACTGGTAATCGCCCGGGCGATTCCAAAATCTGCCACCTTGGGAACCAGATCCCGGGTTAACAGAATATTATGGGGTTTAATGTCCCGATGGATTATTTTATTTTCATGGGCACAGCGCAATGCATTGGAGATATCCATCACAAACCGGGTCGCTTCAGTATAATCAAGACGTCCTTTTCGCATTAAATATTGTTTCAGAGTAATCCCATCAACAAATTCCATGATGATATAGTAAATATTGTCCTGAACGCCAACATCATAGACGCCGACAATATTAGGATGTGATAAACAGGCAACGGCCTGCGATTCCCGATCAAATTTTTTAATAAACTGCTCATTTTCGGTATACTCTTCGCGTAGTACTTTGACTGCAACATAACGATTCAGCTTTAAATCACGAGCTTTATAAACATAGGCCATTCCGCCTCGTCCAATCAACTCAACAATTTCATAACGTTTTCCTAATGTTCTACTGAGCATTTGGCACCTCTTCCAGAGGCTTGAATAGGACAACAGTGATATTATCCTTGCCTCCGTTTATGTTTGCCAGATCGATGAGTTTTTTCGCTGCATCTTCCAGACTGTTTTCTAAGATAATAGTCTTCATATCTTGATCGCAAACCATATTAAAAAGGCCATCTGAACAGATAAGATAGATTGCTTCGGGATTGATCTCATAGCGATAAAAGTCAACATTCACTGAATTATCGGTTCCCAGCGCTCGGGTGATCACATTTTTTTGGGGATGTATTTCTGCTTCTTCCTGGGTTATCTTTCCTTCATCCACCAGGATCTGAACAAGCGAGTGATCTTTCGTCAAGCGGATGATTTCGTCCGCAGTAATGCTGTAGGTGCGACTGTCGCCAACATGGCAAATACATAAATAATTCCCGTCAACGATACACATAGTCAGGGTGGTTGCCATGCCTAAACGTGCGGGTTCATCATCGCCAATTTTTTTGAGTTCTAAATTAATTGATTTTACAAAAGACATCATCTCTTCTGAATCAAAATAGTTCTGAATCCCTGATAAATTATTTTTGATAAAATCCACCGCTGTTTTACTTGCTATTTCGCCGCTGCGATGTCCTCCCAGGCCGTCTGCTACTGCAAAAACATAAGAAATACGATCAACGTTTTTTATGGTTGCTGCCAAGTAGGCATCTTGATTCACCTTTCTCAGTGATCCAACGTTGGATCCATAGGCACATTTCATAAACTCACCTTATCCTCATATCTTTTTTTTCGAAGCTGACCACATGCTGCGTCAATTTCTCGTCCCATTTTGCGTCTCATCGTAACATTTATTCCGTGTTTTTCTAGTTCTCCAAAAAAACAACTCAATCGAGGGCTCTCTTTATAAGCGGTTTCCTGAACCTCATTCAGCCCAATTAGATTTAAATGGTTTTGACTTCCTTTTAAAAGTTTGATTAATCCGGCGATATCTTCATCACGATCATTGTAACCGTCAATTAAGGCATATTCATAAGTAATCCGTCTACCCGTCTTTTTGAAATAAGCTTGACAGGCATCCATCAACGGTTCCAAATCATAACGGTTTGCGATCGGCATTAACAGTTTTCTTCGTTCTGAAAAGACTGAATGAAGCGATATAGCAAGGTTAATCTGGAGATTTTCTTCAGCTAAAGCTTCAATTCCCGGAATGATTCCACAGGTGGAAAGACTGATTTTTCGCTGTCCGATTCCAAAGCCCGTATTGGCGATACGAATAAATTTGATTACTTCATCATAATTCTCAAGTGGTTCACCGATTCCCATAATCACGACATTCGAAATTCGCAGATTTTCTTCTTTTTCCGCTAAAACTATTTGAGCTAATATTTCTCCAGCGCTTAAATCTCTGATTTTTCCACCTCTTGTGGAAGCACAGAATTTACACCCCATATTACATCCAACCTGTGTTGACACACACAATGAAGCGCCATGTTCGTAGTGCATTAACACAGCTTCAATGTACTGACCATCTTTTTGCTCAATTAAATATTTTTTTGTACCATCATGATGATCTTCTTGTTTGGTTTCAATTCTACCATGAAATAATTCATACTTGTCAGATAGTTTCGCTCTTAAACCACTGGAAAAATTAGTCATCTCATCGAATTTTTCACATCTTTTCTCATACAGCCATTGATATAACTGTTTCCCACGATACCTGGCCTCGCCAAGATTTACCATGAGTACTTCACATTCATTGATGTCTTTGCCAAAAATATTTTCCTTCATGTTTTACTCCTATACTATCAGAGAAGCATTACACTCAACGGGATGCTTTACATAGATTGTTCTATTATATCAAAATAATTGATCGAATTCAATTTTTTCAAAATTCTTTTTTCTCTGTTTAAAGTAGTACCTTTTCTTTGGTCAGTATTCATAAAGCCCTTCAATTGCTGACCCGGCTTTACTATTTTTTTAATAAGCACATAAAAAAACTGTCACAGCCATCGATTAAAGGGCTGGTATAGGTGTAGTCATTGCCGTTGTCATCGGAAATGATCTGTAGCTGGGGAAATTTAACCAGTAGTTTATTAATCTGGTTTTCATTTTCATCTTTATTGATCGTGCAGGTTGAATAAAGCAGTTCACCTCCGGATTTTAAGTACCGGACGGCATTTTCAAGCAGGGTCGCCTGAATTTTCACCAGTTCTTTACGGCCTTCTTTGGTACTGTGATATTTTATTTCTGGTTTTCGTCTGATCACCCCAAGACCTGTACAGGGGGCATCCAATAGAATTTTGTCGAAAGAGGCTTCATCGGCCAGTGAAAAATCGCAGCCATCCTGATCTTCCAGACTGATATTCGTACAACCCAGCCGCTGCATGCTTTGTTCAACAAGTTTCAGCCGGCTGGCATAAACATCGCGAGCAATAATCTGACCATCATTATCCATCATCTGACTAAGATAGGTTGTTTTCCCGCCAGGTGCCGCACACATGTCCAAAACCCGGTTCCCCGGTTTGGGATTCAACCGTTCAACAGTCAGCATTGCGGCCTGATCCTGGATCAGAAAATGGCCATCACGATACAAATGGGAATTTTCAATATTGTTTTCAAAAATCCCCAAATTTGTCAGATGAACGGCATTAGGCGACACGTTTCCGGGTTGTGCCTCGACCCCGGCATCCTGCAAATCTTGAATCAATTGATCTTTTGACGTTTTTAGGGTATTACAACGCACTGTAAATGGTGGTTTTTCATTCAGCAGCGGAATAATCGCTTCGGCCTTTTCCACCCCATAGACTTCGTAATATTTATGGACAATCCACAGCGGCACCGAATAGCGGATTGATAAAGCTTCCTTTTCATTATCCCAGTTTTCAAACTTGAATTCTTTACCATCTTTTTCGATTTTTCGCATAATGTTACGCAACACACCATTGATAAAACCTTTAGCCTGAGGCTGAATTTCGGCAGCCAAATTGACCGATTCATTAACAATGGCATAGTTGGGAATTTTATCCAAAAAATAGAGTTGATAAATAGCTATCCTTAATATTTCACTGACCTCTTTATGTAATTTATTGACCGGTCGGCTACTTTGCTGTTTAATCAAATAATCCAGATAGATCTGATTTTGAAGACAGCCATAAACAATATTTAAATAAAGCCGACGGTCATCATCTTTTATGGAAAAATGCTGCAAGGTTCTCTTGATTTCCAAATTAGAGTAGGCGCCATCATAGTCAATTTTCAGCAGGGTTTCCAGTGCAAGTTTTCGAATATTCATCAATCTCTTGACCCTCTTAATATAATTAGTCTAATCAACGTTAACAAGGACATCAGCGCTGCCGCAACATAGGTGAGGGCGGCTGCCCTTAAAACCTTTTTCACCCCAACTTCTTCGCCTGGCTGCAGCAGGTTGTTGTCAACCAGGGCAGTAATGGCCCGCTTGCTGGCATTAAATTCTACCGGTAAAGTAATCACTGTGAAAAACAAACTAAATGAAAACAGAATAATCCCCAGATTCATAAACATCGTCCCCCAGCCCGAAGTTTGTCCGAAGAAAAGTCCTATAAAAAATATCGGCCAGGCTAAATTTGAGGCAAAACCGGTAACAGGCACAATAAAACCTCTAAACCGCAGTGGCCAGTAGCCTTCCTTGTCCTGAATGGCATGACCGGTTTCATGGGCGGCAATGCCAACTGCTGCCACGCTGGCTTGTTGTCCAACACCAGAAGATAAACGCATGATTTTATTCCGAGGATCATAGTGATCAGTCAAATTTCCAGCTACATTTTCGATGTCAATGGCATTCAATCCATTGGCATTTAATAATCGACGCGCCGTATCCGCCCCGGTCAACCCATTTTTAGTCGGTACCTTACTATATGCTTTGTAGGCGCTGCTCACCTGATGCTGCGCATAGGCGGCAAAAATGATTCCCGGAACAAGTATCAACATCGTCCAATAATATTCTAAAAAAAACATTGCATTTCCCCCTTAACTTTCTAAATCTTAGCATAATTACCTAAAGAACTGCTTAGACTAGTTTAAAATAGTTCCAATTTTCAATTTTTTTCCGCGTAAAAAAACGGTGGCATCCATCCGCTTTTTACCTGGTACTTGAACTGATCCAATTTTTAGGGCGTCGTTTTGTGTTTTAATCACAAGACCGTCCCGATCATTGGCAATAAGAATGGTTCCCGGTTTTTCCTGGCCTTCCCAGGTTATGATCTCCGGCTGAAAGCACTTTATTTTTTCATCATAATACACTACATAAGCCCCTGGTGCTGGATCCGTTCCATTAATCAGATACAGTATCTCCCAGCTGGTTTTGGCCCAGTCGATATGGCCGGTATTTTTAAGAATCTTTGCTGCATAGGTGGCCAACGAATCATTTTGAGGAATCGGTTTTAGCGATCCTGCCACTACCTTTTTGATCGTTTCAATTAATAGACCTCCACCTAAAATAGATAAATCCCGGTAAAGACTTTGAAAGGTGGTCGTCTCGGTAATCGGAAATTCTGCCTTTGACAATATATCTCCGGTGTCCATCCCTTCGCCCATCTGCATAATGGTAACCCCAGTTTTTGCTTTTCCATCAATGATGGCTCGTTGAATCGGTGCTGCGCCACGATACTCAGGTAATAGTGAGCCATGAATGTTCAATGCTCCAAAGGTCGGCATTTCTAAAATTTCTTTGGACAAAATCTGACCATACGCCGCAACGATAAAGATATCTGCTTCGAAACTCTTCAATTGCTCAATAAATTGCGGATCTTTAATTTTTTCAGGCTGTAAAACTGTGATACCCAACTCAAGTGCTTTAGCTTTTAATGGCAGTATTTCAACCCTATTTCCTCTTTTATTGGGACGATCCGGCTGACAAATTGCTGCGACAACCTGATATTCGGCAGACACAAGGCTTTCCAGGGCAGGAATACCGAAATCAGTTGTTCCCATAAAGATTACCTTGATTTTTTTCATTTTTCGACGCGATCTATAAACAAAATCCCATCCAGGTGGTCAAGTTCATGACAAACAGCTCGCGCCAGCAAATCCGCGCAGAAAAGTTGAAAAACCGTGCCATCCAGATCAGTTGCTTCAACCACCAATGATTCCGGTCGTTTAACCAAACCCGCCTGTTCCGGAAGGCTGAGACAGGCTTCTTCATCCTCTTCTTCACCTTCGGTAGAAATGATGGTAGGGTTAATAAAGGTCATCGGTCCGTCACCAACATCGATAACAAACAAGCGTCTTAAAATACCGACCTGTGGCGCTGCCAAACCAACACCATCGGCTTTTTTCATGGTTTCTACCATATCATCATTTAATGTTTTTATTTTTTCGTCTATTTCTTCGATAACCCGAGATTTTTTTCTAAGAATTGGGTCTTCCTCAATTCTGATTTGTCGAATAGCCATTTTATCCTCCTGATTTATTATTGTTTGTAAATTCTTTTATAAATTTATTTGAATCGAAACCTTTGATTTCAATCCTTCTATTATACCAAGCCCAATGATTTTTGGCATTAAATTTTGAAAAACACATGGGTCAGACGTCTTTAACACAATTTGATAGGTAATGTTCCCACCCTTAGTCACACCAATTCGCACCGGTTTGTAAACAACATTTTCGATTCCGTATTCTTTTAATTCTTCTTTCATCGTAACATAAAGCCGAAATGCATCATTTTCCGCTTCCTTTTCATTCTTTTGAAAAACGCCGAAGCTGACCATCTCAACAATCGGCGGGTATTTCATCAATTCTCGATAGCGAATTTCGCCCCGGTAAAACTCCTCAAAACTTTCATTTTTGATCGAATAAATTGTTTCATTTTCTGGTTCGTGGGTTTGAATCAATCCCTTTGTCTTACCATCCATCGCTTTTTCAAAAAAACGGCTGTAAGTCTGATAGACTGTTTCTGAAGCCTGATAGTTCCCCTGATTAAGATCCCGATCAATCAGAACGGCGGCCGCAACACCAACATTGATCAAATTAAAGTGCTTGATAATAACCTGAGTTCCGATTAACACATCAATTTCTGCGTTAGCAATAGCCCTGTTTATTTTTTTTATTTCTGTTCGTTTCATATTTCCCTGAACCGTACCGATTCGGATCCCTGGAAAAACCTTTCCGAGATACTCTTCTAATTGATCAATACCGAAACCCATGTGTCTGATTTTATCGCTACCACAATCTGGGCATCGTAGCGGAACCGCCATTTTATATCCGCAATAATGACAATGCAGGGAATGATCATGATTGAAGTATTTTAAAGAAATCCCGCAATGGGGGCATCTTTCGATATGACCACAGTTACGACATAACACACTGTTGGCATAACCCTTATTATTAATAAATAGTACACTCATACGTTTTTGCTCAAAGCCGGTCTGGATATCTTTTAGCAAGATCCGGCTTAAAATGCCCATGTTCCCCTGGTGCATTTCTTTTTGCATATCGACGATTTCAATGGTGTGTCGCAGTTTGTGTTCTTCACCAATTCGGATCATTGCCAGCGCTTTTTTTTCGATTTGGTACCAGGTGGCAACCCGGGGCGTATCGTCTGCAATGATATAAGCAGCTTCCATTATTTCACTTGCTTTTTTGGCAATATCGACGATATGAAACCGGGGTGTTGAGATACTTATATGTGACGAATCATGATCATCATCAATGATAATCAGACCCAGACTTTTAAATGGTAAAAACAGGGCTGATCGCACCCCAATCACTACTTTTAATTCCCCGGTTTGAACCCGCTGATACAATTCTGCTCGTTGTTTTTGGGTGAGTCGTCCGTGAAAAACACCAACCTGATCACCAAAGTATTTGTAAAACATTTCCATGCGCTGAAACGTCATATTGACTTCTGGAAAGATAATAACGGCTGATTTATTGGATTTCAACTGATCTTCGATGGCTTTAAAAAACAACCGATATTTGCTGGCCCCATCAAAAACATGAAAAAAAACACCTGACTTAACTTTCATCAATTCCTGATACCGATTGTAACTTTGCTGTTCTCGGTTTGTTAAAATAACTGACTGGTCTTCTTCTGCTACTCCTACCTGATTAAGTCGCGGCGTCTGTGATAAAGTTTTATATTTAATAACGTAGTCTTTTTGAATTAAAGGATTTAAGCTTTTTTCAAATTGTGCCGCTACCATTTTCAGATCTCCTGCTGTCATGTCATGGTGGAGCAGGCAGTCCATCAGCTCGCGTTGCTTTTTACCGATTTTTTTATCCTTTTCAATGGCTCCCCGCCCTATGTCGGTAAGATGATAGCTTGTTTCGGCCGAATCATCCTCCCCGTTTGGATCACTGAGAATTCTCCAACTCTTTTTAGCGTCGACAATTTTTTTCTCAACCAGGCCAATCAGAATAACTCGATCTTCCGGTTTCACTCTTTTTATTAAAAGCGCACTGCTATCTTCTCTAAAATAATGCTCAAGAAACCAGTTTTCTTTCAAATCCAGATCAAAGCTATCCGGGTTTTTGTAATAATAGGTCTCCTGTTTAATTTGAACCGACATCGTAAAATAAGAGAGGGCTTCATAAAATAAAGAACAATAGGTGGTCTTCATCCAAAGACACAATTCTATTTGTTCTTTATTTAAAATTGGTTGACTATCAATATTTTCAGTAATTTCTTTGATTCTACCCGAATAATCAGTTGTTTCTTTAATTCGTATAACAAAACCTTCAACCCGCCGATTTCCGAACCCAAATGAAACAACAACGCGCATCCCCGTTTTAATTACCGCTTCCAGCTGTTGCGGAATTCGATAGTCATAGGCATGATCGATACGTTTATTCGTCTGGTTTAAAAAAACTTCGGCAATTTTCACGGTACAAATCCTATTCTGTTATCGTTAATGTTTCTTCAGGTTTATCACTACCGAGTAAAACCAGTTCTGATTCTTTAACAGCTTCGAGATGGTGATCAGCCTCTGGTTCATGGACCTTATGAACGCAATGAATCATATCTTCAGCAATTTCATTGGTCGCAATTGTAACCGGATTGTCAATTTTAATTTTCATCAGTGGCTCATCACCATCCACTATTTCTCTTGCCCGCTTTGCTGTTGCCAGGACCAGAGAATATTTATTTTCTGCTTTAATAATTAAATCATTTAATGCTGGATATCGCATTGTTACCTCCCAAGTATATCTTCAATTTTATTTTTCAGTCGTTCAGTTCGGCATTTTTCCGCCGTGATGATACTTTGTACCCGTTGCGCCGCGTCGTCCAGATCATCATTAATGACAATATAACTATAATCATCGGCATTTTTCATTTCTTCATAGGCGCAATTTAACCGTATTTCCATTTGTTCTTTGCTTTCGGTTCCCCGTTCTTCAATTCGCCGTCGCAGTTCCTGCATGGACGGTGGAACGATAAAAATATAGATACCTTCTTTGTAATTAGTTCGAACCTTTGCGGCACCCTGAATATCAATTTCCAGAATCACATCAAAGCCTGATTCTAATAAATTTTCCACGTAATCTTTAGGGGTTCCATAATAGTTTTCATAAACTGTTGCATATTCCAGGTATTGTCCTTGTTCGATTCTTTCTTCAAAACTTTCTTTGGAAATATAAAAATATTCCCGTCCATGCTTTTCACTGTTTCTTGGCTGACGTGTTGTTTCTGAAATTGACAATCTAAGATCCGGGTTTTTTCGGCAGATAATCTTACATACACTTCCCTTGCCGGCACAGGATGGGCCTGATATAACAATGAGAATACCTTTTTCACGTTCAAAAAAAGCTTCGGTTAATTGTTCTTCTATTAATTTCTTGTTTACTACTGGACAATCACTCATAGACTTATTTAACACCCCTACTCAATATTTTGTATTTGTTCTCTTATTTTTTCAATCTCACTCTTAACATCAACGACAATATTTGCAATGGCTAAATCGCTCGCTTTTGAACCAATGGTATTAATCTCGCGATTCACTTCCTGAATCAGAAAATCCAGTTTTCGACCAACCGGTTCGGTTTCCGCAGCCATACCTTCCAATCGATCCAAATGGCTTTGAAGCCGGGTTAACTCCTCATCGATGTTTAGTTTATCGGTCATCAGGGCAACCTCAGTTAATAAACGTTTTTCGTCTATTTCAGCCGACTCGACATAAGAAGATATTTTTTCCCGCAATTCATCTCTGTACCGCTCCAGCATGTCTGGACTTTTTTCTTTGATCTTTTTAACATGCTCCCGAACTGCGCAGCAACGATTGACCACATCCTTTTTCAATGCACTACCTTCACGCTCGCGACTAGCATCAACTTCTTCAAGTGTTTTTACTAAAACCGGTTGAATTTTCAACCAGATGCTTTCATAATCATCGATGTCTTCTTCAATCATAATGACATCCGGAAATTTTGAAATCAGAGACAAACTCAGATCATCGCCAATCATTGAATCAAGTCGACGAATTTCGTTTAATACTGAAATATAATTTTTGGCTAAATCCCGATTAAAGACAATGCGACGATTTTTGGTGCCTAATTCCGAATATTTAATGAATATCTCAACCCGTCCTCGCGCAATACTTTGCGAAACCGTATTTCTGATTTTCTCTTCGATTGGATTAAGCATTTTGGGAATTTTAATAAAAAAATCTCTAAACCGATGGTTAATTGTTTTAATTTCAATTGAACAATCGATTTCCTCATCACGATAATCTTTCCGCCCAAAGCCTGTCATACTTTTCATGATGTTTCTCCATTTCCATTTTAATCCACCCGGTTAATTTCAGTTAACGCTATAAGTGAAACCATTACCAGGCCACTGTTTTTTATAATTGCATCTTTGTCCAAACTGCAAGATTTTTAAGTACTATGGCCTAAAAAACATTATTTTACATAGCTACTTAATCAATATACTATATCTAATTCCCATAAAAAAGTCAACGATTCCCTATTTATTAAACACTAAATAGAATTCATTTTTACTTTCCTTAATTGTTTCTTATGCCTTGCATTTAAAAACCCTTTTACATCCGTGAAGAACATGATAAAATCATCACATCTCCATCCATCAATTCGAAAGGAGCATTACTATATGGCTTATGATGGCGTTACCCTGTATCACTTAATAGAAGAATTTAAACCCCTCTTAATTGGAGGTCGCATACGAAAAATCTATCAACCGGAAATCGACGAAATCCGGCTTTTAGTTAACCTGGGAAATCAAAAACACCATGTCTTACTTTCGGCTAATGCCAGTAATCCGCGCGCATATATGACCGAAAAGATCAAAGAAAATCCCAGTGCTCCACCCAGTTTTTGTATGGTATTGAGGAAATATCTTCTCAATGGAACAATTGTTGATCTTACCCAGCATGAAACAGATCGAATTATGGAAATATCTATCTCATCAAAAAATGATTTCAATGAAACAGTTATCCGCAAACTGCTGGTCGAAATAATGGGCCGAAACAGCAATATTATCCTGGTTGATGAATCAATGAAAATCCTCGATTCGATGAAAAAAGTCGGTTCGACTTCCAGCCGTTACCGCCAAATCCTTCCCGGTCGAGATTATATTTATCCTCCGGAAAATAACCGTCATGGATTTTTCAATATTGAAACCGAACAGTTCAATGCGCTCCTGACGAATTATGGCGAAGCGACGGTGGAAAAATTCTTTATTCAGGCTTTTCTGGGTATCAGCCCCAACATTGGTAAAGAGATTGCTTTCCGAAGCGGTATCGACCCCAATTGTTGTATCGCCAGTCTCACCAAAAAGCAAAAACAATATTTAGGCACAGGCTTTATTCAGGTTATTACAGAAATCGCACAAAAATTTAAACCGATCATTATCTATCTTGGTCGAAAAATGGTGGATTTTTCAACGGTCGACCTCCACTATTTACGAGCCGATCATCGGTACGAATCCTACCCGTCCATTTCAGAAATGCTTGAAGCGTATTATTTTAAACGCGATAAAGCCCTGCGCTTCAAAACACGGGCGGCTAATCTTCGTCAGCAGCTTGATCTTCTAGTCAAAAAAAATATCAAAAAGCTGGATAACCTCCACCAGGATGTCGACGCCTCCCATAAAAGTGAGAAGTTTAAGCTTTACGGCGATTTGATCACCGCTAATATCTATGCCATTGAAAAAGGTCAGGAAATTGCGACACTGGTTAACTATTACGATCCTGACTGCCAGACCCTCGATATTCCCCTAAAAGTTAACCGAACCCCAGCTCAGAACGCCCAACACTACTATAAAAAATATAACAAAAGCAAAATAGCCCTGAAACATCTGACCGGTTATATTTTAGAAACCGAAGAAAAAGTTTATTATCTGGAAAGTCTGGTCAACAGCTTGGATCAGTCCACTGAGTTGGCCGAACTGGATGAAATCCGCCATGAATTTCTCCATTCCGAATTTAATAAAAAAGCGCTTTCCAAGGAAGACAAGAAAAAACAGACGCCTTCAAAGCCCTTGCATTTTGTTTCATCCGAAGGATTCCATATTTTTGTTGGTAAAAACAATTATCAGAATGATTTCATATCGACAAAAATGGGGAAAAGCGAAGACTGCTGGCTTCATGTCAAAGATGCGCCTGGTTCCCATGTGCTGATTGTGGCAGGTGGACGCTTCATTACCGAGAAGACCCTGCTAGAAGCCGGTAATCTGGCCGCCTGGTACAGCAAATCAAGAGGCTCCAGCAATGTTCCAGTTGATTATCTTGAGTTTAAATACCTAAAAAAACCCAGCAAAGCAAAACCCGGCATGGTTATCTTTACGAACCAGAACACTATGTACGTAACCCCAACTCAGGATGGCGTTGAAGCAATGGAAATGATTACCGATGCTATCTAAATTATTTCATATTTTTCAATATTGATTTAAACTCCGGTGGAACCGGAGCTCTGAAAATCAGACGTTCCCCAGTTCTGGGATGGGTAAAACCCAGGGTATGGGCGTGGAGACATTGACCCCCTGTTTTAAAGGGGTTGTTCTTGTCTCCTTTGCCATACAATGGATCACCGGCCAGCGGATGACCGATTTTTTCCATGTGCACCCGGATTTGGTGGGTTCGACCGGTTTCCAGCTGAAAACGAAGCAGGGTATACTGGGTATACCGCTTAATCACTTCAAAATGAGTAATCGCCGGTTTTGAGTTTTTTTCCACCACTGCCATTTTTATCCTGAGCTGTTCGTGTCTACCAATGGGCATATCCACCGTACCACGATTGGGTTTGACATTTCCCTTGACCAGACCATAATAGCGTCTGAGGATACTATGCTCCTTTAACTGTTCCGACAAACTTCGATGCGCGATGTCATTTTTGGCAATCATCAGTAATCCGGAGGTATCCTTATCAATCCGGTGAATGATGCCTGGGCGCATGACGCCATTAATATTTGATAGATTCTTTGTATGATAAAGCAATCCATTAACAAGGGTACCGCTGCTGTTGCCAGGAGCAGGGTGGACCACCATTCCCTGGGGCTTATTAACAACAATCACATCCTCATCTTCATAGATGATAGCAAGCGGAATATTTTCTGCTTCCATATAACAGGCGATCGGTTCAGGAATCATCAAAGTGATCTTTTCTCCTGGTTTAACATGATAACTGGCTTTCTTTTTCTGCCCGTTTACCAAAACATCCCCTGAAGTGATTAGTCGTTTAATATATTCTCTCGAATAATCTCCCGGCAAAGCGCAGCAAAAATGATCCAGTCGCTGCTCGGTCTCTTCTGTCACAATATAGTCATTACGCTCTTTAGTCATAAAGCCCTCCCTTAATCAGTTATATATATCGGTCCACTTCTAAACGAATGTTGCCTTTTTTTGTCCGCTCATCCATGCCAATTATTTTTGCCTTACCTTTTCCTCGCAGTGAAATAATATCGCCAGATTTCAACCGGAAATCATTTTTGTTAATCTCCGTATAATTCACCCGCACCTTACCCTGTTTGATTAAAACAAGGCTATTCTGTCTCGAAAACCCCCATATTTTATTGATGATCCCATCCAGCCGGTTCGAAGCGACAACCACCGATATCCGTTTGAAATTTTTTTCAAAGCTCTGAATCTGCTGATAGTCTTTGATCGTGGTTTTTATTTCTCGACCTTTAACCTGATTCAAATTGATCCATAAAAAGTCCTGCAGTCGCTGATGAGCAATAATCTGTACCTGATCTTCACCCACATCAATATCGCCAATGCTTTCCCGGGTTATGCCCAGATGCATCAGTTCTCCCAGTACGTTACGATGATCCATCGGAATCATTTTTTCGAATTCGATGGCAAAAATTGGCCATTCCAGATCCTCCGATGATACATAATCCGGATAAATACATAGCATTTTTCGCTCGGCATCCGGGTGCCCTCCAAAAAATAGATAAGGGACACCACTATGCTTAATGGTGTCCGCTATTTTTTGTTGAAACACTTCATCATAAAAATCAAAGAATCGGGGTTCAAAATTTTTATCACACGCATCAGCAATACGTGATAATAAAAAAATATCTTTTTTATCTGTCATAAGACATCCCTTCAACATGTTAATGTCTGAATTAATTTTTAGAAAATAAACATTACGGCCATTTTATAAAGCGGAAACAGCACAATTTGCATTAAAAGGATGGCGGCAAAAGCTGATAAATCCAATGGTCCAATGACTGCAAATCGTCGTAGCGGTGACAAAATCGGTTCGGTTAGGCCATAGATCGTCTTAACAAAAATGTTATCTGGATTAGGGCTTATCCAACTAAAAATAATGTTGACAAAGATTAATAGCGTGACCACTTCAAATAATATACTGCCCGCTTGAATAAGAATTCCCTGGATCATAAACGACCTATTCCATATCCTCATCCCACTCTAAAATCGGCGCATTGAAATCCAAATCATCTTGCTGAGGGTTGGTTAAAACAGCAACCGCTTTCGGAGCTAAAATAAATACATTGTCGGCAATCTTATTAATTGATCCATCCAGTGCGAAAAGCGCACCGCTTAAAAAATCAAAAATTTTTCGACCATTTTCATAATCAGTATTTTTTAAATTTAGTACGACTGTTTTGTTATTTCGAATTTTATTGCAAATACTGGGGGCATCTTTAAAAACCTCAGGTTCCAATACTAAAACTTCTGGCCCGTCGTTAAGCGATAAATCATTCCGTCTTGAAGGAGTCGTTTTTTTTGCTTTGGGCGCACTGAAGGCGCTTTTTGCATCTTCGGCATCATCGTCATAAACATCTTCTTCATAAATTTCGTCGTAACCATCCTCATTATCCACTTCCATACCAAAAACCTTAATAATTTTATCCTTAAATTTCTCTGCTGCCATTCTATATCTCCTAACTAACTAAATATTTTGCGCCCAACTCGTATCATATTGGAGCCTTCTTCTATTGCAATGGTATAATCATCAGTCATGCCCATGGACAGATAATTCATTTGAATTGTATCATCCACAGATTCCTCTTTTATTCTATCATATATTTTTTTTAATTCCACAAAAATCTCACGAATTTTGTCATTATCTTCGATTAATGGTCCCATTGCCATCAGTCCCTTAACCTTGACAAACTGATATCTGGGCAATACTTCCAATACAGCATCCAGATCTTCAATGAGAATCCCTGATTTACTATCTTCCCTGGCCAAATTTAATTGGAGCAATACATTGGTAACAATTCCCTGTTTTTTACTTTCGCGTTCAATCACATCGATCAATTCAATTGAATCAACTGAATGGATCAGGAATGTTTTCCCGATAATATACTTGACCTTGTTTTTTTGTAAATGCCCGATAAAATGCCACCGGGGACGATCGCCCAGAACCTCATACTTTTTGATGAAATCCTGAACCTTACTTTCGCCAAGATCATAGATCCCGGCATCGAGCACTGCTTGAGTATCTTCTAAACTTTGATATTTTGAAACTGCGACCAGCGTAACCTGCTCTGGTATTTCTGATTTTATTCGATTAATGTTATCTGAAATCATTATTCTCACATCCTTAAGGATAAATACTAATGCGCATCCCACTGCTTAATTTCGGATTATCCACTGTCCTTAAGACCGCATTGCCGTTATTATATTTTTCGACAACAACTGGCAGTGAATCGCTAAAATAACCCTTTGTCACCGTATCGATCATGGTTTCATCATCTTTTTTATAAACGGCACTTTTAGGTATTTCATAGGCACTATAGTCCTGGATATAAATATCCGTTTTACCGATTACGACCTTTGCAAAATCATTAACATAATCTTTAAGCATCAATATGATGATTTTCTGATTGCCTTCGTTGACAACATCCACAAAATAACCGGAGTAAACTTTATCTTCGTATTCAAAACGAAGCTTTGGGAAATAGTAAAGCTGATCGACCCGTTTGATCAAAAAATCAAAGTAGTCTTGATTGATTCCACTATCGGCCGTACCCATTAATTCAGTTTTAAAGGCAATAACCTCTTCTTCTCCCATAACAGTCGTATCACTGGGTAGCGCGAAAGCTACATAAATATGATCGTTATTGACAACCTTTAAAAGGGCCTCTGACTCCTGATCAACTTTGCTGGCCGTTTTTAAAAACGTCGTATTAATGTAGGGAAGCATACTCTCACTCAGCGCTTTTTCTACCGGCTGTATCGATGTGTAAACATAGCCACTTGACAGCAGACCCAATTCATTAAGGGCAATGTTTCTGGGCTCTCCACCAAGCAGCCCCACAAGGATCTGCCGTTTTTGTTGAAGACCCGCTAAATCAAGTCCCATATATTGAACCGATTCAATCAGGAACTTTTTCCGAGCCCGCTCAGTTTCGCCAATTTGACTGGTAATACTAGAGATACCCTGATAGTTACTGACAATATCTCCCACAATGCGACTCCAATTATTATAATACTCTTCTTTGATAATCGTGTCAATGACTGCGATTTGCTCATTTAAATAGTCACTATTGACAACCTTTGGCGTATTTGTCAGCGGTTTGTAGCCATTGGCTTTTTCGCCTTCCAAAAGTGAAAGATCACTATCCTGGAAATCATCAATCACCCGATAATCGATATCTTTGAAAAAATACATCTCAGTTTTGTACGATTCGGTATATTCTTTTTTTTCGAGCAGCATACTCATGTTACCTCGATAACTCGAAATAAAAATTATTGCTACAATAAAAAAAAAACGATGCCAACAACAATTTTTCTCAAAGAATTGACTCGTCTATTATTTTTTCTTTTAATTTGTCCCATATTTTCACCTTAATAAAAAATGGTCTGAGTGAGAGGATTTGAACCTCCGGCCTCTTGACCCCCAGTCAAGCGCGCTACCAAGCTGCGCTACACCCAGACAGTAAATATATTATAATGATAAATGAAAGATTAATCAAGTTTTTTTTTATTTAATTCATTTAAACCCATTATAATATATTAAAACTTAAGGGTATCTGCGGTAAAAAACGCAGATACCCGTCATTATTTAATTTCCCATTCGTTTTTCCATCGGTGTCGAGATCGTTTCGATTTTCTCAATGACAGCTGTGATTACTGGTTGATATTTACTGTTGAATCGGCCTTGCCGATCAAAATGACGGATCACCAAATAAGTAATGGCTGTCAGGCTAATCCCTGTTAAAAATGAGGTCAGCACCTGATCCCATCCTAAACTCAAGACGCCAACCAAATAATATGCGACACAGCTTCCTAAAATAAAGGCAATCAACGGTATACCATACATGATAAATGCTGCCACAAAGACATTGGCAAATTGCATCTCGACCTCCACGGTTTCGCCACATTTAGCATTTACCGGGTTTTTAGCCGTTGTCAACATAACTGATTGGTCTTTGCTGACATGACAGGCGCCACAATCACCGCAAGCTGAATTTCGTTTGATTTCAACTTCCGCATTATTACCCCGAAGCGCTTTAACCGTTCCGATTTCTTTCATTACAATTCATCCACAGAGATACCCAAATCAATGAGTTGATCGAGACTGGCACTGGCTGGTGCATCCATCATCAGACAACCATGATTTTGAGTTTTTGGAAAGGCAATAACGTCACGGATATTATCATTATCAGTAAGCAGCATCACCAGACGATCTAAACCAAATGCCAATCCGCCATGAGGAGGCGTTCCATATTTAAGGGCTTCAAGCAGAAAACCAAATTGCTCCCAGGCCGATTCCTGGGTAAAGCCTAACGCTTTAAATACTTTTTCCTGAATATTCTGGTTGTGGATACGAATGCTTCCACCACCGAGTTCGACGCCATTTACGACCATATCATAAGCGTCTGCCCGGACTTTCAACAGATCGGTTTCTAGATACTGCAGGTCTTCTTCCAGCGGCATCGTAAAGGGATGATGTTTTGCGGTATAACGACCAGCTTCAGGATCATACTCCAATAAAGGAAAATCAGTTACCCAAAGGAATTTATATTGGTCTTTTAAATCAAATTCTAACTTGCGTGCCAGTTCCAGCCGTAATTGACCTAGGGCATTGCAGACTATCTCATTGGTATCGGCAATAATGAAGATTAAATCCCCTGGCTGAGCATCAGTTTTTGCGAAAATGGCATCTTTTTCTTCATCTGAAATAAATTTCAGAATTGGTGATTTCATCTCGCCTTCAGAAACATCAATCCAGGCCAGACCTTTGGCCTTATAAATCTTAGCAAAATTTTCCAGTCCTTTAATACCCTTCTTACTAAGTTTATCCTGAGCGCCTTTGGCGTTGATGGCGCGAACACTACCGCCTTTTTTAACCGCACCGGAAAAAACTTTAAATTCCGAGTTTTCGACAATTTCAGACAAATCAATCAGTTTTAAGCCAAATCGAGTGTCCGGTTTATCCGAACCATATTGATCCATCGCTTCCTGATAAGTCATTCTCACCATCGGCGTTTGGACCTCTATCCCTTTTACTTCCTTCATGATTTTGGCAATCATGCCTTCGTTGATAGCAATGATATCATCTTTATCAATAAATGACATTTCCATATCTATTTGGGTAAATTCCGGCTGGCGATCCTGTCTTAGATCTTCATCACGGAAACATTTTGCAATTTGATAGTAACGGTCAACCCCTGAAATCATTAAAATCTGTTTGTATAATTGGGGTGACTGGGGCAGGCCAAAGAATTTTCCTTTTTGTACCCGGGATGGAACCAGAAAATCTCTCGCTCCCTCTGGAGTTGGTTTGGCCAGCATTGGCGTTTCAACTTCTAAAAAGCCTTTTTCATTGAGAAAATTTCTGGCAATAGTCGCTGTCTGATGCCGTGTTCTCAAAATTTTCTGATATTTTGGTTTTCTGAGATCAAGGTACCGATACTTTAGTCGTACCGCTTCGTTGGTCTGATCGTTATCTTCAATATAAATCGGCGGTGTTTCCGATGAATCCAAAATTTTTAATTCGATGATCTCGACTTCAATTTCACCGGTCGGGATATTTTTATTGACATTTTCTGGGCTTCGCAAAACAACCTTACCTTTAACCGACAAGACATATTCATTTCTGACCTTTTCGGCAACCTCAAAGG
>Ga0265295_1002100_pt1 | contig 32797 bp, 27 predicted proteins | sample Munlansysbiofilm_FD_192503 | JGI IMG/M metagenome (GOLD analysis project Ga0265295, IMG submission 192503) | Leachate microbial communities from a municipal landfill in Southern Ontario, Canada - Methane capture system biofilm | ecosystem: Engineered > Solid waste > Landfill > Unclassified ... | reverse complement strand
TCATCCTCATACATGCGCTTCAGCCCGTCCTGGATTACAACCGCAAGCTCATAGGAGAATGTGGGGTCATACGCCTGGCACGTGGGGTGGGTTGCTGCCAACAGCAGACTGTGCCCATCCTCGTGCTGCAACCCCTCGCCGTTGAGTGTGGTACGACCGGCGGTCGCCCCCATCAGGAAACCCTTTGCCCTGCTGTCCCCTGCTGCCCAGATGAAGTCACCTACGCGCTGGAAGCCGAACATCGAGTAGAAGATGAAGAAGGGTACCATGGAGAGCTGGTGGTTGGCATAGGCGGTGGCCGCCGCTATCCATGAGGACATGGCCCCTGCTTCGGTGATTCCCTCTTCCAGGATCTGGCCCTTCTTGTCTTCGCGATACCACAGGAAGGACTCCTTATCCACAGGCTCGTACAGCTGCCCGTCAGGGGCGTAGATGCCGATCTGTCTGAAAAGGCCTTCCATGCCGAAGGTTCGTGCCTCGTCTGGGACGATGGGCACGACCCGCTCGCCCATATTCTTGTCCTTGACCAGCTTGGTGAGCAACCGGACAAAGGCCATGGTGGTCGAAAGCTCCCTATCACCGGAGGAGCCGTACATGTCCTCAAACTCCTTTGCTTCAGGAACGGTCAGCTTTTCGCCATCCTTATGGCGGAAGGGCACTGGGCCTCCCATCACTTCACGGCGGCGAACGAGGAATTTGCCCTCCTTGCTCTCAGGGTCGGGCTTGATGAAGGCAAGGCTCTTTGCCTGCTCGTCACTGATGGGGACATGGAAGTGGTCCCTGAAGGAGAGAAGGTCCTTCTCATCCATATGCTTGAGGTTGTGTGCTCCCATGGCACCTTCCCCGCTTCCCATGCCAAAGCCCTTCACTGTCTTGAAGAGGATGACCGTAGGCCTGTCCTTCTGGTTGGAGGCCTCGTGGAAGGCGGCGTAGATCTTTCTGGGGTCATGGCCACCACGACTGAGCTGCCACAGGTCCTTGTCGGTCTTGCCTTCGATGAGGCTTTCGAGGTACTCATCCCCTGCAAAGAGCTTTTCACGCAAGTACGCGGGCCCTCTTGCCTGGACTGTCTGGAACTCACCGTCTACCATGTTTGCAAGCTTCTGCAGGAGGATCCCCTTGGTGTCCTTTTCCAGGATGGAGTCCCACTCAGTTCCCCAGATCACCTTGATGACGTTCCATCCGGCACCCCTGAACTTGCCTTCAAGCTCCTGGATGATCTTGCCGTTGCCACGCACCGGACCGTCCAGGCGCTGCAGATTGCAGTTGACCACAAAGATGAGGTTGTCCAGCCGTTCCCTGGATGCGAGCGAGAGGGCGGCGAGGGACTCAGGTTCGTCCGATTCTCCGTCACCCATAAAGACCCAGACCTTCCTATCCCCATTCTCCTTCAGCCCCCTGGCATCCATGTATTTCATGAACCGTGCCTGGTATATAGCCATCGAAGGGCCGAGTCCCATCGATACGGTGGGGAACTGCCAGAAAGTCGGCATCAGAAAGGGGTGGGGGTAGGACGAGAGGCCGACCCCTCCAGTCTCCTGTCTGAAATGCTCAAGCTGCTCTTCTGTCAGGCGCCCTTCAATGAAGGCGCGGGCATACATGCCCGGCGACGAGTGGCCCTGGAAGTAGATGAGGTCGGCTCCATGCTTGGCATCGGGTCCCTTGAAGAACCAGTTGAAGCCGACTTCATACATCGCCGATGAGGATGAGTAGCTGGCTATGTGCCCTCCCAGGCCCTTTCCGTCCTCATTTGCCCTTGCAACCATCACCATGGCGTTCCAACGGACAAAGGCAGCGACGTTACGGGCTATGAGGGACTCTTCGGGTGGGATGACTGCAGTTTTGTCAGTGATCATGGTATTTATATAGGGGCTTATCACCCCGGGTGAGGTCGTAACACCCTGGTTACGAGCCGCTTGGGTAAGTTCGGACAGCAGATAGTCCGTCTTCTGCTCACCCTCATGCTTGATTACACCTGCGAGCGACTCCAACCAATCTTTGGTCTCTGCAGGGTCAGGATCATGAAAAATCTTTTTACTCATACATTTCCTCCGATAGTGAGTTCGTACATGCTGATTTCAACCTATGCACATGCATAGTGTGTGTCATTACTGAAACAATACTACCAAAATGGTGGTAATTCAACATGAAAAGGTACAGAAAAATTACAATAGGGAAGAATCTAGGGGTAAAAAAATGCCTTTATGACAAAGAATTGTATAAATATAGCTTAAAACATAGTTGTGTACAACTAAAAGTGGGAGTCATTATTCCTTACGTTGTCTTCCTAGGGTCAGGGCATAAAGAAAGGGGCCTGGGCCCCTGTATACGTGAAGTGGGAAAAGAGGTGGTTACTTGCTTTTCTTTTTTTCCATCTTCTCTTGCTTTTTCTCTTTTGCTGTCTTCAGAGGTTTCTTCTTCTCTGTTTTCTTTGCATCTTGTGATTTAGCCATATAGCATACCTCCAAAATTGTAGTAAATCGGGTGAATGATAGCCTCTATAAGGGCGAAAAGCAACCTCTAAAACAGTGATTTTGAGAAGGTTTACTGAACCATGACCCTATCTTTTCCCATCTCCTTGGCCATCATGAGATTTCTGTCAGCATGGGCCATTATATCCTCAGCCGTAAGCCCGTTTTCAGGGAAGAGGGCCAGGCCGATGGAAAGCGAAAGTCTCTCACCAGCTCTGCAGATATCGGAGATCACCAAATCCTTGGCATCAGTTCTGAGTTTATCGGCCATGTGGTAGAGCTGTATCTGGTTGGTATTCGGCACGATGATGGCAAACTCATCGCCTCCATGGCGGCAGACGACATTTTGCAAGTCTGTACTCTCCTGCAGAAACATTCCGATCCTCTGCAGGATCTCATCCCCTGTTGCATGGTTGTACCGGTCATTGTAGAACTTGAAGTTATCGATATCCATGAGCATCACGCCGTAGGTGTACTCCTTGGAAAGGCCCCGGTGTATCTTCTCTTCCAGCGTAGCATCAAAGTAGCGTCTGTTGAGCAGGCCTGTAAGATGGTCCCTGATCGAACTCTCCCTAAACAGCTTGAGCTGATGGGAGATGATGTAGTTGGCTACAATGCTGATCACGGAGGTGAAGAGCACATAGGATATGAAGCTCGGCCAGTTGTGGGCCATAAGGGCGGGGAACTGGAATACCAGGATGGTCAGTGCCACAAGCTGGATTGCTGCTATGGTGATGGTGACCGGCAGGGAGAGCAGTACACTGGAGAACAAGACGGTGAGCGTCACATAGATCAGGGGGAAGAACTCGGTTATGCCATAGCGGGAATCAATGAAGACCGCACCCCAGGAGCCGATAAGGGAGAGGATGATGGTCAGCGAGGAGGAGAGGCGATGGTTGCCCTTGGCCGAAGCGTAAAAGGCTTTGCCATTGATGATGGCAAGGAGTCCTATCAGAAGGGAGTAGGCATTCCTTTCATAGGATCCCTTGGGATTTATCCGTATGGTAAAGACGAAAGCAACGATAAGCAACCCCAGAATAAGGGGCTGCAACCATCGAAGAAGCTGGCTTCGTATGTCTTGCGTCTCTTTCGTTTTCATATAGTAGAAGTATTGTACTTGCACGGCAAAAATTCAAGTTCAATCAGGTTCTATCCCATCAAATAGTCTTCATTTCCCCTTTATGGTGAGTATTTCGTCTTTTTGTTGGGTCCTGTCGTGTACGAAGCTTGGAAGAACCCTTGTTGTTCCATGGGAAATTATCAGCGATACTTCTTGTTGATTTCTTCCTGTTCTCCCCTTTCACGCTCATTCTTTATACCCTGCGAATACATGGAGCAGGGCCTGCCTTACTCATTGGCCAGGCCTCGTTTGCCCAGCACCGTTGGCCTGATCTCCCCGGCCTTCGTCAGCCCTATCTTGGTCAGGATCGGACCGATGATCTCAAAGAAGATGGAGGTGGCTGTGACGGTGGTGATGACCATCACCCCTATGCTTGCCCCATGGGCGCTGATGGGGGTGAACTCCTGCTTCACCACAAGGGCGAGTCCGATGGCCACCCCGGCTTGCGATAGGATTCCCATGCCCAGGTACTTCCTGATGGTGCTTTCCATCCTGCCCAGGACCGAGCCGATGTAGGCTCCCGCCATCAGGCCCGATGAACGGCCCAAAATATAGACAGCCCCTATCATGCCAAGGGAGGGAAGGGCGCTGAGGTGCAGATTCGCCCCTGCCAGGGTGAAGAACAGGACAAAGATCAGGGGCATGAACAGCTGCAGCTGGCTCTTGAGGGAGTGGATCACCTTGGAGCTCTGGGTGTTGACGATGATGATGCCAAAGATCATGTTCGTCAGGATCTCAGAAAGGCCCAAGGAGGTGCAGAGTCCGGCAACAATAAAGACTTGGGAGAAGAGGAGGATGAATACATCGACCTTCTGGTGCAGCCTCTTGACAAGCAGGCTGAACAACCACCCCATCAGGACCCCTATCGCCACCGAGTAGAGCACCTCCTTCAAGGGCTTCAGGAGGACAAGAGAGATGTTCATCACCCCTCCCATCTCCGAATGGAGCAGGCTCTGGGCAATGGCTGAGGCGAAGCCGAAGATGATGATGCCCAACCCGTCATCAAAGCCGACCACCGCATAGAGGGCTTCGGTGAGCTTTCCCTTGGCCTTGTACTCCTGGATTATGGCAACCGTACCAGCGGGGGCACTTGCAGGGGCGACAGAGCCAAAGACCAAGGCGAGGCTCAAATCCCCGGTCAAGGCATATATGGAGGCCATCACAACGATAAAGGCAAGCAGGGACTTGGCAAAGATAACTGTTATGATGCCAGAACCCTGTCGCTTGAGGGAGGCCACGCTCAATTCAAGTCCGATGCTTACCGCAACGAAGCTCAAGGCAATGTCAGTGATGAAGGATAGGTCGATTTGGACAGGTTCGCTGATAAGGTTGAACAGGGAGGGGCCGAGGAGCACGCCGGTGACCATATAGCCGATCAGCGACGGAAGCTTGATGAAAGCCATGAGTTTTCCCATGTAAAAGGCGACGAACATCATGATCCCTGCTATGAGCAGCAGGGGTAATTGCGAAAATACTGACATATGGTTCTCCCTAGAAATCCAGTGATCCGAGGGTGAAGGCCAAGTCTTGGACCGTTACCATCACCCCTCGATCTGTATCGATATCACCGGCGATGGTGCGAATCCTTCTCAAGGCGGTGTTGACACTCTCTTTGTCGATGACCGCCATAAGGATGCGGCTGAAATTCTTGCTCGTTTCACTCCAGAATGCAGCAAAAAGCGGTATGTGGTAGAGGTACTGGTTGGAGTTCTCCGTCTCCAATACCACAACAGATCCGTCAGAGGCGGAACTCACCGCCTCAAGCAGATCGTCAAAATACTCCTCCCTCTGGATATATACAATCAGTTGGGACCGCTGCTTGCCCGCCTCTTGCCCATCGGGTGCGGGCAATTGTGTGGTGAAGACCTCAACCACTTCCTGTGCGTCCCGTGCTTCAAGCAGGCTCGCCCGGACCTTTTTATCCCTGACTGCCTTGGATATGGAGGAGAGCAGGCGCACATGCTCGTTTCTCCTCCCTGTAGGGCCGATGAGGAAGATGAAGATCTGCGAGGGCTTTTCGTCCAGGGCGGCAAAATCTATGGGGGAGCGTGTGGTTATGACACCTATGACAAACTCATCAAGGTCATCGAAGCTGCAGTGCGGTATGGCTATGCCGTCGGCAAGCCCGGTGGATCCTAGTTTCTCCCGTTTTGCAAGGGCATCCAGGAGAAGTTTTTCCCCAATGTTCCGCAAGGGCTCCGCCTTGCTTGCAAGGCTTGCGATCAGGTGCAGCACTGCCTTCTTGTCGGCAGCCTCTGTGTCCAGGGAAATGCACTCAGCGTGCAGGTTGTGCCATGGTTTCATAATCATCCTCCAACAGCAGGCGGCTAACCTCGCTTGGGGTGGTGGCCGCCAGCAGTCTGTTTCTGATTCCCTTTTTCAGAGAGAATCTTGCAAGTCGTGACAATATGCGCAGGTGCATCGTCTTATTCGGGGCTAACAGCAAAAAGAATATGTGGGTCAGCTCCCCTTGCAGATTTCCAAATGCGATGCCCTCTTTACTGATGCCCATGATGATGGGGGGGAAGCCTGCCGGCACCTGGTGCACATCGCGCAGGTGCGGGAACGCAGTCCCGTCCCCAAAGGCTGTGGTGACCATCTCCTCGCGTGAGAGCAGCTGCCCTACAAACGCTTTCCTGTCGAAGGGGAAGCCCAACGTCAGCAAGGGGGCACTCAGGGCCCAAAGGGTATCCTCGACCCCAGAGGAACGCAGGTCGAAGATCATGAAGGGGCTCAGTAGCAGACGGGAGAGCTGCATGGCGCTGCTGGGAACATCCATAAGCAGAGCAAACTGGTGCTCCTCTGAGAAGTTCATCTTGGAGTTCAGCCACAAGTCTATGACGCTGCGCTTGAAACGCCATTGACCGGCAACCTTCATGCAGGGTATCTCATTGCGACCTATCATGCGCATGACTGTCTTGGGGACTATCTTGAGGTAGTCAGCTACCTCCTGTAGGGTTAGAATGTCATTATTGTCCATAAATGTCCTTTAAAGTCTCTGTTTTAGTACTACAACTCCTCCCTCTGTTTGTCAATGGAAGGACGACAAAGAATCTAGAAAAAAGAATTGAATCTAGATAAAAAAATCTGATAGCCCGAAAAATCCTGGTAAAAAGGAATACATCTGGAACCAGGATGATTCTGGTAAAATGAAATGCATAGGGAAAAACCCACCAAGCCCTGGCCAAGGATCAGAACCTAGAGGCCAAGGGTCAATGATCATGGGAGAAAAGGAAGCTACTCCATCCTGAACACCCGTGCCAACAGCTTGTACACCTCCCTAGCCTTGAGGACCTGGTCAAACTCTACATACTCATCAACCATATGCGCCAGTGAAGGGGAGGAGGGACCAAAGCCTATGGTGGGAATATCTCTGTTGCCGGCGCTTTCGCTTCCATCGGTGCAGAAGGGGTAGTACCCCTTGTGGCGGGGCAGCCCCGCCTGTTCCATCGCCCCATAGGCATAGCTGACTAGAGCGGTGGCCTCCTCAATCGTCCAGGCTGGGAAAAAGCGTTCCCCTCCCAAGAGCTTTCCTGTGTAGCAGGGCTCTGAGGCGGTAGGTATGGTGATGAGGAACCCGTCATCTCTCTGAACCAGAGGGTTCGCATCCTTTGTTTGCATCCTGGGAAAATCAACGGCCAGGGCCTGCTGCAGGTCCGAGAGCACAGATGATCGGGTCTCCCCGACAAGGGTCCTCCTGTCGATGGTGATCTGACAGTGGTCGGGTATGACCGAGCTTCCAGGGTAGGGACGGGAGATGATGTCGGTGACCACCGAGATGCCTTCTCCAAGGAGAGGGCACGTGCGCCTGGGGATCAGGGGCAGCCTTGCCAGGATTTTCGCCATCGCCTCAATGGCGTTCTCTCCCTTTTCAGGGTGGGCTGAGTGGGCGTTCTTGCCAAAGGTCTCGAGGCGCACCTCACACCGTCCCCTTTGGCCAAGCATCAGGCGCAACTCTGATGCCTCACCCAGGACAACCGCATCAGGGAGGTAGCGGTCCAGAACCTTGCCAAAAGCCATTCCTTCGAAGATCTCCTCCTGGACAACACCCACCACCAGGATGGTTGCGTGCTTCCTCGTTCCCTCCTTTGCAAGCAGTCCAATGGCATGGATCATGGCAGCGAGGGCGCAGCGCATGTCGCTGGTGCCCCGTCCATAGAGTTTTCCCCCTACATAATCCTTGCCATAAGGGTCTTGTTTCCACAACGCCCTATCCGGTATGCCCACCGTATCCATATGCCCTTCAAACATCAGGGTCCCTGGCAGCTCCCCCTTGAGCATGCCTATGACGTTGCCATAGCTGTCACTCTCCACCCGGTCAAAGCCAACGCGATGCATCTCCTGCTCCAAGGCTGCGGCAACCTGGCCTTCAGAACCGGAGACTCCTTCGATACCGATGATCTTCTGGCAAAACTGCAGTAGAGATCTGTCGTCCATGCTCATACTCCTTCAAGTTCTCCTGTTTTCCCTTCTTTTCATCCATAGTCTACCATATGCTGGGGCAAGGAAAAGAAATTATCACCATAAGGTGTTCTCGTTCTCCGGTCCCCTGAAACGATGCGAAGTGTAGGCGGAAGGCCTATTTGTGGGGGTTTGTCCCTATTTTGCTAGGGTTGTGGGTTGTGTTCTCAAGATGTAGAGTGAACAATTACCATACCTAATACAGGATGAGGAGGCATGGATAATGAAAAAAGCCCTTGGGATTCTCTTTGTGATACTGATCGTCTTGGGTATGGCTGGCTGTGACCTGAACCCCTTGAACAAGCATACGCAGTACTTCTACAGCCTGACAGGAGAGTGGGAAACCCCATCCTACAAAACATTGAACTACCGCAGCGATGGGCATACCATCATCATGAGCCGGAGCAAGGCAGGCCCGCCACTCACAAAAGAGCAGGCCGATGCTTTGAACAACCTAAGTAAAACCGAATTCTCCCTTACCTTGGACGGAAATGCCGTAGACCCACTGGGGCCCATGACAGTAGCTGAACTGGACCGTGGCTACCATGTCGTGCAGTCATTTCCTTTGGGTGTGATGGACAAGGGGACCCATACTCTGGTAGGGGTTACCTATTTGAGGGCAGAGGGAGAGGGGGGGACCCGTACCGATACGGTCCACCTTACCATCAAATGATTGCCTGGCGCCCCTTATATCCCTCAAGGATACCCCTCAAGACTTGAGACTGGCTATCTGCCTGTATCGGGATAGCAAAGACAATTATGAGAAAAGGGAAGGGGAACGTGCAGAAAGATAAGGCATAGAGGGTTGGAATCCCTCCATACCCATAATCTTTTGATTGGGTTCTGGTAAAAACATGTCAGATTAAAGGGTGTTTCTTCTCCTGCTCTGATCGCAGAAGCCACTCATCGCTGGTGATGAGGTAGTGGTCGTTGTCAGTGGTCTTGCCTGAGATGGTCTCATCCTTTGCAAGATGGGTCCACCTCATGCCGCACTTTTTCATCACCGCCTTCGATGCAGGGTTGTCCCTTTCATGGCAGCCCACCACGGTCTTGATGCCCACTTCTGCGAAGAGGTAGGAAAGGGCTGTCTGCAGGGCTTCTGTGGTGTACCCTTTGTTCCAGAAGGCCCTGTTCAGCACATAGCCAAAGGAGGCTTCACTTGGGGTGAGGATTCTCAGGTCGATGCACCCTATCAGGTGGTTGCTCTCCTTAAGGACGATGGCATAGACCCCCTTGTGGGAGAGGATGGTTTGTATGGTGCCTTCTGACTCTTGCACACTGGCATGAGCGGCCCAGGTGAGATGTTTGACAGTCTCACCATCACTGGCATACGCATAGAGAGCCTGTGCATCAGAGGCTGCAAAGGGGCGAAGATGGAGCCTTGCACTCTCTAGGGTGGGAACCAGTTGGTCTTGTAGGGGTGTATGCATGGGTACCTTCCTTCTTTTTTATTAGTTCTCTTTCTCGCCTTTATTGTAGGTCTCTTTTACTGGTACGTGTGGTTATGTTTTCTTTGGTATTGTGGTCTTTACTGTCACTTTTGAAATGATGATACTATAGCCGATCAGCCATTGTACAGCCTCGCTTGCACATACCTCCATGGCCATATCCAATGCTTTCCTTGTCACAACCACCATGACCCCTTATGGCTTGGCCCTTCCTGCTGTGGTATGATGTGCCCAGACGGGTAAGAACGGTTTTACACCCCTTACAAAGGAGTCGTCCATGAAAAGGCAACAGGGACAGCCTCTCTCAACGCAGAGGGGAAACATAGTGACGCAATACTTCAACAGTGGCATCGTCAAGGCAACAGGACCAGTCATCGGGGAGCAGGTGATGGATGGCAAGTGGCTCTTCTACCGGGAAAACGGGATGCTCTGGCAGGTAGGGCATTTCAAGGCGGGGGTGAAGCATGGCATCTGGCAGGGGTATGACAAGCTCGGACAGCTCGAATACGAGGCAGAGTTCTCATCAGGTAGGGAGGTGAGGAAGAACCTCTTTCAGTAAGGGTGGAACAGTGGGCCCCTGGTGCCTTCACCTTCGTCTGTATTCGCCCATATTATTCTTGGTCTAGTTGGCTTTTGGATTTGAGGGAGAGGGTGCTGGGTAAGCCTTGCTGCCTGCAAGTGATCATCATGAAGCGTACTGAGCATGTTTCCTAGTGCAAAAGGTCTCGGGAAGCAGGATGAGGCTTTTTGGCAAGGAGCTGTTCCAACTCATGTGCAGGCATTGGCTTGTGAAAATAAAACCCTTGTACCTGCATGCACCTGGCACTGTTCAGGAATGCAACCTGCTCTTCTGTCTCAACTCCCTCTGCAATGCTCTTCAGCTTGAGGTCCTCCGCAAGCAATAGGATTGCCTTGATGATCTTCTCATCCTTGGAGCAAACACCGATGCCATTGACAAAAGACATGTCAAGCTTGATCTTGTCAAAAGGCAACTCCTTCAATCGATTCAGGGAAGAGTACTCCTTACCAAAATCATCAATTGACAAGGAGATTCCCAGATCCTTGATCCTTTGCAAAGTCGCTCTTGTTTTTTCAGTGATATCCATAGTCGAGCTTTCAGTGATTTCAACTTCCAGGTATGAAGCCTGTAGTGAAGTTTGTTTTAGCACATTCTCCATCTGTTCAACGATTTTGGGATGATTGAGCTGATGTACAGAAAAATTGACCGCCATGTTAATTGGTTTCAGACCCTTTCTTTGCCACTCTTTACACTGCGCGCACGCTGTTTTCAGTACCCAATACCCAATAGGTATGATCAGGCGTGTTTTTTCTGCCAAGGTGATGAACTTATTGGGCGGGACTATCCCAAGCTTGGGATGGTTCCACCGCAGCAAAGCCTCCACTGCCAGTATCTCTCCTGTGGTCCCGTTGACCTGCGGCTGATAATACACCATCAGCTCATTTCGCTTGATGGCCATGTACAGATCATTGGTCAGTGTCAGGGTTTCAAACGTTGCATTCTTTAGCTCAGTCGAGCAAACATAGTAGTGATTCTTACCAAGGCTTTTGGCCTTGTACATAGCTATATCAGCGTTCCTGATGAGGGTTTCAATAGTATTGCCATCCATGGGATACTGAGAAATACCAACGCTTGCTGTGATGAAGAACTCCTGGTTTCTGAGGATGAATGGTTTGGAGAAAGCCTCGATCACGTGGGATGCATAGCTTTCAAGGTGTTGTTCATCCTCATAATCCGTTAGGAAGATGACAAATTCATCTCCGCCGAGACGAGAGACGCAATCATGTTTCCCTGCTGCCTGCTCAAGTCTATCAGCCACTTGCTTGAGTATCTTATCGCCTTGGTCATGGCCGAAATTATCATTGATTATTTTGACACCCTCGATGTCTATGAACATGATGGCGATCAAGGTTTTGTGAGAAGCGGCATGATGCATACCTTTATGTAGTTTTTCAGATAGCAATGAGCGGTTTGCCAATCCGGTCAAAGCATCATGGTAGGCCATATGGTCAATTTTTTTGACTGCATTGATGCGGGCCAATCCATTGGAGATGACATTGGCCATGGTGTACAGCAGCTCGATATTTTCCTTTTTCCACTTTTTCTTGGCAGTTACCGAATCGATTCCAATGAATGCCTGAATCTTTCCGTCCAGGTAGATGGGGACGGAAATCAAGGATTGTACCTCTTGGCGCAACAGCTGTTCCTGTTCTGTGCTTGCTTCCTTTGGCATGGCATGTACATCTTCAACATAGACCAGGTTGTGCTTTTCCAACTGGTCAAGCCACCAGGGAAAGACATCCAGGGGTATCTCTTCAATGGTATTCACCTCAGGGCGTACTCCTGTGTTGCACCACTCATGTGAATAGGTCATGGTGCTCTTGGCAAGGTCCATGGTGAATAGGTATGTTCTGTCCATCTTGAAGAATACGCCAATTTTCTTTAGGAGAGTATTGACCTTCCCATCAAAGTTTTCCGGAATGATGTCCATAAAGTCAAAAGAAATATCCAAGATCATCTTTTGAAATGAGATGACATAGTTTTTTTCTTGAATAATCTCTTTATGATTCTGGTTACTGTATGAGTCCATATATCTCCTGATTATCCTTTTCTATGCCATCAGCACCTGGGTATGTTGTATCCCCGATCCCTTCATTGAAGAGCTAGAGTTCCTACATGGATGTGCCCCAATTCAACTCAATCTGGATAGGCTCTGCTTTCATACCGGAGGTGAAATCCAAGCAATTTCAGCTATAGTAGCAACAATAAGCCAATTTGCTGAAATAATCAATTAAATCAACCTATTTCAAGATGTAAGATGTAAGTAACAAGCAGAAGGTATCGGCTCTTTTTTTTGTACCGAGCAGACAAGGGTGGGGATACCTATCATAATCTCAAGTGGGGGTTGGTTTTCATTGCATGGTCACTAAGTCGTGGCGCTTGGATAGCCATTTTTTCAGCTTGGTCACCTTGTCATTGTGCCGGAGTTGCCATAAGGGCCAGGAGGTGAGGAATCATCACTTTACCTGATGGCAGAAACAAGGGGAATTAATTGTTCCCTGGAGGGTGCCCCATCTTCCTTTCAACCCCAATATACACTAACTAATAAATGTACAAAAGAATGGAAAATACAGGACAAATCCTATCCATCCGTTCTTTTCCTTTGCATTGGGTGTGAATTCTGCGGTATGATGCATTGAAAACATATGTGGGGAAAAAAGATTGAAACAGAAGCTCTGGCACAAACTAGGCATTCACAATAAAGATATCCTCACCCCTAAAAACTACATATTTTTTAGTCTGTTCTTTGTTCTTGCCGCCTTCATCGTGTTCTTCTCCTACCAAAGTATTGCCCGCTCGTATGATAGGCGTGCACTGAATACAGTGCGGGCCTTGTCGGCAGCCCTTGATACAGGGCAGCTGCGTACCCTTACAGGGCATGAAAGCGATTATACTACAGACTCCTATCTTGCCATGAAAGAGCGGCTGTCCCATGCCTATCTGGCTACGCGTGATGCCCGTGGTGCATACTTCTTCACCATCCGGGATGGTTCGATCTATTTTGTTGTTGATTCCGAGCCCCTTGGCAGTGAGGCAACCTCCCCCTCCGGACAACACTACACTGAGGCGCCGCCTGAGGCGTATCAGCTCTTCAGCGAAGGGCTACCCCTCATGACGAAGGCTTATTCCGACCGTTGGGGCAACTGGGTCAGTGCCTACATCCTGCTCCCTTCAGAGGAGGGGCAGATTCCCCTTGCCTTTGGCCTGGATTTTACAGCCCGTAGTTTCTACAGCCATGCACGGGCAAGGGCAGTAGGGGTCGCCTTTATCATGCTGGCTTTTCTCTCCTTGTTCTTCCTGGCATCCCTTGCCTTGAAGAACAGCACTATGCTTGAAAAGGAGAAGGCGAAGGCACTTGAGGCCTCTTCTCTTATCAAGGCCCTCCAGGTCAAGGAACGGCAGGAGAGTGCCTTTGTGGAGACAACGCTGCAATCCCTTGGCGAGGCTGTCATCTCTGCAGATACTGAGGGTAGGGTGGTCCTGATGAACAGGATGGCCCAGCAGCTGACAGGGTGGAGCATAGCTGAAGTGAAGGGCAAGCCCCTTAGGAATATCTATCGCATTGTTGATGGCCTGACCCACACCCCCTGTGATACGAGTTGGCCCTACACCGTGCTCAAGACAGGTCTTCCCATCAAGTATGAAAAGATTCCGGTGAAGCTGATCCAAAAGGGTGGCAGCCTGCTCTCCATCGAGGATATGGTCTACCCCATCATCGATGAAGAGAAAAAGGTGACAGGGGTAGTGGTCATCTTTATCGATGTCACTGATAAATACCAAAATAGGGATGAGCTTCTCTTCCTCAGCACCCATGACAAGCTTACCGGCCTGCTGAACAGGCAAGCCTTCTACGAAAAACTTCATGAACAGGATGTTGCCAAGAACTATCCTCTGGTGCTTATGCTCCTGGACATCAATGGCTTGAAGCTGATCAATGAGGCGTATGGGCACACAACAGGGGACTCACTGCTCAATGAGATAGCCATCATCCTGCAGCGTCCCTGGCACAAGGGTCAGATGGTTGGCAGGGTCGATGGCGATGAGTTCGCCATCTTCTTCCCCAATGCAGGCGAAGAGACGGCAAGGAGGGTTGCCCTTGAGATTCATGAAGCCTTGGCCGAACAGGCATTCATAGGGTATGCCCTTACCATCTCCCATGGGTATGCAAAGAAGGAATATGCCCAGACAACCATAAGCGAACTGCACAAAAAGGCTGAAGATGATCTGTTCCGCAACAAGTTCGTGGAGAATCAGAGTGCCCGACTGAAAATGGTTGATCTGCTGCTGCAGTCCCTATTCAAGAAGAGCCTGCGCGAGATGGAGCACAGCAAGCGCGTCGGGTTGTTGGCCCAGCGATTTGGAGCGTACCTCGGATTCCCGAATGAAGAGAGTGATGCCCTGCATACCGCAGGGGTCATGCACGACATCGGCAAGATCGCGGTCTCCAGTAGGATCCTCAACAAGGAAGGACGCCTTGATAGTGAAGAGTGGAAGGAGATTCAGCGACACCCTGAGATTGGATTCAACATCCTCAGCTCGGTAAACGAGTATGCCCCCATAGCCGAGCAGGTGCTCTGCCACCATGAGCGCTGGGATGGCAAGGGCTATCCCAACAAGATAGCGGGGGAACTGATCCCCCTCTACTCGCGGATCCTCGCCCTTTGCGACTCCTATGATGCCATGACCTTCCTAAGGACCTATAGGTCCGAGGTCTCCTCTGAAGAGGCTATCGCGGAGTTGGAGCGCTGTAGCGGTTCACAGTATGACCCGAGCCTTGCAACCCTGTTCATCAGGATGATACGAGAAGAGGCATGATAGGTAGGCATCATGTTCTCTTCAGAGATGGCATTGAAAAAGATGAAGTGACCTGCGGTTTTGTAGGTCGTGGATTCACCTGCCCTAAGGGAGGCTACCACATACAAGGTGCAAGTCACTTCACCGCTACTATAAAACAGCCGCTTTGCTTTGTCCAGTGAGGAAAATGGTGCCACCCTGTCAAACTGACTATCCTTGTCCCCTGTTTTGATATCCATAGGGGGAGATTGCAAAATCAATATCCACATGCTCAGCCTAGAAACAAGTGCACCGGTTCCTGGTAATCAAAATCAGACATCACAATGGCCTACTTTACAAGGTAATCACAAAATCGGTCATTGCATTGCAGAATCCCCCAGAAAACTTATCAACGGATCCGGTAGCCACTACCATGATATGATGGCCCACATCAGAATCTTGCGTGGTATAGGAGAGGCTTGTCTCCCCTGTGATCTCTTCCCTGTCGTCATAATCATCAGGATCGACGCGGTACCACTTGTACGTCAGGGCATCAAGGATAGGTTCGTCGGAATTTGCCCTGTCCAAGACAGTGAATTCAGCTACAATGCCAAACCCAACATGGGGACTCGTTACTCCTGTATGGAACATGGAATAATCCAAGGACCAGGTTATGTACACATCAGCCATGCATTGGGTTGCGAACACTATGTTTGAGAACTGTCCATCATAAGTGCCGCCATGGATTGCAAGTCTGAAATACCCTTCAGTAGAGGGTGAGGGGATAGGAATGCTATAGCCGCTGGAATCTGGGCTAGAAGTGGTCAGATCATCACCTCCTCCACTCTTGACAGTCTCGAATGCATACGGGGAACCGGTGGGACTGAATTGAAGCGTATAGCTGGTTGCTCCAAATTCAGCGGGCGTTGTAAACCATAGGAACACTTCCCTACGTGAAAAAGTATAATCGCTTTTTTCCACTGTAAGCAGGTTTTTTGGATTGTGGAGGATAACCGGAGGGTTTCCCGTCCCGCCTCCTGGTCCGCCATCCATTGGACATGAGGTGGTCACGACGAGCAACAAAACGACAAGCGTGAGTAGAATGGTTCTTCTCATACTATATTCTCCCGATATGCATCAGAAAGGGGGTGAGTTCCTATCAGCCCGAAGACACTTGAAGTAACACCTAAAGAATTCACTAGCGATTCATTTGTTAACTACATCTAAAAAAACAGTATAGCATCCCTTATTTCATTTGGAAAGTTTACGATATCGTGTTTTTTATTACATGTATTCAAATATGCATATTTTCGTGTGTATAAGCATCAAAAAAACTGTAAGTAACTTGTTGCGTTAGGCTTTGGAATTTCTTGGCTATTGATCTCAAGCCCTGTACCCTCAATCATCTCCTTGACTCCCTCAGCATTTATTTGCCATAGGTGAAAAAATATATGCTATGATTATTCCAATGGCTTATCCTGATCTGGCGCATTGACCTTGTGAAAGCAGTTTTCTCAAGAAGGCCTGATCGGACAAGTGGATGCTTTGGGGTGATCAAGCACGTCTGAGGAGGGCTTTTGGCTCAGGCTCATACTTTTTTACCTCAGGCAAAAAAAGCAAATACCGTTTTGATGCTATCAAGACGTATGAAAGACAAAGGGGAGTATGAAATGAAAAGAACTATCAGGATCATCTGCATCGTCTCCAGTTTCCTTTTGATGGGAAGTATGCTGTTTGCTGCCGGAGCGCAGGAAAAGGCACCGAAAGAAGTGTCCAAGGTAATGGAGGAGAAGGTATCCCTGTATGCCAGCATCACGGCCATCGAGCCGATCCTTGCTGCATTCCAGGAAGACACGGGCGTCCTTGCTGAGAATACCCGCCTGTCCACATCCAAGTTTGCCTCAACGGTGCTCACAGAGTTCCAGGCCGGCAAGCTTGCCGCTGACGTAGTCCAGGCACCGCTGCCTGTCATGGAGATTCTCAAATCCTACGGTGTCATCGAGGATTATTTCTCACCTGCCGCACAGTCCTATCCCGAATGGGCAAGGAACAACAAGGGCATCTACCAGTTCGGCATCGAGTATGTCGCCCTGATCTACAATACCGAGCGTGTGGCACCCTCTGATGTTCCCAAGCGCTATGAGGACCTCACCCATCCAAAATGGATGAACAAGATTGTCATGGCAAACCCTGGCAACCACGCAACCACCATCTCCTGGCTGGTCGGACTGAAGGAGAACAATGTCTTCGGCTCCGATGCCAAATGGATGGATTTCCTCAAGGGCCTTGCCGCCAACCGTCCAATGTTCGTGGCATCCTTCGGACCCACCCCCGCCCCCATTGAAAGCGGTGAGAAGCTCATCGGCATCTCTATGCCCAAGTACATCATCACCAAGGCTCCGGCACCTCTTGCTTGGGCTCAGGTCGAGCAACCCATGCTCGGTTCTCCCAGGGCGATCGGCATCACCTCCACAGCCCCTCATCCCAATGCAGCTGCAGCCTTCATGGAGTACTGGCTCTCCGACAAGGCGATGAGCCTACTCGCTGACAAGGTAGGCGAGTATGTGCTTACCCCTGGGGTATTCCCCCCGATCGATGGCATCGAAAAGGCAAAGGTAATTCCCATTCGTGACCTTTCTGACGAGGAACTGCTGAAATGGGGAGCTGAATTCGAAAAGATATTTGCACTGTAAGACAAAACATAGAAACAGGGGAAGCTTCTCATGGAAATTCAAATTCGAGGACTTAAGAAATACTACTATTCTGAGGGAAAGACCATTAAGGCTCTTGATGACGTGAATCTGACGATTCCCGCCAACAGGATATTCACCCTCCTTGGGCCGAGCGGATGTGGAAAGACAACTCTCTTGCGCAGTATCGTTGGCTTGGAGACCCCTGATGAGGGGGAGATAACCATCGGCGATACCGTTGTGTGGTCGAGTGAGAGGAACATATTCGTACCGACTGAGAAGAGGGGATTGGGGATGGTTTTCCAGACCTATGCCATCTGGCCCCACATGAATGTATTCAACAACGTTGCCTATCCTTTGCAGAACCAGGGCATGCCCAAGGCTGAAATTGAGGAGAGGGTACGCGAGACCTTGAGTTTTGTACAGTTGGAAGGATTTGAGAAGCGTCCTGCTACCAAGCTATCCGGTGGGCAGCAGCAGCGGGTGGCCCTTGCAAGGGCCCTCGTTGCAAAGCCCAAAGTCATTCTCTTCGATGAGCCCCTGTCCAATCTGGATGCGAAGCTTCGCGAGGAGACCCGAAAGGAGCTGCGCTCGTTCCTGACAGAACTTGAGATCACCGCAGTCTACGTCACCCATGACAGGGTGGAGGCCCTCTCCCTCTCCGATACCATCGGCGTGATGCGAGCGGGCAAGATCGTGGAGATCGGCGCACCGAAGAAGATCTACTTCAATGCCGAACACCAGTTTGTAGCCGACTTCATCGGCAGGTCCAACCTCATCCCTGCCAAGGTTAAGGAGCAGAAGGAAAGCTTCACCGTTGTAGAGACCTCCCTAGGGGAGTTTGTCTGCAAGGAGCGTGATTACCCTGTCGGCAGCGAGCTCACCCTCTGCATCAGGCCCGAATTCATTGACCTCGCCCTTGGCGGGGATGCACAACAGAAGAATACCCTGACAGGTGAGATGGCTACCATGGTATTTGTCGGGGAGGTGTATGAAAGCGAGATCAGGGTGGGGGATGTGCTGTTCATGGCCAAGGTTGACCCGGAGACAACCCTGGAGGTAGGGGACGCAGTGACCTTCTCCGTCAAGCCGGAACACTGCCTTCTGGTTTCAGAATAGGGGATGGGATAATGGTAAGGAAACAGACGAAACTGACCTATCTGCTTATTGTGATCCTCGCCCTGCTTACCCTGAGCCCTGTGGTTATGCTTGTCATAGGCAGCTTCTCCAAAGGCCTGAATACCTTTGGGGACTTCACTGTCGCAAAATATGTCTCTGTCTACACTGATCCGGGATTCTATGCTGTATTGGGCAATACACTGGTATTTGTACTTTTTTCGGCCTTGTTCTCCACCGTACTCGCCCTGTTTCTGGCCTATCTGAACAACAGGACCAACATCCCCGGCAAGTTCATGTTCCGGGTAATCTCCGTTGTCCCCATGATGATACCCCACGTGCTGTTTGCAGTGAGCTGGGCGCTGTTGCTCAATCCGTCAAATGGGATACTCAACCTGCTGGTCATGAACATCTTCAAGCTGGAAAGCGCCCCCTTCAACATCTATACCATCAGGGGGATGATCATGGTGGAAGGCCTGTTGGACCTCCCGATAGCCTACCTCATCATAGCCCCTGCGATGGCCTCCTTTGACATCTCCCTTGAGGAGTCCTCGCGCGTCTTTGGTGCCGGCAATATGAAGACGCTCTTTCGCATTACGCTTCCGGTATTGCGTCCCGCCATCCTGGCAGCCTTCATCCTGTGTGTCGTCAGGTGTCTGGCATCCTTTGCCGTTCCCTCAGTGCTTGGGATGCCGGGTAGGACCTATGTGTTGGCGACCTACATCTACCGCACTGTCACCACAGGGTTCATCGCCGACTATGGAAAGGCTGCGGCGGTGGGCATGAGCATCCTGGTGCTCTCCATCTCCCTGATCTACCTCTATCGGTATATGACGCGTTCGAGCGAGAAGTATGTCACTGTCTCCAGCCGTGGCTTCAAGCCTGTGGTCATCACCCTCAAGAAGGCCAGGATCCCCCTGTTCGTCCTGCTCCTCATCTTCTCCTTCATGCTGATCATGCTGCCCATCCTGGTATTGCTGTACACCTCGTTCGTTCCCTACTCCATGGTGCCCAGCATGAAGGCCTTCTCTACGATGACGCTCGACCATTGGAAGAACGTGCTGCATGACCCTGTATCGCTCTCCTCGTTGAAAAACAGCCTCTTTCTCTGTCTTGTCGGCGCATCCTTGGGAACGGTGCTCTCCATATTCATCTCATACGTCATTGTGAAGGTGAAGACCAAGGCCTCCGGCATCCTGGAGTCCCTGAGCTTTCTCTCCTTCTCCTTCCCAGGCATCGTCATCGGCATCGGCTTCATGTGGTTCTTTGTACGCACGCCCCTGTACTCGACCATATGGGCTCTGCTCATAGGGTATATAGCAACCTACCTGCCGTATGGCATCAGGCCGATGACCAGTGCCTTCATCCAGATCCATAGCCACCTTGAGGAGTCCTCAACTGTGTGCGGTGCATCGTTTCTCACCACCATACGGCGTATAGTCGCCCCTCTCCTGGTCCCGGGCATCGTATCGGGCTGGATCCTGATGGCAACGATGTTCTTCAGGGAGCTCTCCCTTTCAGTGGTCCTCTCAAGGCCCGGCACGGAGACCATGGCTGTGCAGATACTCAAGTTCAGCGATGACGGGCTGTGGGGCAGGCTATCAGCTTTGGGCATCATCATGATCGGCATTTCGGTTCTCCTGGTGGTTGCTGCCAACCTGGTGGGCAATCACTTCAAGCCGGTGACTGACTAGGCTTGGAACTGTCCGCTGTACTAGATGCAGGACTTGCCTCTTCTCTAAAGGGATCAGGGCCTGCATATTTTTTCAACTGCATACGTTAAAATGACATGTATATTTTATTGCAAAATGTGTCCCAACACTCTTTTCTTGTGTTGTCCCTAAGGTGGTGGTACACTTAGCTATCACACAAAAGAAGGGTCGAATGCTCTGTTCGATCCAATGTTCAGGAGGAAACGATGAGAAACCGTGGTTTGAAACTATTTGTTCTGGTCATGATGGTCATCTCGCTTTCGTTGGGGTCGCTCTATGCCCAACCCTTGCCGGAAACCCAGAATCTGACCATTCTCGCAACGACGGACCTCCATAGCAATGTATGGGGATTCAGTTATGAAAATGACAAGGAGAGCACCAATGACGGGATGGCAAGGGTGGCCACCTTCATAGAAGAGGTACGCTCCAAAGAGAGCCATGTCATCCTGGTGGACAACGGCGATGTGCTGCAGGGCAACATCATGACCGATGACATCTACAACAAGCAGGAAGGCCCGCACCCGGTGATCAGGGCGATGAACCTGCTGCAGTATGACGCACTCACCCTGGGCAACCACGAGTTCAACTTTGGTGAGAAGCTGATCAAGAGGGTGCAGAGCCTTGCCTCCTTCCCCGTCCTTGCCGCGAATATGGCACGCATTGACGGCACGATGGGACCTCTTCCCTACACCATCGTCGAGCGTGGAGACCTGAAAATTGGCATCATCGGCCTGACAAACCCCAATGCCCCCCGCTGGGATGGGGAGAAGACCGACCCGTTCGTATTTGCCCCTGTTGGCCCGGCGTGCAGAAGGGTGGTGGACATCCTCAAGGACAAGGTCGACATCCTCATTGCAGTGGCCCATGTGGGAATCTATCCCGAGTATGATGAAGAGGGTGGCAGTGATGGCGGAAACGCAATCCTTGAACTCTGTCCTGAACTTGATGTCCTGATCGTGGGACATGACCACAACACCTACAAGAACATCCACGGTGATACGGTAGTGGGCGGGGCAAGGAACCTTGGCAAGGAGGTCATCCGCATAGACCTCGGCATTGATGGCGACAAGCGCATCATCTCGCGCAAGATAGAAGTGGTCAAGATGGATGCGTACGGACCCAGTGACCTGATCCGCAAGGACCCCTTCATCATCGAGGCTCACCAGAAGACGCGCGACTTCATCTCCGGTGGGGCTCCCACCGCCGATGGCAAGCCAGGGGGCGGCATCTTCGGTATCGCCGCTGTTGATTTCCAGCCCAAGAATGAGATCATGGGCATCCCCGAAGGCAAGCTGCAGGACACTGCTGTCATGGATCTGATCAACGCCGTACAGCTGGCAAACTCAGGAGCCGATGTATCGGCGGCGGCCCTCTTCTCGGATACCAGCGACATCCTTGCCGGACCGATCAACTATGGTGCCATCTTCGGCATCTACAAGTTTGACAACACCCTCTATAAGGTGGAGGTAAGTGGTGCCGAGCTCAAGGCGTACATGGAGTGGTCGGCTGCCTGCTACAACCAGTGGAAGCCTGGTGACATCTCCATCAGCTTCAACCCAGAGAAGCCCGGATACCTCTACGACATGTTTGCCGGCGTTGACTATCAGATCGACCTCTCCAAGCCTGTTGGAAAGCGGATTGTGAACGTGAAGTTCAAGGGCAAACCCCTATCCGACACCCAGCGCCTTACCCTGGCTGTAAACAACTACCGCTACTCCTCAGCCTTGAAGGCACAGAAGCTGGTTGCCGGCACCAAGGAGTGGGAGTCCCCGAACTCGATTCGCGACATGCTCGTCGCCCATATCAAGGAGCAGGGGACCATCTATCCGAAGGTCGACCACAACTGGAAGATCGTCGGTGTCGACCTCTCATCCCCCCATCGGGACAAGGTCATCAAGATGGTCAATGAAGGCAAGCTGGAGAAGCCATACGGCAAGTCCTTGAACATCAATGACCTGAAGGCCGCTGCTTTGATCTGAGCAGAAATCCTTTGAGCAACAGGACGCCCCTGGATATTTCCAGGGGCGTCCTTGGTTAGGATTGGAGATGCTCTCTCTCTTTTCTTTCTCTCTCATGGTATGAGTAGCCTGCGGGTGCTAGATGCTGTCGTCAGAGTCTATTTTCTTGCGTCTTCTGACACTCTCGCTGAGCAGGAACTCGATCTGCCCATTGATGGACCTGAAGTCATCCTCCGCCCATGCGGCGAGCTCCTTCCACAACGAGGATGAGAGACGCAGCAATACCTGTTTCTTATCCTTTTCTTTGTTTGCCGCCATACCTCACCTCCCTTTGTCTCCTAATACAGGCTTCCACTGTTCACTATCGGCTGCACATCCCGGTTGCCACACAGCACGACCAGCAGGTTGCTGACCATTGCAGCCTTTCTCTCTTCATCAAGCTCCACTATGGAGTTCTCACTCAGCTGGGTAAGGGCCATCTGAACCATACCCACAGCCCCCTCCACGATCTTCTGCCTAGCCGCTATGATGGCGGAGGCCTGCTGGCGCTGCAGCATCGCCGCGGCGATCTCAGGGGCATAGGAGAGATGGGTAATCCTCGCTTCCAGAATCTCCAGGCCTGCCATCTCCACCTTGCTCATCAGTTCTCTCTTGAGGTCATCGGCAACCTCCCTGCTGCTTCCCCTCAAGGATTTCTCATCCTCATCTTCAGGGGCGTCGTAGGGGAAGAGCCTGACAACATTGCGCAAGGCGGAGTCACTTTGGATGGAGAGGTATTCGGCAAAGTTATCAACATTGAAGACTGCCTTTGCAGTGTCGACAACCTTCCAGATCACGACAACCCCTATGATGATGGGGTTTCCCAAGGCATCGTTGACCTTTTGTCGCTCATTGTTCAGCGTCATCGCCTTCAGGGAGATCTTCTTGTTGATGACAGCAGCTCCCCCTATCTGGACAGTCATTGTCTGCTCCAGTGTCTTGGGAGCGGACTTCTGTGCTGTACGCTCACTCTTCGCCACAGGATTGACTGCACTGACGAAAGGATTCACAAAGAAAAACCCCGGGTGCTTGATGGAGCCGTAGTACTTGCCAAAGAGGGTGAGCACCAGAGCTTCGTTGGGGCTGATCACCTTGAGGCCTGCAAAGAGGATGGGCCCTATGACAAAGCCGTACAAACTGGTGACCACAATAAGGAGGAGACGCAGGGGGAAGGGCATCGACACGGCACAAGCGATGACAAACCCTGCTATGGCGAGCAGGATCACCAGCGTGTTGAGCACAAGGAACAACATGCCGTTTGTCGGGTTGGTCAGGACTTTCTCCTGTCCGTAATCAATGGGTTTCATATCTTGGGAACTGTACATGGCAGAACCTCCACATAAAAGAGTATGGTATCAAAATGATATCAATAAGATAGTATGTCTCTGGCTTGTTCCTGTCAAGCCAAACATCCTCCCTCAGCATGAGAAATCTCCCAAACCCACACACTCTCTGCTCAGTAAGCTGTACAAATGTCGCTCTGTGGTGTATAAGAAAGTATGAAGAAATATACTCTGGTCATGATCATGATACTCTTGTTTTGTTCATCCCTGCTCTTCTCAGCCACATTTGATGAGGAGAAGACCAAGACGGCCGATGGGGAGAATTTCCTCTTTCCCGCCGATGCCCTGCGCACAGGACCGGCAGTCTTCGCCCTCACTATGGGAAAGGACCGTGACAACGGAGAGGTGCAGCAGATGCAGGTGATCGGGTGGCAAGAGCATTTCGACAACAACCCAACGCTCTTGGGAACTATCCCTGTCTACCACTTCTCTGTTCTTTCCGGAGTCCCCTTCTTTGTCAAAGGGACCATCAGGGGCGCCCTGCACAAGTTCTATGCGGACAAGACAGACCCATCGCGGGTAGCGGTGCTCTTTGTATCCAAGACTGATAAGTTTGCCCAACAGGCCGGTTTTCCTGCTGATGAGAGCGGGACGATTGTCGTAGTCGCTTCCGATGGGAGTGTAGCGGGCTATGTGAAGGGGGAGGTCACCTCCGCAAAGGTTGCCCAACTGCAGAAGGTGCTTGCAACACTCTGAGTTGCATAGTATCTACATGATGGTAGGTCTCTATGGACAGCAAGGCCGTATGGCTTGCATACGGCCTTGCTGCATATTCCTTTCCATGTTTTGGTCGTGCGCTTGCATTGGCCTGGGGACCAATGCAAGCGCACCCTAGTTTGATTTCATTGTTTTGAGAAAAACACCTTGTTGACATGGGCATACGAATCGTTGAGCTGCTTTTCCCACTCCTGGCTTCCGGTATGCCAGAACTCGGTGACAAACCTGCGGACCCCGCCATCCCAACACCCTTGCAGAAGAAGGGGGAAGTCCACGTGTCCTGCCCCGTATGCTATCTCGCGGAACTTGCCTGGCAGGCTCTCCTTGATATGGGCGGCTATGAGGTGGCCCTGCCCATTATGCAGATCCTGCTTGGCCTTTTGGTTGTCCCCACCAGCGGCATTCACAATATTTCCCAGGTCGGGATAGACCTGCAGGTAGGGAGAGTCGATCAGGTGCACATACTCCATGGCTTTGGTGACACTGTTCATGAACGGGGTCTCCATGGTTTCAAAGCCCAGGAGGATACCCTGCCGTGCCGCGAGGGCCGTGGCTAGAAAAAGGCCCTCTATGAAGAGCTCCTTTGTCTTTTCAGTGGAGCTTTCGTAGTACACATCGTAGCCGGCGAGCTGGATGATGGGAATTCCCATGTACGAGGCAAAGCTGATGGCCCGCTCCATGATATCCAGGGACCTTTGTCGCGTTGTGCTGTCAGCGCTTCCCATGGGGTATTTTCGATGGGCCGAAAGGCATATCGAACCGAGGGGGAGCTCATTGTGGCCTACCTCATCCCTTAATTCTGTGAGCTGCTGAGGCGAGAGGGTGAGGCGGTCGAGCCGATACTCGGTCTCATCGATGCTGAGTTCAAGAAAATCGTAGCCGACCTCCTTGGCCTTGTGGAGCTTCTCTCCAAGGCTGAGGGTGTCGGGCATTGATTTTTCATACAGTCCTAACGTATACGGTTTAGTCATAGACATAATATAGTGTTGCCTCTCCTATGTGACGGCTTGATGAGAGTATCATATCATACTGCTCACCATGGGCAACAGCCACATTGCTCGGACCTGTTCCTATATCAAGCGTATATTCGAAGTATTGCGCTTTTTCCTTGCTGTACTGGACCAGAAAGAGTTCCAGGGCATGGCGCCTGTAGCCAAAGAGCATGGAAGGAACCCCACGAAGCTCTCCTGCCCATATGGCATGGATGAAGTTCATTTCTCTCTGGCACCGGTAGACCTCGGAATAACCGTGCTCGCTCTGTTTGTAGATCTTCAGCACCGAACCATGAAAGCCTTCAATGGCGGCCATCTCAACTATCCCATCCCCATCCATGTCGGTCATGCAGACATCGCTTGTCTCCGTCTCCATCAGGTGGGTGATATTCCACGTGTCTTTGCTGGATTTGGGAGGGACTATCTTATAGACCCCGCTTTCGCATGAGACCAGCGAAGATGGGGTGCCATCATCGAGATAGATGCGCGAGTACCCATGATTCTTCACCAGGCCATCGAGGATGACAGAGAGCGTTATCGGAGCGCTCATATCGTCAGGCAGGGGAGCCACATAGACCTTGCCCGGGTCTGACCAGTCCTCCTTATCCTTCTTTGATGTGGCGAGCGTGCACGCTATGAGGTAGTTCCGTTCCTCTGTGTGCAGGACATCAAAGCGGTGGACATAAGGAAGGCGTAGTACGGTGGTGATCACCCAAGTCTGTGTCGTCTGGTCATAATGGCCATGCACGATGATGCTCTCTTCCGACTGGAAGGTCGGGAAGAACTGCTGCACCGCAAGGAAGTCCCCATCGGCATCCTCCAGGGGGACGATGCACATCGTCCCTCCCGGCTGCTCCCATACAACCCTTCTTTCAAGGGTCTGGGCATCATACATGTAGCAGGGCCCATGGCCTTCGGAGGCGTAGAAGAGCTGCAGGCGTCCACCGACCTTGAAGGCGGCGACAGCATAGCAGCGATCCATCACATCGAGCGTCTTTTTCTCTATTGTCATCATGCTATCCTTATAGGAACGAAGGGAAGGGGAGGTTTGTCTCAACGGTGAAACAATCGTCAAATCCCCGGGGGTAGTGGTACTCCCTCTTGTCCTTGTCATCGGGATAGACAAACTTGCCCCCAACCTGCCAGATATACGGCTTGAACTGGTATTGCAGGCGGTCCTTCTTCATGTCAAAGAGGACGGTGATCTCCTTTGGGTCAGCTTGGAAGTTTGCCCAGATGTCATGGTGGAAGGGGATGACCACCTCAGTGTTGAGGGCTTCGGCCATCCTCAGGATGTCACAGGAGGTCATCTTGTCGGTGATGCCCCTGGGGTTTTCCCCATACGAGCCGAGGGCGACATCGATGGTGTGTTCGTTGCCATGCTTGGCGTACATGTTGGAGTAGTGGGAGTCCCCGCTGTGGTAGAGGCTGCCCCCGGGTGTACGCACCAGGTAGTTTACCGCACGGTAGTCCATATCATCGGGGTTCTTGCCACGGATATCCCCATCAGGTGGGGCTGTTATCAGGGCAGTCCGGTCAAAGGACTCCAGGGCGACGAGCTCGGTGTCCTTGATCTTGATCACATCCCCGGGCTTCATGACAATGCAGCGATCGAGGGGCACGCCCCAGCTTGTCCACATGTCGATGCAAGCCTGCGGTCCGATGAAGGGCACCGAAGGGTCACAGTTCTGAAGGATGGCCGCAGCGACATTCGCATCGATGTGGTCGTTGTGCATGTGCGTCGATATGATCGCATCAACCTCCTTGATGGCGAAGGGGTCGAGCACGAAGACACTGGTGCGCAGGTTGGGCTGCAGCGACCTGTTGCCCGCCATCCTGGCCATCTGGTGCTGGGGCCCGATATACTTGTTCTTCTTGGTCCGTTTGCCCGATCCGACCCAGAAGTCGATGCAGAGGTTGGCCCCCCCTTCGGACTTGACCCAGATGCCGGTGCAACCCAGCCACCACATGGCGAAGGTTCCTTTTCTGACCTGTTCCTGTTCGATCTCCTCGTTCAGCCAGGTTCCCCATTCGGGGAATGTATTGAGAATCCAGGACTCTCGTGTTATCTCATCAACTTTGCTCATGGTAAAACTCCTTGTATCTTATTGGATTAGCCTTTGACAGCCCCTGCGGTGAGGCCCATTATCAGGGACTTTGCCGCACCAAAGGTGAAGACAAACGCAGGGACGGCGATGATGGTTGCTATTGCAGTTATTTTCCCCCACTCGGTTCCCGTATCGGTCAAAAAGAGTGAGACAGCGACAGGAAGCGTTCTGGTAAAGCGGTCGGTGAGCACCAGCGATAGGATGAACTCGTTCCATGCCATCCTGAAGGTAAAGATGCCCGCCACCGAGAGGCCGGGTCCTATCAGGGGAAGCACGATCTTGGTGAAGACGCTGAAGTCCGAGCATCCGTCGATGATCGCAGACTCCTCAAGCTCAAAGGGCAGGTCCATGATGAAGGTGCGTATCACCCAGATGTTGAAGGGCAGGTTGATGGCTGTGTACACAAGGATCAGGGCAAGCCTTCCATTTACAGAGGCCCCGTATGCGTTGAACAGGACAAAGACCGGCACTGCAAGGATCGCCTCAGGGATCATCCTGAGCAGCAGGACGCCCACTATCATGGTCTTCTTCCCTCCGAACTTCCAACGGGCAAGCGGATATGCACCAAGGGCTCCGAGGCCGACGCTCGCTACCGTGGAGGTGACAGCCACGATCACGCTGTTGGTGAAGAAGCGGAAGAAGTTTGCATCAAAGAAGACCGCCTTGTAATTGACCAGTGTCGGAACAAAAAACCATATGGGTGGGATGGCGAAGGCATCGACGGGAAGCTTCAAGGAGGTGGTGATCATCTCATAGATGGGGAACAGGATTACCACCGTCGCCAAGGAGATGAATAGGTACTTGACCCCCAAGTTTGCATGTTTTCGTGTTTGTACTCTCATATCACTTCCCCTCCTTTCTTATTGAACGAACGATGAGAAACATGGCGAAGAAGAGTATTATCATCAGCAGAAGGACTGAGACTGCAGAGGCCAATCCAAGTCGCTGACTGGTAAAGGCAGTTTTGTACATATGCAGCGAGAGAACCTCGGTGGAGACACCCGGGCCTCCTCCGGTCATGTTGTAGATGACAACCAGCGACCTGAAGGAATCGATCATGCGCAGTATCGCCGTAAGGGCCAGTACCGATGCTATGTAGGGCAGCTTGATATGGATGAGGCTCTGCATATAGTTCGCCCCGTCGACGCGGGAAGCTTCCATGATATCCTTGGGAACCCCTTGCAACCCTGCAAGGACCAGGAGGAAGACAAATGGGAACCACTGCCAGACATCGGCGATGATTACCGAGGTGAGGGCCATATTGGGGTCGGAGAGCCACCCCACAGGCGCTATGCCCAGCTTCGAGAGAAAAAAGTTGATCTTGCCATAGGTGGGGTGGTACATGAAGCGCCACATGATACCGACGACTACCGGTGCCACCATGATGGGCAGGACGTAGAGGGTGCGAAAAATCCTCATGCCGGGAAAGTCCCCTTCAAGCAGCAGGGCAAACACTGTGCCGAGCAGCAGCTCGATGCTTACGACGCTGAGGCTGAAGATGATGGTAACCCGTACGCTGGAGAGGAAGTTTTCACTTTCAAAGAGTTCGACATAGTTTCGCAACCCTATGAACTTGGGCTTTTGTGCCATGCTGCGTAGCGACCATTCGAAAAAACTGAGCCGCATGCTGTTGAAGATAGGCACGAGCATGACCACCAGCAATATGATTGCCGCCGGTGCCAGAAAAAAGTAGGCATTGGTCCTTCTGCCGGGGATTGAGTTCTTTCTCATGGTTTCTCCAAGGATGTGCAGGCGGATACAGTGCTATCCGCCTGCAGTCTACGCACTGATTATTTGATGTATCCGGCTCTGATCATGATCTTTCTGATGGGATCGACAACATCCTGCATGGCTTTGGCAGGGGTCTTCACCCCGGTCAGCCCCTGGTTGATGGCGATGCCCAGAAGGTTGTTGATCTCGCCCCATTCTGGAATGATCGGCCTCCAGTCTGCATTTGCATACTTGAGCTGTTCGGCAAGGACTTCGAACTCAGGATACTTCTGGTAGAGGGAGGCATCATTGAGTGTGGACATCCTGAAGGGAGCTCCACCGGCCAGTACGATCTTTCGCTCGACCTCGGGGAGGGTGAGATACTGCATCAGCAGGAAGGCAGCTTCAGGATTCTGGGCGTTCGAAGGGATGCCAAGGCCGAATCCACCGGTTTCGGAGAGGCTGGTCTTTGCCTTTGGATGGGGTGCGAATCCAATCTTGTCATAGACTTTGGAGCGGGCGGGATCCTTTACGGGACCGGCAAATACGCTTGCATCGAGATACATGGCCGCATCCCCTTGCAGGAAGGCTGCAAACTCTTCGTCCTGGGTAAAGCCTTCCATTCCCGGAGGACCGTACTTGATCATGGTCTTCATGAATTCGATGGTCTCAAGGGCTTCCTTGCTGGTGAAGGCGGGTTCCCAGTTCTCATCAAATACAGTAGCCCCAAAGGGGGAGGCGTGCAGGAGCCAACCGTGGGTTGCATGGTGGCCGCTTCCGGCCCTCATTGTCAGGCCATAGACGCCAGGGACGTTCTCTGCAAAGAACTTGGCAGCGCTCTCGATCTCGGCATAGGTTGTGGGAACCTTGATGCCGTACTTGTCAAAGAGGTCCTTGCGGTAGACGAGGAAGCTTGTCTCAGCTCCGAAAGGCAGGCCGAACAGCTGTGCACCGGGACCGTCCTTATAGATGTTCTTCCCACCTGCAATACCGGTGACCTCCACATAGGCAGGTACCAGGTCATCGAAGTTGTAGTTGGGCGCCTTCAGGCGGGGCTGGTCAAAATAGGGCTGCAGCGGCCTGATGAGGTTGGACATCGCATACTCAGCCTTCCACATGACAACCATGGTGATCAGGTCGTAGTCACCCTTGGGCTTGCTCATCTGAAGAATCTGGGCATCGTGCATGTTCATGTACTGCATCCTGTCAGACTCCACCTTGATGCCGGTCTTGGCGGCGAACTCATCCAGAACCCCGGACTCGACCATCGCATTGTAGTGGACGTGGTTGGGGTAGTTGAATACTACCGTCGAGCCGGAAAATTGTTTCCAATCGAACTGGTCACTCACTTGTGCCGATGGTTTGGCCGTTTCACCCGCCCCAGCGGCAAAGAGCATCGACACTATGAGCAACAGGCTTGCTCCTAATAAAATGGTTCTCTTTTTGTTCATTTCTTGTTCCTCCGTTTTTGAATCATCCACAGATGACACTAGTATCGTAGCATGGGAATGAGGATAAGCCAAGAAAAAAAAGATAAATTTGCGCGATTTGGTTTTATTAAGTTTATAAAGGTTTCTTTTTGTGCTTTTTATGCTTTTATGCGATAAGTACCTCTATACCAGCCGCTTCAAGCCCTGCCTTAAAGGCAGGGGGGCACTTGTCATCGGTTATGACGATATCCACTGATTCCAAGGGAGCTGAGATGAAGTTGGAGATGACCCCCATCTTTGTATGGTCGGCAAGCACTATCACCTTGCCATGGGTATTCTGGATCATCGCCTGATTGATGCTGCACTCCTGGTAGACGGTGGTGGTGAGCCCCTTTTCCAAGCTGATGCCGTTGGTGCCCAGGATTGTGTGGGTGCTGTACATCTCGCGAAGCGTGGTGAGGGCGAACTCCCCGATGAATGAACGGGGATGCTTGAGGTACTCTCCTCCAAGAAAGAGAATCTCCACCTTCTCATCAATAGGGGATTCCAGCGATGCTGCATTGTTGGTGATGACCTTTATCTGTTTTCCTGCAATGGATTGCAACAGTAGGTTGGTCGTCGAGCCGCTGTTTATGAACAAGATGTCCTGTGCCTTGAGCAGGGAGGCGCACTTCTGTGCTATGCGTCTTTTCTCCTGCACATGGACTATGTCCTTTTTGGCATAGTCCTCATCGGTGAGCCTGATGTCCTGGTTCGGGGGAAGGGAAGCCCCACCATGGGTGCGCACCAACAACCCCTTGTCATTGAGGAAATCCAGATCCCTTCTGATGGTGACTTTGGAGACCTGCAGGAGTTCTTCCAGTGCATTGACCGTCACATTGCCCGCTGTATACAATGCATCCAATATTTGCAGATGCCTATTATTTGCTATTGAGCCATTTGCCATGCTAACCTCGATATATTCGAACAAAAAAATCAAAAGGAACAGTAAAGAATCAATTTGACTTTTCCTTATGATGATTATAAGGTGAGTCCATGGGCTCCGTCTAGGGCCTGCACAGTAAACAATGGGGACTTTTGGAGGGTGATGATGAATACGATAGCGATCATCGATACTGGCACGACAAGTATGCGGGCATCGCTCTTTGACCTCAAGGGCCAGGTTGTGGTGATGTTCCAGGAACACCATCCACCGATGTACCACCCAGACGGTCGGGTCGAGCATGAAGGGCCCTCCTTTCTGAACTTGCTTGAAAAGCTTCTTCTGGCATGCTCTGCCTACGCAAAGGCGAACACCCATACCATAGAGGCGATTGCACTGACAAGCTTTCGCTCCGCTGTTGTCCCCCTTGATAGGGACGGGGAGGCCCTGTTTCCCGTGATCATGTGGCAGGACAAGAGGACCGACCCGCTTCTCAAGGGGTACGGCTCCGCCTTGGAGACTATCTACCACAGGAGCGGGGCAACCATCACGTCGGTCTTCTCAAGCCTGAAAATGCAGTGGATCAGGACAAACGAGCCTGAAGTCTATAGAAAGACCTACAAGATGGCCGGTGTCCAGGACCTTATGATCTTTCACCTCAGCGGTGAGTTCGTCACCGACTACTCGCTTGCAGGAAGAACGAGCCTGTTGAATATCCACACCCTCACTTGGGACCAGACCCTCCTGGACATCTATGGCATAGAGGCTTCGATGTTGTGTGCCCTGGTCCCCCCGGGCTCGGTGGTTGGTTCCTTGGGCCGGGAAGTTGGAGCAAGGGTCGGCCTCCCTGTGGGGATGCCCATCATCTCAAGCGGGGGGGACCAGCAGTGTGCGGCTCTGGGAACCGGGCTGCTCGATGAGAGAGCGGTCATCGCAAATACAGGAACCGGCTCCTACGTGGTGGGGCTCTCCCATCAGCCTATCATCGACCCGTTGCAGAGGGTGTTCTGCACGCCCTCTGCTATAGCGGGCCTGTACCATCTGGAAGGGGGGATGATATCCACCGGCTCTGTATACCGATGGTTCAGGGAGATGCTGGACCCCACCCTTGATTTTGCCACCTTGGACCGTCTTGCCCTTGCATCACCGCCTGGAGCCCGGGGCGTTGTCGTGATCCCCCATTTCAAGGGCAGCGGCTCCCCCTATT
>Ga0265295_1002099_pt1 | contig 32807 bp, 32 predicted proteins | sample Munlansysbiofilm_FD_192503 | JGI IMG/M metagenome (GOLD analysis project Ga0265295, IMG submission 192503) | Leachate microbial communities from a municipal landfill in Southern Ontario, Canada - Methane capture system biofilm | ecosystem: Engineered > Solid waste > Landfill > Unclassified ... | reverse complement strand
CTGGGAGTATTCGATGTCATCGCCGGCAAAGGAGGAGTAGAGCTTGCGCCCATGGCTGGGAAGGTAGATGGTCCTTACCTCCTCCTTGCTCAGGGGCGTCTGCATGACAGATTTTGCATCGACGTGAAAGCCGTTGTCCTTCAACAGGGCAAGGGCGCTCTCCTCAGTGGGGCAGATCACCCAGATGCGCTTCTTTTCCCGCCTGCTGAGCAGACGCAAAAAGAGGGCCAAAGGGTACCCTTCCAGGCCTTGGACCAAGAGTGAAGAAGCTCCGCTGGCATACGCCTTGTAGGCAGGGCTGCTTTTGATATACGATTGAACGATCGTGGCGATAGGCATTTGCATAAGCGCCATTACCCTATCATGAGCAAGAAGGTTATGCAATAGAATGGAAATACAACTTGAAAAGGAAAAACTCGACATACTGGCACAGGCTGTTGAGGATGCAGGGCTCTACGCCAAGAGGCAGCAAGGGGAGATCCACCGCTCCTACAAAAGCGACGGCTCGGTCATCACCGAGACAGACCTAGCCATCTCCAAAAGAATCCTCAGTGTGGTCAGCTCCCTCTTTCCCGAAGCGAACATCATCAGCGAGGAGATCCTCACCACATTTGATCCTGAAGCACCCTATACCTTTGTGCTTGACCCCATAGACGGAACTGATGTCTACTCCCAAGGCCTGCCCTCCTGGGCAGTCGCCCTGGGCATCCTGGACAAGGAGCGCAGGCCTGTGGGTGCCTATATAGCAGCACCGCGGTGGGGCATAGGAACTGAAAGCCTGTTTGTCCGCCTGGATCCGGGATCGGGCCTCCTTGTCAACGGCGAGGGGTGGACTCTGACAGGGGACAAGGACAGGCCCAGACAGGTGACCATGGGATCGAGCGGACAGCGCCTGATGGACTTCTCCCGCTTCCACGGCAAGGTGAGGATCTTCGGCAGCAGCATCCTGCACATGCTAGCACCGGTAATCCACTCGCACATCCAAGGGTGTGTGAACCAGAGCTGTTATGTCTGGGACATAGTGGCAAGCCATGCGGTCCTGCTCGCCTGCGGGATGGATATCCAGTATGTGGACGCAAGGCCCTTTGTCTATGACGACAGTTTTTTGCTGGAGAGGAAGCCTTTCTCCCCCTCCTTCTATGCAGGGACAGAGGCGTGCCGTGCGGAGCTGGCAAGGATCCTTCCCGCCACTACATAGTGGGGGTCGGGATCTTTCCCTGCTCATACCAGTGCCGGGCCAGATAGATGAACGGGGTGTCGAAGACAGCCACCACCCACTTCAGCACAAAGGTGCTGATGATTATCTGGACCAGTACGGAACTGGGGTATACACCCCAGAAGGCTATGAAGGTGAAGACCAGCGTGTCTATGAGCTGGCTGACAAAGGTGCTGAGGTTGTTCCTCAGCCAGAGGTACCCCCTACCCGGCCTCTTCTCCTTCCAGAAGGCAAAGGCCCAGATATCGTGGGTATTGCTCAGGAGGTAGGCGACCAGGGACCCGATGGCAATGCGCGGCATGAGGCCGAAAATGGTCTGCATGGCAGGGTGTGCGATGTCTGAGGATGAGGGTTCGAAAAGCAGGGCGACCTGCATGAGGATGGTCATCGAAAGCAGGGCGAAGAAGCCGAACTTCACAGCCCTGGAGGACTCCTTCTTGCCGTAGATCTCACTGAGGATGTCAGTGACCAGGAAGCTGGTTGCATAGACTATGTTGCCCAGCGTCGCCTCGATGCCGAATATCGACACATTCTTGGTGACCTGGATGTTGGCAAGGATGATGCTGATGGGAATCCAGATGTAGAGACCCAGCTTTCCCCAGAACCTATAGGCAAGCATGATGGCAGCAAAGTCCAGTATAAGAAGCAAAAACCATAAGAGTTCATTCATTGTCGCCCATCCTCACCTTTGATCACAGGGCCCGGATGACAAGGGCATCCCCATCAAGGGCGTAGTGATCTATGACCTCCTGGAGAAAGCAGAGGCGCACGGTAGCCACTATATCGACTTCAGAGTGGGCAAGAGCCTTTCTGAAGGAGGGGTCAAACCCCATACCCTCAAGCTCAAACCTTCCCACCTCATCGAATACGGCAAGCCTTGCACGACAGAGGCTGTCGGCCACGCGCTCATTGGCCCAGGCAAAGACAGCATCATCGACAAAGAACCTTCCCTGTTTGCGTCCGTATGGCATGGCTCTCTCATCGACGGCCACCCGCTCTTCCCCTGAAAAGAGGTCCTTCAGTCTATAGCAGGTTTTTTCTGCATTGGCAAGGGAAACGAAGCCGCAAAGATGGTCTGGGGGGAGGTTTTTCTCCTTGAGGAGCGCAAGCAGGGCCGTGGTCTTTCCGCTGTCCTGCCCTGCTGTGATCACCGTGATCGTCCTACTTGGCACCGAGGAAGCCCTGCAGCACATCGAAGGCCTTCATGGAGTCCTCCCGCTTGATGACAAAGGTAAGCTCATTCATGGTGGAGACGATCTCTATGACGTTGATCTGCTCCCAGGCAAGGCGACGCACCGCCTCATAGACCACCCCAGGTGTCTGCAGGAAATCACCGGTAAAGACGAGGGAGAGGGCGACAAGGTCCTCCATCTCATGCAGGACCTCCTCATCCTTGGCAAGGTCAGTCACCAAGTCACGATATTTCTCACTGACAGCAAGACTGACTTCATGGCTTCCTATGGTGATGTTCAGAAAATCACCCTTCTCGGTGGATACCTGGCCATAGAGGGAGCCTAGCTTGCTGATGAAACTGTCGCGCCTGACCAGGTTCAAGTCGAAGATATTGGTCTTCATCACAATGCCGTACTCGACACTGCTGTACTCTTCCTTTATGGTACGCGCTTTCAGTTCATCCCCATAACGCCTCAGGGCCATCACAATAGCTGAGCTCTTCACGTCCTTGCCATAGGCCTTCTCCACCTCTGGATGGATAGCCTGGGCATAGTTGCTGAAGGATAGGATGCCGTTGATAAGCATCTCATGTATGAAAGGGGACTTGTCTACGATTCGTTTGACGCAACTGCTGACCGACTCTGCCATTGTTTGCTCCTTGTATAATGTTATTATATTCACAAGTATGACATAATTACAACAAGATAGTACAGAATAGTGTGGAAAATTACAAAACTAGCTAGACCTATACAAGAGGGGTCTACGCATTGCGGTAGGGCTGTATTGGACCGCTGCCATAGCTCAGGTCCTACTTGAACATATATGCCTCATCGCAGGGAATAAGATTTGACATTCCCCAGTTCCGAAGATTTTCAGTCCGGTTCACCTCCTGCAAATACCCGTTCACCCTGGCCCAGACCCTATTCATCAGATTGTTTTTGCTTTTCCTCCCTCTGCTTCCTATACTGGACCAAATCATCAAGGAGGTCTTATGATGAAAAAAACTACACTGTTTCTGATGCTCATGGTAATGGGCATCTCACTTTTCGCCGCTGGCGTGAAAGAAGCCGATACAGTAAAAACGGGTGCTCCAGCGCATGGCGAGACAGAACTGGTCGTATACAGCACCATTTTTGCCGAATATGCCGAAGCAATGAAAAAAGGATTTGAGGCTTTGCATCCAGGGGTTACGGTCAACGTGCTGAATCCCGGTGGTACAGAAGCCATGTTCAAGAAATTGGAGTCCGAATCTTCCAATCCTCAGGCTGATGTCGTACATGCAGGATCAATGATCAACTACCAACATGCAATTGAAGACGGCCTGATCGAGCCCTATGCCCCGACCGCTCCCGGATTCAAATCTTCGATCCGGGTAGGGGAGAGCAAGCTAGAGCTGAGCCACCCTGAAAACTACTACCATGTATGGTCTCTGATGTTTACCGGCATCATGTATAACGAGCAGGTCCTGAGCAGATACAACCTTCCCATCCCCAAGACCTACAAGGACCTGGCCAATCCGATCTATAAGGATCAGATCATCAGTGCAAACCCCCTCAAGTCATCAACGGCAAGCTCATACGTAGTGGCTATGCTGCAAATCTACGGTGATGAGGCCCCTGCCCTGTGGGAAAAGACCAATGCCAACCTGCCCTACTACTCAGGGTCAAGCTCAAGGATCTATACCTTGGTCAGCAAAGGCGAGTTCGCCCTTGCCATCGGTCTCTCCCGCCCGGCACTTGTTGCAATGGGTGAAGGCTACCCTGTAGGGTTTGTATTCCCTGCTGACGGCAGCCAGATCTATGACAACTCCATGGCACTGGTCAAGGGTGCGAAGCACCCCAACCTCGCCAAGGCCTTCATGGATTACATCCTCAGTGACGAGATGCAGCTCAAGGGATCGGAATACCTCTACATTCCTGTCAAGGCAGGGGTTGTCGACCCTTCCCTTCCCTTCAGCCTGGAAAGCGTCACCAGCGGCATCGGCAACATCTATGCCCCTGACCCTGTGCTCGCCGAAGAGAATCGTGAGCTGATCCAGAACACCTTTGGGGAGTACATCCGTACCAAAGGAACCAAATAAGTAGCTATCCGAACCCACACCAGAATCTCTGGTGTGGGCTCTTGATCGTTTGGAGCCCAGTATGAAAAAACGTCTCTCCTTCTCCTGGTTCACCCTGGCATATGCCCTGGTAACGCTCTTTCTTGTCATCTTCCTGATCATCCCGATCATCAGGCTGTTTGCAGGATCCTTTTCGCTGATCTTCTCTACCAGTGACCCGCTGCCACCAGGATTCTTCTCCTACCTGCTCTATGTGACAGGGAACACCCTCAAGATGGCTTTGCTGACCACATTCTTTGCGGTCCTCATTGCCATACCCCTTGGCTTTATGATCGCCAAACTGCAGATTCCAGGCAGTGCTGTGTTTTTGGGACTCCTTTCCATCCCCCTCATCACCCCTGCCTTCATCTCAAGCTTTGCAACCATAATCCTCTTGGGAAACAGTGGGGTCATCACCATGTTCTTCGAACTGTTTTCCATACACCTGCCTTCCATATACGGCCTGCGTGGCCTGATAATCACCCAGGTCCTGCATGCCATGCCTTACGCTCTGCTGCTGATAGTCACAGGCCTTAAGACAGTGCCGCGCCATCTTGAGGAGGCTTCGCTCTCACTTGGCCACGGCGTGCTGAAGACACAGGCCTCCATAGTGCTACCCTACATTGCCCCCCACATCCTGATGGCTGCCCTGATGGTCTTCCTCACCTCGATGGGAGATGTAGGAGGTCCTCTGATCATCGGCGGAAGCTACCAGGTGATTTCCACTGAAATCTACAACAACTTCATCACGTACATGGGCGATGAGAGGATCCCCATCATCTTCGGTGCATGGACACTGCTGCTCTCCTTTATCATGCTGTTTTTTGTCAATCGCCTGATGAAGCTCACCGATGTGAAGCATCGGTTCAGACTTGGGCAGATGACGTACAGCAATCCAGCGGCACGCAAGGCCGGCTTTATCGTCCTTGCGCTGACCTCCTTGCTCTTCCTAGCCCCTACATAGCGATCCTCATCCAATCATTCGGCACCATATGGGCCTATGACTGGCTGCCCAGGGCGTTTACCCTGAAAAACTATGTGACGGTGTTTGGGGATTTCCTGCCCATCAGAAACACCATCATCCTGCTGCTTACCGTGACACCCCTGCTTATTGTGGCAAGCATCATTTTCGGCCATATGTTCAGGAACAAGAGGTCAATGCAATGGGTCAACTACTTTACCCTGCTTCCCTTCACCATCCCAGGGGTCATCATTGCAGTAAGCTTGCTCAAGACCTATGCTGGAGTCTCCCTGGGAAAGGTTGATTTCATCTCTTCAGTATATATTCTCATCATAGCAATCAGCATCAGGAGGCTTCCCTTTGTCCTGAAGATCATCGAGGCCGGATTCTCCAAAATTGATGATTCCCAGCAAGAGGCGGCCCTGAGCCTGGGCGCCTCAGAGGTAAAGGCATTCTTTTCGGTGATCCTGCCGCAGCTGAAGCCCGCCATCTCCATGGCGGTGATCATCGGCATGATCAAGGTGGTCACCGAACTCTCATCCTCGCTGATGCTCAATCCTCCAGGATGGAGAACCATGTCCCTCTATATTGCGTATTTTGTCGAAGAGGGCTTCATCTCACGTGCAGCGGCCATGGGAGTTGTGCTTATCATCATCGTTGGTATCGGGACATTCATTTCAAACAGTATGAAAGCAAAGGATAAATAAAGCTATGTCAGAAATCATCATAGAACAACTACAAAAGAATTTCGGGGCGGTCGAAGCTGTCAAGGATCTCTCCCTAACCATTGAAAAGGGGGACCTTGTCTCCCTGCTTGGTCCCTCAGGGTGTGGAAAGACAACCCTCTTGCGCATGGTGGCGGGATTTGAAACCCCTACAAGCGGCAAGATTTTCCTCAGGGAGAAGAACCTGGTGGACATCCCCCCACAAAAGAGGAACATAGGGATAGTGTTCCAAGATTATGCGATATTCCCCACCATGAATGTGTTCAGCAACGTGGCATATGGGCTGAGGGCACAAAAGCTCGGCAAGGAGGAGATCCAGCAGAGGGTCACCGAGTACCTTGAGCTTGTCGGCCTCACCGGGTATGAAAAACGCATGCCGAGCCAACTCTCCGGAGGACAGCAGCAGCGTGTCGCCCTTGCCCGTGCCCTGGTCATAAAACCTGATGTGCTGCTTCTTGACGAACCCCTTTCAAACCTGGATGCTGCCTTGCGCCTGAATATCCGCAAAGAGATTCGCAAGATCCAGCAGGCACTGAAGATCACCACCATATTCGTCACCCATGACCAGGAGGAGGCCCTCTCCATCTCTGACAAGGTGTTTGTGATGAGACAGGGGGTTCTGATGCAGGGGGGGACCCCTGAAGATATCTATCGAAAACCGGCAAATGATTTTGTCGCCGGCTTTATCGGAAAGTCAAACATCCTCTACGGTAAGGTTTCTGAGCATAAGGGCGATACCACGACAATACAGGTGGGCAAGCACGCATTCTACTCAAAGACAGAGGAAGCTTTTGAACAGGACCTGGATATCTGGCTCTCCCTGCGCCCCCAATACATCAGATTTGATGAGCATTCGACAGAAACCCATGCTAATATGATCGAGGGAACCATCCAATACATCGAATACTTGGGTGGTCTGGTAAAAGGTGAGCTGTTGACTTCGGATAACCTCACCCTTGAGTTTGAACAACCGATACGAAGTAATTTTCCCTCGAACCTCCACAAGGGCCTCTCTGTTTCCGGTTATTTTATGGCCCATGATGTGGTGATAGGAAGAAACATCAGGAAACTGAACTAGAAAGGCTCGGGAAATAAGGAGACCTATAGCGTGAAACGCCAAGTACGAACCATCCTCCTTCTTTCCCCCAGCCTTCTCATTCTGGTGCTGTTCCTGATCCTTCCCATCCTCTACCTCTTCATACGGGGGCTTGGCTCCACCATCAGCACCGGTGAGCCCCTGCCCCCATACTTCTGGTCACACCTTTTCCGAGTCACGAAAAACACCCTGACCCTCGCTTCCCTTACAACCGCACTGACACTTCTGATCGCACTTCCCCTGGCCTTCCTGTTGGCACGCACAGACCTGTACGCTACAAGGCTGCTCTTGTCCCTGCTTACCATCCCGATGATAACCCCACCCTTTGTCATGGCCTTCTCCATCATCACGCTCTATGGGAGAAGCGGTGTGGTCCCCCTGCTGCTGCAGAAACTTGGCATCTTCACCCCGCATATCTTTGGCCTGCCGGGGCTTCTTGTCATGCAACTGACCGTCTCCATACCCTATGCCATCTTCATCATGGCTGCCGGACTGCAAGGCGTTCCCCGTCATATTGATGAGACGGCCTCCTCCTTGGGCGTCTATCCGGTTCGCTACATCCTCGAGGTGGTCATTCCCTGCATCTACCCTCACATCATCATATCGGGCCTGATGATTTTCCTCATCTCCATAGGGGATATCGGAGGCCCCCTGGTGATAGGAGGCGGCTATGCAGTGCTCTCCTCGGAGATATACACGAACTTCCTCTCCCTTTTGAATGATGAGAGGATAGCGCTGATCCTCAGCCTCTGGATCATCATAGTGTCACTGCTGCTGCTCGCAGGGGTGACCCGCCTTCTCAAGCTTACTGTCAAGAAATATGTCCCGGGCATCAATCCGGTGATCTACAACCTCAAAGGGTATCGTATGGCGACAACACTGGCGGTCTCCTTGACTGTGCTGCTGTTGCTGCTGCCCTTCTTGGTGACATGCATCCAGTCTGTCGTCAGGATCTGGTCCTTTGAAGTCATCCCCCATGGCTGGACGGTGGCCAACTACCGCTCGATCCTCTCTCCGGCCAAGGTGTTTTTTGACACCTTCCTCATGGCTGTGCTGGCAACGGTAGCCATATTCATGATGAGTTTGATCCTCTCTCATATGATGATCCATAAGAAGACGCTGCGAGTCTTCAACTTTGTCCTGATCATTCCCCTGGTGTTGCCAGGAATAGTGCTTGCAGTCGGGGTGCTGCGAACCTATGCCTTCATATTCCCCAAAGACCATACCATCCCCTTTTTCACTCTGTTGCTGTTCACCATTGTCATCCGCAGACTCCCCTATAGCCTGAAGACCTTGGAAGCGGGGTTCATCACAGCAGACCCCCAAAAGGAGGAGATAGCGGTAAGCCTCGGAAGCAGCTCCTTCGCCGCCTTCTACCGCATCACGCTGCCGCAGATACGGACCTACCTGTTTGCAGCCCTGTTCATCGGCATCATAAAGAGTGCTACCGAACTCTCCGCCTCTCTCATCCTGGCTCCTCTGAACTGGAACAGCATCTCGCTGCAGATAATGAACCTGATAGACCAGGGCTCCCTTTCCAAGGCCTCAGCGTTGAGCGTGGTGCTTGTGGCCATCATAGGGTGCGGAACCTTTCTGGTCGCCTTCTGGTCCCAAGGCAGGGGCAATGTACAACAGACCTACTCTGCCAAAGCCCTTGAACGTCTTGTCCTGGGCAGGACCCCCATGAGCTACTACCACAAGGAGAAAAAGCACAAGAAAAAATGGGCGCTCTCCTTCTTGCAGAAGAAGGAACCTCTGCTGGTGGTGGCCGACAGGTTTGGAATAGTGGAGGCAAACAGCTCCTTCCTGCGCATGGTAGGCTCTGATACCCTGGCCCAGCTCCAGAAGGAGAGTAGTTTTTCCATGCTCTTTTTTGGTGACAAGGAGGTGCTGGAGATCTTCTCATCCCTAGCCCATATTGAAAATCGCGCCACCAGCATCATGGTTCTCAATGGAAGCAGGATACCCATCCTGCTGAATGCCTATGTGGCCACCTCCGAGGAGAACACAAAAAGGGCCCGATTCTACTGTAGGCAGGTAACCGGCCACTCCAGAAGAATCCGGGACTATACGCTCCTTCGCGAAAGGATGGCTGTTGCAGAACAGACGGCGCTCAAGGCTCAGATCACCCCGCACTTCCTCTTCAACTCCCTGAACAGTGTCATCCAGCTCATAGACAGCAGCCCCTCAGAGGCCCGTGATGTGGTGCAGAACATGGCCGACCACTACCGCTACATCCTGCACTCCACCAAGCAGAACCTGGTGAGCATCGAACAGGAGATGGAATCCATAACCACCTACCTGGCCATTGAAAAGGCCAGGTTTGGCGACAAGCTGCACTTTGAGATAGTGCTGGACCCCTCTGCCAAGGATGTGATGATTCCTCCTATGATCCTGCAGCCGATCGTGGAGAACGCCGTGACCCACGGGGTGAAGGACAACGGGGAGATAGAGATCAGCATCAGCGTCGACTCGTTCAGGGAGGACATCGTCATGCGCGTTGAGGATCATGGCGAGCGGGTATTCGACCATGCCAAGATAGCAACAGGGAGAGGAACGGGTCTGAAAAATGTTGAAGGGAGACTTTTTTCTCTCTATCACCGCAGGATAGCGTATACTAGGCGTGAAGGTGGTGGCCTGATAGTCACCATAGCCATACCAAGGGTGAGGTCATGATAAGGACAGTATGCGTAATAGATGATGAGTTCAGATCGCGAAAGCGGGTTCTGAACCTTTTGGAAGGGAATGAGAGTTTCACGGTGGTGGGGGAAGCGGACAATGGCAAGGCAGCTGTAGAGCTCATCGATGCCAAACGTCCTGACATTGTGATCCTGGACATCAACATGCCCGGCCTTTCAGGCTTCCAGGTGCTGGAGAAAACAACGCACAAACCTGCTGTCATCTTCATCACAGCCTTTGATGAGCATGCTGTGCGGGCCTTTGACATCAACGCCATCGATTATGTGCTCAAACCCTACCAGGAAAACCGCCTGCTTGAAGCCCTTTCCCGAGTTCCGGTAGGCAGCCATATAGGGGCCGAGACACTGCAGGACCTCAAGCTGATAACTGAGGAAGCCACCCTGCCAAAAACCTATCTCAAACGGATCAGTGTGAAGGACAAGTTCGAGTTCAGGGTCATCAACGTTGAGGAGATAGACTTCTTCCATACTGAGGACAACCTGGTATTCCTGCATACCGACGGCCTGCATTTCATCATAGACAAGAGTCTCTCCCAACTGGAGGAGTCCCTGCACCCTGATGTGTTCTTCAGGGCGCATAGGAAATCACTGGTGAACCTAAACCGCATCGAACGGGTCGTCCCCTGGGGACGGGGCCGATATGTGCTGAGGTTCGCCCATGATGAGAAGGTTCACCTGAGCAAGGACAAGACCCGGGAGCTGAAGGCTCTGCTTGGAATGCATTAAGGGTAAAAAACGCATCCTGCCTGTTTGCATTGGCATGGGTTTTTATGGATATGCAAGCACAAGCTGCCCCATCCCTCTCTCTTTGTGCAACTCTTGTCCTTTGCCTAGTGTCCTTGCATCCTGTAACTCCTGTAAACAGGCTGAAAACACCACTAGATGTTGAAAAGACCTGTTTTTGTCGCTATACTGGTGACAGGAGGATCCTCATGCGATGTCCCCAGTGCGAAGAGATGAATGACAAGGTCCTGGAATCCCGCCAGAATGCGAGCGGAACAGCCATCAGAAGAAGGCGCGAGTGCAACACATGCGGCTACCGTTTCACCAGCTACGAGCACATCGAGGACAAGCCCCTGATGGTCGTCAAGCGCGATGGGCGGCGCGAGCGCTTTGACCTGAACAAGATAGGGCGGGGCATCCGCACCTGCACGGACAAGCTGGACATCAGCGAAAGCATGGTGGAGACGCTGCTGCACAACATTGAGGATGCCATCATGCTCAAGGTGGGCAGCAAGCGCGAGATTACCTCATCGGATATCGGAGATGAGACACTCAAGCAGCTCAAGGAGGTCAATCTCGTCGCCTATGTGCGCTTTGCCGCAGTATACAAGGCCTTCGATGACCTCGGTCAGTTCATTGCTGAGATCCGCCAGCTCGGCAAGGAGCTGGAATGATCATCTGGCATCAAACCACTTGCCGGTGAGCGAGAGCGCGATGGAGTCGTTGAGGTGCTCGGGCTTGAGGATCTCATTGGCACAGTCAAGGGCGAAATTGTCGCTCATCCCTGCAACATAGTCAAAGACAAGGCGATCGAGGGATCGGTCATGGCTCAGATAGCTTTCACGCATATCCACCAAGTGGTGGTAGAACCCCATGGCAAGCATATTCTTCTCCGAGGCATAGAGAGCCTCATCAAAGCCGCAGCTCGACCTGAGCATCTCAAGGTAATCGACGATCAGCGTTATCAGGCGGGTAAAGTACCGCTCATACCCCTCCAGCAGCGGGCTCCTGTAGATGGAGGCGTAGTTGAAGCCTATCATCGCCTCGATCGCCTCATAGCAGTGGTCGCTGAAGCATATGCCCTCAACGCTGCTTGAGTGCTCGATGACGTCGTTGACCAGGGTGTCGATCATCTGGGCATTCGTCCTGCCAAGGCGTTGGGCGACAAGGGGGGGAAGCTGGGCCGCCTTGATGATGTTCAGCCTGGTGGCATCCTCAAAATCCCTGCCGATGTAGGCGATTGAGTCGCTGAAGCGAACCACAGCCGCCTCATAGGTGGCAGGAAGGAGCTCTTTGCGGCTCTGGATCGTCTCAAGGTCGCGGATGGCAAAGGTGGGCATGATCGAGCGCACCAGGCTCTCACCGTTATGGCAGACTATGCCGTCCCTGACAGCGTAGGTCAGGTTCAGGCCCCGCCCATGCTCGGAAAGGAAGTCGACGACACGCAAACTGTTCAGCTCGTGCTCAAAGGGGGGGAACCCTGCATTCTGCATCAATGTTGAGATGATCTTCTCCCCTGTGTGGCCAAAGGGTGTGTGCCCCAGGTCATGGCCCATGCCGATGGCCCATGCCAGCTCCGTATCAAGGCCGAGTCCGCGGCAGATGGTGGAGGCAATGGAAGCCACATGCAGGCAGTGCTCCATGCGGGTGCAGATGTGGTCATTGCTCGGTGCGAAGAAGACCTGCGTCTTGTGCTTGAGCCGTCTGAACGGGGATGAGTGGATGATCGCAGTGGTGTCGCGGTAGTAGGCTCCGCGCACATCGCCCTTACGCTTGTTCTTGCGCTGTTGCAGCTCTTCTGTTGGAAGTTTGTTTGCCATTTCCATAGTTATTCCCCAAATAGTGTAGCTATGGTATCATAGCGGGAGACCCTTGGAAAGCGGAGGCACCATGATCGAGACGTATGGACTACCCATTGTTTGTCTGCTATTGAACTTTCTTGCATTTGCAGCTTCTCTCAGGTTTCTCTTCTCGCGCCAGGGCCTCTACTGGGTTGTGCCGCTGATAGTCACGCTTTTTCTGGTCTGGCCCAATGCGATCAACCTCTATAGCCTTGCCTCGATGGGGACCCTCAGGACAGAGGCCTACACCTATATGGATTTCCAGCCGCTGCTGCTCTCCCTGTTCTGGTATGCCATGATCGTGACCTTCCACTATGCCCTGAAGAAGACCGTCAAGGTAAACTACAACCTTGAGCAGGTGCGCAAGAACCTCCATGAGGCGCGCTACCAGACAAAGGCCGAGCGCATCACGCTCGAACGCAAACAGAGGCGGCAGAGATCCTACTACGCAAACGTCCCGGCCAGAAAGCCTGTCATCAGGGCGTACAGCGGTGAGTGGACCGATCTGTTTGACAGGTCATAGGGTGGGCATCATCTTTTTCTGTGGGATAAAGCACAGCGGCAAGACCTCCTTGGGCACCCTGGTCGCAAAGCGCATGGGCTACAGGTGCGTCGACAACGATGACCTCATCCTATCTGACCGTCCAGAATTCCCATCCATCCGCCAGCTCTACAAAGCAGAGGGAAAAGAGGCTTTCATGGCCCAGGAGGCCGCTTCTCTGGAATCCTTCCTTGCCACAAAGCCTGAAGACACCATCATCAGCCTGGGAGGGGGAGCATGTGACAACACACCCCTCATCTCCCTTATTCAATCTTCAGGGGAGGTGGTCTACCTCAAGGTGGAACAGAGCGTCCTGCTCAAGCGGATCCTCAAGGGGGGGGTCCCCCCCTTTTTGGACCCCCTGAATGTCGAAGGGTCTTTTGCTGAGCTCTATACGCATCGGGATGCGCTCTATGGAAAGTTATCGGATATTGTGATAGAATTATCTCCTTATGCGGATATCAACGATACCGCGCACTATCTATTTTCCAGACTTTCTGAGGAGTTGCAGCATGGGTCACAATAGTTTCGGGTCTGCTTTCACAGTCACCACATTCGGGGAATCACATGGCGAAGGCCTGGGGGTCATCATCGATGGCATCGAGTCCGGCTTCAAGGTGGACCTTGGGGCCCTGCAAGATGAGATGAAGCGTCGCCGCCCGGGGGGCAATCCCCTTGGGACTGAGCGAAACGAGCAGGATGAGCTGGTCATCCTCTCGGGCATGTACGAGGGCCTGACCACCGGCACCCCCCTTGCCATGGTCCTGTACAACACCAACCACCGCTCGTACGACTACTCCAACCTGGAGCATGTCTTTCGCCCGGGCCACGCCGACTGGACCTTCTACAAGAAGTTCGGGGTGCGCGACATCCGTGGGGGGGGAAGGTCCTCAGGCAGGGAGACCAGCGCCCGCGTCGCAGCAGGTGCTGTCGCCAAGCAGATACTCGCCTGCAAGGGCATCACCATCTTTGGGGGAACTGTGCAGGTGGGCCATGTCATTGCGACAAAACGGGACTGGGAACGGTGCGACAACGCCCTCACCTGCCCTGACAGCGAGGCCGCCCTTCGCATGGCAGCCCTCATTGAAGAGGTACGCTCAGAGAAGGACAGCATCGGAGGCATCATAGAGTGCCGCATCCAGGGCCTGCCTGCAGGCCTTGGCGAGCCGGTCTTCGGCAAGCTGCAGGCCCTGCTCTCCCATGCGGTGATGAGCATAGGGGCCATCAAGGGGATCCAGTTCGGCGACGGCTTTGCCTGCGCCACCATGCGGGGCAGCGCCTTCAATGACCAAAGGACGGCTGAAGGCTTCCTCTCCAACCATAGCGGGGGCATCCTCGGAGGCATTTCCAGCGGCCAGGAGGTCATCCTGCAGGCGGCAGTGAAGCCTACCGCTTCCATCGGGCAGGGGCAGAAGACCGTGGACAAGCAGAATATGACCACCGATCTGCTCATCGAGGGACGGCACGACCCCTGCATCTGCCCCCGGGCTGTAGTTGTCGTCGAGGCGATGGTGGCCATCACGGTGCTGGACCTCTGGTACACCGCATTCGGAAGGCAGCGATGAGAGACAAACCCCTCATAGTCCAAAGCGACAAGACCATGCTGCTTGATGTGCACCACCCGGACAGCGACGCCTGCCGTGCAGACCTGGTGAAGTTCTGCGAGCTGGTCAAAAGTCCGGAACATGTGCACACATACACCTTGAGCGCCATCTCCTTGTGGAACGCCGCCTCAAGCGGGGTCAGAAGCGACTACATCACCGAGCGCATCGAGTTCTGGTCCCGTTTCCCTGTAAATGAGAGCGTGCTCTTCTATGTCACCGACATCGCCTCCCGCTTCGGCAAGGTGATCCTCAGTGAGAGTGAAGACCCCATGTACTACAAGCTCTCCATCGAAGGGGCCAGGATCAAGGCGGAGATGACAGCGCGCAAGAACATTGCCAAGATGCTTGTCCCCAATGACGAGCACTCCTTTCTCCTGGAGAAATACAACCGCGGGGAGATCAAGCTGCAGCTCATCAAGCTCGGCTACCCCGTCGATGACCGCATCCCCTTGGAGCGGGGCATCCCGGTGCCCATGGCCCTGAGGGAGAAGACCCAGGGCGGGTACAAGTTCGTTGTCAGGGCGTACCAGAAGCAGGCGGCGCAGGCGCTGCTGGGCGACTTGGGACCCGGGTGTGGGTACGGGACCATAGTCCTGCCCTGCGGATCGGGGAAAACGGTGGTAGGGATGCAGATCATGAGCATGCTGGAGACCAAGACACTCATCGTCACCACCAACATCGCAGCCGTCCACCAGTGGCAGGATGAGATCCTGGACAAGACAGACCTTACGCGCGAGCAGGTAGGAGAGTATACCGGAGAGAAGAAGGACCCCCGTGAAGTGACGGTGTGCACCTACCAGGTGCTCACCTACCGCCCCGACAAGGAGGGACCCTTTCCCCACCTGGAGCTGCTGACAAAGGGCGAATGGGGCCTGATCATCTACGACGAGGTGCACATGCTTCCCGCACCGGTGTTCAAGGTCACAGCAGAGCTGCAGGCAGTCTACCGTGTAGGGCTGACAGCGACCCTCATCCGTGAGGACGGACGCGAGGACGAGGTCTTCTCCCTGGTCGGCCCCAAGCGCTTTGACGTGCCTTGGAACGAGCTTCAGCAGCAGGGCTTCATCGCAGAGGCCTTCTGCCATGAGATACGCGTAGACCTTCCCACCGAGCTGGAGATCCCCTACGCGGTGGGGAACAAGCGTGAGAAGTTTCGCATGGCAAGTGAAAACCCTCTCAAGCTTGATGTGGTCAGGGCCCTGGTGGAGCGCCATCCGGATGACTTCATCCTCATCATCGGGCAGTACATCTCCCAACTGGAGACCATTGCCGCGATGTTCGCCCTGCCCATCATAACCGGCAGCACCCCGAACGCCAAGCGCGAGGAGCTATACCGCCAGTTCAAGGAGGGGGACATTCACATCCTGGTGGTGAGCAAGGTGGCAAACTTTGCCATAGACCTGCCCGACGCCTCTGTAGCCATCCAGGTCTCCGGAACCTTCGGGTCCCGCAGTGAAGAGGCACAACGCCTGGGGCGGATACTGCGCCCCAAGGACAGGGCAAGCTTTTTCTATTCCATAGTAACACGCTACTCCAACGAAGAGGAGTTTGCGGCAAACCGACAGAAGTTCCTTGCAGAGCAGGGATACTCCTATAAAATTGAGGTATGGCCACATTGACCGAAGATGCAAAAATTGCTTTCAAGACGCTGTTGAACAGATATTCTGAAGAGAATTATTTCTATCTGGTACGTAACTACCTGGGACTGGTCACCACCCCGTTCCACAAGCCAGCACTGACGACCAAGCTGTGCAATTTCTTTTCGCTTCCTGAGATAGAGGAGAAGATCCTCTCACTCATAGACAAGGAGGACCAGATCATACTGAGCCTGGTCCATATTGCCGGAGCCCTGACAGCTGAGGACATCATCTCGCTGCTCAAGGACAGGTACAGCTACGGCAAGCTCATGCGCAGGGTTTCGAACCTGCAGGAGCGGATGATCCTGATCAATGACGGGGGGGTCCTGATCTTCAATCCCCTCTTTGAGGAGAGGGTTCGCCAGATGTGCTCGCTGAAGCCTCTCTTTGGGGATGAGCCCACCGCTGTACAAAGCGGTGCCTACTGCTCCACTGAGTTTGTCCGTGCCTACCTGAACCTGGTGGACAAGGAGAAGCGCCTTGCCTACAGGGAGGAGTACGGCTCCCTCTTCCCCTCCTACAGCTCAGGACAGCTGAAGCTGCTGTTCGCCCTCCTGGGGGAGGTTCTGGGCAACCAGTGCATCATAACCGGGGAGAAGAGCGTGGAGGTCGACTTCGAGAAGGCGCAAAGCCTGCTCTCGCTCAATGATCGCCAGCTGCTGTGCCTGTTCATAGCGGAACCCTTTTCCAAGGAGAAGGACCGCACCCGTGCTGTGGCTTTTGCTGCAAACCTTCTGGCGATGCTCCAGAAGATAGGCTCCTGTGACGCCCCTTCGATGAAGCTCCTGCTCAAGGTCATCTCCCTTAAGACCGGTATCGAGGGCGAGGAGTCCCTGCTTGATACGCTGAGCACCCTAGGGGTGCTGACCCTTGATGAGACATGGCATGCCAACCAGATAGAGCAGCAGGCAGGACGCACGACGCTGGTCATCGACAGCGACAACACCGTCAGCTACAGCGGCAGCTGCCCAGGGGGGGACATACTCTACCGCTTCTCGGATCTGTCGGTCCTTGACCGGCAGACCAGTTACCAGGTCAGCCCCCAGAGCTTCACCCGAGGCCTGGACGGCAACCTCACCTGGGAGGAGATCCGACTCTACCTTGCAAAGAACAGCTACCCCCAAATGAGCGAGACGCTACAGAAGATGCTGCTCATCACGCACGAGCGGTACCAGCAGATAACCATCTATGAGGGGATCGTGCTGGTAACAGAGGACCGGGTGACTCGCCTGCTCACCCAGCTGGAGAGCATACAGGACCACATTGTGGCGGCTGTTGCACCGAACGCCTTCCTGATGAAGCGGTCCACCGAACAGACGTGGCGCAAAATCCTGGTGCAAAGCGGGGTTCTTGTCCCTGCCAAACGCACTGGCGAGTACCTTGAGGTATCCCAGCAGAAAGATAACCCCCTCTTTGACAGGCTCGTTGAGGAGAGCAGGACAGAAGAGGTGGTCATAGACACCCACCCCATGCTTGAAGTTGAGGCACAGCCGCTTGACAAGGCACTGCGCCTGGAAATTGAGGTTGCAAAGCTATCCAAGGCGGAACGATCGGACCTTGAGCAGCGCTTCAAGGCAAAGATGATCCTCGTCCCTGAGCAGATCGTCGCCCAGGTGGTGAGCGGGGTGGTTGAGGCCGGCGGCTTCGACTACCAGGGCAAGGTGGGGCTCTGCCGCAACGCAGTGGGCAAGAAGAACATAGCCCTGCAGCTGATGCTCCCAGACCAGGAGCTGATCGTCCAGGCCCTGGAAGTTGCCTATACGGCAGAAAAGGAAGCGCTCCTGAAAGCGGCGGTCATGCCTGACATGGAGGTGAAGATCATCCCAGTCAGCAAGATATTCCTGGTGAGGCAGCTACGCTACCACCTCGTCTAGACCCTATATCTCTGGGGTTATCCAGTGGGGGTAGTGATACCCGCTGAACGCCTCGAACTGGAGCTTGCCCTGCTCAAGGAGCATCTGAGCTCCTCCTACGACGCGGCACCCGGCAAGTGTGGCCCTCCTGAAGAAGGGGGTCTCCCTTGGCTGGTAGACCAGCTCATAGACTATCTCATCCCCCCTGAAGATGAATGAGGGGACAGGATCCTCGTGCAGATGGGGCTCCATGCCGACACTGGTGGTCTGCACGACCAGGTCGAAGAGCCTGCTGTAGAGGCCAGCTTTCTCCAGCGAGTCGTAGGAGCTCATAGTCTCCCCTGCAAGCTGGCGCGCCTTCTCCACACCCCGGTTGAGGATGGTCACCTTGATGCCGTGGTTGTGCAGGGCCCAGACCACAGCCCGGCTTGCACCCCCTGCTCCTATGACCAGGGCTGTGCGAATCTTCTCCTGGGCGATATCATCGGCTATGGGGGCGAGAAAGCCATAGTAGTCGGTATTGGTCCCCTTCCACATGTTCTGGATCCGGGTGACCGTATTGCAAGCACCAATCTGCTTCACCTCGCGCGTTATCCGCCCGAGATAGGGCTGGACGTTCCTCTTGTGCGGCACGGTCACTGAAAACCCATGGATCTGCAGCATCTCGGCAAGCTTGAAGAAGGCGCGCACCGAGTCGACGAGAAACGGCACATAGATGGCATTGTAGTGGATCGCCTCAAAGCCCGGGTTGTGGATCCTGGGCGAGGCGGTATGGTAGACCGGGTTGCCGATGATGCCGAAAACGTGGGTCTTCTCATCAACCTTGTCGGCGCGGTAGAGCTCGCTCATCGTCCTTGCGGAGAGGTGCCCTGGCGCTGCCTGGGAATCGGAGCAGAAGGTAAGGGTCGAGCCGCATTTCTTGTAGAGAAGGCGCGTACAGATGCCGAACTCACCCATGCCGATGATTATCTTATCCTTGATGGCGGAGAGCTCGGTCTGCACCCTGAACAGGCAGATGATGTCTATCATGCTCTTGGGGGTGACCGCAACCTTGGGGATGTCCCCTTTGGATGCAAGCTTGCTGATCCTGCCGTAGATGTCGGCAGGGACACAGGTGAAGTCGTGCAGGCTGCGGATGATCCTGATGCCCCTCTCCCTGAGGGAGCGCTCGAAGTCCACCTTCTGCTCAAAGAGCGGGTCCTTGAACTTGAGGTCGCTTCTCTTCACATCCTCTTCGATGTCGACATAGGCATAGTCGCCCTTGGCAGTCTCATAGAGGATCTGCAGCCGCTCCCTTTCGCCCACCGTACATGCCCCCCCGTCGCTTGTGCGCCGGAAGGTGAGGATGACAGGCAGGTCCACCGTCGAGGGAAAGGAAGAGGCTATCTTCTGTTCGTCTGCATTGAGGTGATCGAGGCGGAGCTCCACAAGGGAAATCCACCTTCGGTTTTGTTCCACCTGACAGCGGTTCTCCTCTAGGGTAGAGCCGGTAAGGGTAAGGCATAGCACTGTAAACCTCCTGAGGTCGGGTGGATTGTCCTAGAACACATGCTTGTGTTAAGGTTATCATAACGTCAAATAACGGGCTTTTCAACACCCGTTTACATAAAGGGGCAGTATAGTGGCAACGTTGCAGGTACAAAGCATGCACCTTGCATTTGCAGATAGGGATATTCTGGACGATGTGTCCTTTATCCTGACAGAAAAAAGCCGCAGTGCGCTTGCCGGAGGAAACGGAAGCGGCAAGTCGACGCTGCTGAAGATCCTCAGCGGCCAGATGGCCGCCGACAGCATCAGCATGAGCAAGACTCGCGACCTTCGCATCTCGTATTTGCCGCAAAGCGACATCCTCTTTGAAGAAGGGAGCGTCTACTCTGAGGTGGAGAAGGGGTACGCACGCTTTGACCAGATGCTCTCAGAAAAGAAATACCTTGAGCATGAGCTCGCCCTCTCCACTGAGGAGGAGAACACCTACCCCCTTCTGGTGAGGCTCGCCTCCATCCAGGACAGCCTGCTGGAAGAGGGGTACTTCTCACGCAAGGAGAAGATCGAGCAGATCCTCAGCGGCCTGGGCTTCCTGGCCTCGGACTTCTCGCGCCAGTGCCTGGAGTTCTCAGGCGGGTGGCAGATGCGCATCGCCTTAGCCAAGGTCCTGGTCGAACACCCTACCATCATGCTGCTGGACGAGCCGACCAACTACCTCGACATCGAGGCCCGGTACTGGCTGAAGAACTACCTGAAGGTCTACTCAGGGGGCATCATGATAGTATCGCATGACCAGGCCTTCCTGGATGAGAGTGTGAACGAGGTCTTTGAGCTCTTCGCAGGCAAGCTCACCCGATACAGCGGCAACTACAGCAAGTACCTCGAACAGAGGGAGCTTGAGATCGCACAGCTAGAGAGTGCCTACAAGCAGCAGCAGGAGAAGCTGGAGAAGACAGGGCAGTTCATCGACAAGTTCCGCTACAAGGCGACCAAGAGCCGCCAGGTGCAGAGCAGGATCAAGCAGCTGGAGAAGATGGAGATCGTCGAGGTCCCCTCCCATCTGAAGCAGCTCTCCTTCACCTTCCCCCCGGCCCCCCACAGCGGCAACGATGTGCTCATAGTGGAGAATTTGAACAAAAGATACGACCAGCAGGTCATATTCGACGACTTCTCCTTTCACGTCAACCGAGGTGAGAGGCTTGCGGTGACCGGCAAGAACGGATCAGGAAAAAGTACGCTCTTGAGGATGCTGTGCGGCGATGACAACAGCTATGAAGGCGTCATACGCCAGGGAAGTGGGGTCAGCATAGGCTATTTTGCCCAGGACACCGAAAAGACGCTCAACGCTGAGCTCACCGTCCTTGAGGAGGTCAGCAGCGTAGCCGCCACTGCAGACATCCCCAAGCTGCGCACCTATCTGGGCTCCTTTCTCTTCAGCGGGGACGATGTATTCAAAAGCGTTTCGGTTCTCAGCGGGGGAGAGAGAAGCCGCCTCGCCCTGCTGAAGATATTGCTGCACCCGGTGAACCTCCTGATCCTGGACGAACCGACCAACCACCTGGACATCAATGCCAAGCAGATGCTGCTCAAGGCCCTTGAGCACTATGACGGGACGATGGTCTTCGTCAGCCATGATGCGCACTTCATCAAACACATCGCAACCAGGATCCTCTACCTCACCAATACCGATCCCCCTGAGTTCTTCGATGGGGACTACTCCTACTTCTCCTACAAGCTGGAGGAGAAGGAGCGTGTCGAGGAGGAGGCACAGAATAGGGAAAAAGGGCAGAAGGAGGATGAGGAGCCACCCTCCGCCCTCTCCTACAAGGAGGCCAACCGCCAGAAGAACCGCCTTGCAACCCTCAGGCGCCAAAGCGAAGCGATGCTAGGCAAGCTTGGGAAGCTTGAGCAGGAGCTGCTTGCCCTGGACCACAGCATGGCCTTGGAGGAGAACTACACCGACGCCCAGACCATCAGGGCTCTGGTTGAAAAGAAGGCCAGACTTGAAAGGAAGCTTGAGGAGAGTGAGGAGGCGTGGCTCTTGCTCAACGAAGAGGCCGAGAACCTGGAGGCAACCCTTGGCCAAGCTGAATGAATTCTTTCTGAGCGTGGTGCTCGCCTCCCAGTCGGTCGCACGGAAAAAGCTGTTGGAGGACCTGGGAATGAGGGTAACCATCGAGCCAACCCACTGTGATGAGAGCCATCAGGTGAAGGACCCTGCACAGGCTGTGCACCTGCTGGCCCTACGCAAGATGGAGGGGTACAGGAAAGGCAAGGCCCTGTATGAAGGGCCGGTGATCACGTGCGACACGCTCGTCTCGTGCGAAGGGAGGCTGCTGGGCAAGCCCAGCGACCGCCAGGACGCACGAACCCAGCTCCAGCTGTTGAGCAACAGGAGCCAGGTGGTGCACTCAGGGTGGGCCCTGTGGTTCGAGGACACCCTCTACCACGGCTGTGATGAGGCGACCGTACTGTTCAAGGAGTTGGATGGGCCGGCCATCGAGGAGTATCTCGACCTTGGCGAGTGGAGGGGGGCTGCGGGCTCCTACAGGATCCAAGAAAGAGGAAAAGAGCTGGTACAAGCTGTCCGAGGGGATATTGCTACGGTTATAGGGTTGCCACTGGCGCAGATTTCTGAAATACTTGCTTGCAACTGTGCCCGTTTGTGATGGCGCAGAATATCCGCCCCTGCGGGGGTGAGTAATAGATGAAGGGTGACGCACACAAGCTTGTACGTAGTACGGCCGTGTTGTCAGACAGGAGGATTATGTCCGTAGTAACCATGAAGAGCCTGCTAGAATCAGGCGTGCATTTCGGTCACCAGACCAAAAGATGGAATCCAAAGATGGCTCGTTTTATCTTCAGCCAGAGAAATGGAATCCATATCATTGACTTGCAGAAGACCTCTGCTTGTATCGTTGAAGCGTACGACGCAGTTCGTGCAGTAGTGAAGCAGGGCAAGACCGTCCTGTTCGTCGGCACCAAGAAGCAGGCTCAGCAGGCTATCGAGACCGAAGCAAAGCGCTGCGGAATGCCCTACATCAACAACCGTTGGCTCGGCGGCATGCTGACTAACTTCTCAACCATCAAGAAGTCCATCTCCACCCTCAAGAAGATTGAGAAGATGGAAAATGATGGCACCTTTGAATCCCTTACCAAGAAAGAGGTCTCCCTGCTCACCAAGCAGAAGATCAAGCTTGAGAAGAACCTTGGCGGCATCAAGGACATGAAGGACCTCCCCGGAGCGATCTTCATCATTGACACCAAAAAGGAGACCATCGCTGTCGCAGAGGCAAAGCGCCTCGGCATTCCTGTCATTGCTGTTGTAGACACCAACTGTGACCCAACTGACATCACGTACCCCATCCCTGGAAACGATGACGCCATCCGCGCCATCAGCCTCTTTGTCGAGATCATTGCCAATGCGGTAATCGATGCTGACAACGAAGCCGGCATCCAGATCATCGAGACGCTCGGAAACGATGACGAGAGTGTCGAAGAGGAAGTGGTTGAGGAAGTTGAGGAAGAGGTTGTCTTCTCCACAGAAGAGGGTGCTGAGATCACCGATTTTGTAGAAAAGAAAGCCAAGGTGACCGAGCCCGCTGCAGAGGAAGAGGTCGCTGACGACAAGAGTGGTATCACCGTCGACGAAGAGACCCTCTACGAGGACTAAGGAGCAAAGCATGGCTATTACAGCTGAAGACGTAAAAAGATTGCGTGACGCCACCGGCGCAGGCATGATGGATTGTAAGAAGGCGCTGATGAAGTCCAATGGCGACTTCGATGCCGCCAATAAGTTTCTCAAGGAGATGGGCCTCGCTGCCATCGCCAAGAGACAGGACAGGGCAACCAACAACGGCCGTGTCTTTGTAAGGGTGACCGATGACAAGGCTGTCATCGTTCAGCTCTCGTGTGAGACCGACTTTGTCGCCGGTAACGCAGAGTTTGCCCAGCTCGGAGAGAATATCTGCACCGTTGTAGTGGAAAAAGGCTACACAGGGATCAACGACGAGCTCAATGCAATGGTCAATGACCTGATCACCGTCATCAAGGAGAACATGGCCCTCAAACAGGTTGTGGTCCTCCCCCTCGGTGAGCATGAGTTTGCCTCAAGCTATGTCCACGGCGAAGGCTCTCTCGGTGTTGTGGTTCTTTTCAAGACCGACAACGACGCCCTTGCAAAGGATCCCCTGGTACTGGAGTTTGCCAACGACTGTGCCCTGCACGTCGCAGCTTTCACCCCTTCCTACTTCTCAACCTCCTCAGTGGACCCTGCCTACATTGCAGAGCAGTCTGAGATCTTTACCGCACAGGCAGCACTGCTTGGCAAGCCGGCAAAGGTTGTTGAGGGTATTGTAAAGGGCAAGCTCAGCAAGCATCTTGCTGAGATCTGTTTCCTCGAGCAGAAATTCGTCAAGGACGACTCTATGACTGTGGAACAGAAAGCGAAGGAAGTCGGCAAGGCTGCCGGTGGAAAGCTTGAAATCTCAAACTTCACCTACATCCTTGCAGGTTCTGCTTCCTGCGAAGTATAACGTCCATCGATTCATTCCAACCGCTCACCTTGTGAGCGGTTGGCCTATTGGAGATTTGTATGCTAGAGGTATTAGAAACTTGCGAAAGCAAAATGCAAAAAAGTCTTGAAAGTCTTGAAAAGGACTTTTCCTCATTGAGAACCGGACGTGCTTCCGTTTCCCTCTTAGATAAGATTCGTGTCGAATACTACGGTAACGAGACTCCTATCAATCAGGTTGCAACCGTCAGTGTCCCCGAAGCCAGGATGATCGTCATCCAGCCCTGGGACAAGAGCGTCCTCTCTGCCATAGAGAAGGCGATCCTCAAAAGTGACCTTGGGCTGCCGCCCAACAATGATGGCAAGCTGATCCGCCTCAACTTCCCCCCCTTGAACGAGGAGAGGAGGAAGACGCTGGTAAAGACGGCAAAGGCCACTGCCGAAGGGACCAAGGTTGCCATCCGCAACGTACGTCGCGAAGCTATGGATGAGCTGAAGAAGATGGAGAAAGCCAGCGAGATCAGCGAAGACCAGCAAAAGGATGCCGAAGCGGAGATCCAGAAATTGACAGACTCCTTCATCACAGAGGTGGGAACACTCACTGATGCGAAGGAGAAGGAGATCATGGAGATCTGATGGAAGCTATACCGGTCGTGCCCAAGCACCTTGGTATCATCATGGATGGGAACGGGAGATGGGCACAAAAGCGTGCCCTTCCCCGGGCTGCCGGACATCTTGAGGGCCTGAAGGCACTGAAGAGGGTCATCAAGGAAGCCGCTGAGCTTGGCATCGGGTATGTTACCTTTTATGTGTTCTCCACCGAGAACTGGAAGCGGAGCACCCAGGAGGTATCCTACCTCATGGGTGTGCTCGTTTCCAAGCTCCATGGGGAGCTCGCCTTCTACAACAAGCACGGCATCAGGATCCTCGTCTGCGGGGATATGGAGGGCCTTCCCTCCGATGTGCAGGCGGTCATAGCCTCTACAGTCAAGGCAACCGAACAGAACAGCCGCATCAATTGCATCCTGGCCATCAACTATGGCGGCCAGGATGAGATCTGCCGCGCAGTCAGGCGAGCCCTAACCGCGGATCCCCAAAAGATTCTTAGTGTGGAGGACATTCGCCTCCATTTGGACTTGCCCCATGTTCCGCCCGTCGATATGATAGTACGTAGCGCAAATGAAAGGCGCCTGAGCAACTTCCTGCTCTGGGACAGTGCCTATGCAGAGCTTGGCTTTTATGAAAAGCTCTGGCCGGAGTGGAAGGCTGAGGATGTCCAGGCGATCTGCAGTGATTATTCCAAGAGGGTGCGCAAGTTCGGGGGGATACAATGAGTTCACTGGTCCAAAGGATACTAACCACGGTCATTGCAGTGCCGGCACTATTCTCCCTCATCTTCTTTTTGCCCCACTATGGGTTTCTCGCACTCGCCCTTCTGGCCATGCTCACAGCAGGCCTGGCGACCATGGAGCTCAAGGCCCTCTATTTCAAAGCGGAGGGGGCGCGCATCAACTTCCCCTCCTGGATGGCGGCCTTGCTGCCCTTCGCCCAGTGGCTTGAAATTGCGTATCTTCCCCAACTGCCCCTGCTTGAGCTGACGCTGGTGGTCATGGCTCTGACAATATACACAACCGAACTCTCCTCCGGGCCAAAGGATGGCTACGACAAGACCTTCTCGCGCATAGGCGGGGCAAGCTTGCTGCTCATCTACCCGGGACTCCTGCTGACCTTCATCATGCGCCTCACAGCCCTTCCCCTGGCTTCGGCGTTCCTGTTGCTCTTTTTCCTGCTTGTCTTCGGCAACGACGTGTTCGCCTTCCTTTTCGGCATGTCCTTGGGAAAGAACAACAAGGGCATCATCAAGGTGAGCCCAAACAAGAGCATTGCAGGCTTTGTAGGCGGGACACTGAGCACCATAGCGCTCGCCCTCGCCTTCTGCCTCTTCTACCCTGGGGTCAAAGCCCTGGTGAGCATCCCCCAGGCCCTGCTGCTCGGGCTTTTGACAAGCGTCAGCGCCAATATCGGGGACCTCATTGAGAGCGCGTTCAAACGTGCTGCCAAGGCAAAGGACAGCGGCAACCTCATTCCCGGCAGAGGGGGCCTGCTGGACTCCATCGACTCCCTCCTAGCCAGCGCTCCTGTGTACTGGCTGATGCTAGCCCTCTTCTAGGCCATGAAACGGGTAGTCATCCTAGGCTGTACAGGAAGCATCGGCTCCACCGCCATCAGGGCCATACGGGAAGGGAAGCTCGCCGTCTCTGTGGTGGGCCTTTCGGCCCATAGCAACGAAAGGGAGCTGGTCGCCCTTGCCAGGGAGCTCTCCTGCCCCTCGATATGCCTTACCGGCAGCAAGGCCGGCCCCTATTCCAACATCACAACATATAATCTCCTCAGTGAGATGCTATCATCCCTCGATGCTGACATTGTTCTCAATGGCATTGCAGGCTTTGCAGGGCTGCATGCTTCACTGCTCGCTCTCGAGCAAGGCTTCGACCTCGCCCTGGCCAACAAGGAGAGCATCGTGTGCGGCGGATCCTATCTCTTTGACCTTGCCAGGAAGCACCAGGCCAGGATCATCGCAGTGGACAGCGAGCATAGCGCCCTTGCCGAATTGGTTGCCAATCGCGACCCCAGCGAGATAGACTCCCTGATCCTCACCGGCAGCGGAGGTCCTTTCAGGACGTTACCCCAGGACCGGTTTGCCCATATTACGGTGGAGCAGGCCCTCGCCCACCCCACCTGGGACATGGGCAGGAAGATATCGGTGGATAGCGCAACCCTGGCCAACAAGGCCCTTGAGGTCATCGAGGCCTCCTACCTCTTCGGCCTGGGTGCTGCGAAGATAGAGGTGGTAATACACCCCCAGTCGATCGTCCATTCGATGATACGCACCGTCGACGGCGCCATCTATGCACAGATGGGAGTCCCTGACATGACGCTGCCGATCGTCAACGCGCTGGACAGGGGCGGGAGGAACCTGGTGCGGCCTCTGGACTTCACCAACCTCAGCCTCACCTTCGAGCAGCCCGACTACCAGCGCTTTCCGCTGCTCTCGCTTGCCTTCTCCATCCTTGAGCGCAAAGGCAGTGCAGCCCTCGCCTTCAATGCAGCCGATGAGGTTGCCGTACACGCATTCCTCGATCGCAGATGCTCCTATCCTCAGATGATAGCTGCCATAGAGAAGACCTTGGAGCGGCCGTGGGAGAGTGAGCCCTCATCCTTTGAGGAGACACTCGCCCTCGATGCCGAGGCAAGAGAGCTGACAAGACGGTATGTATGAGCAGCCTCCTCGCCCTTGTAGCAAAATACCTCATAGGGTTCCTGGGTATAGGCCTTGTTGTGGTGATCCACGAGATCGGGCATTTCATAGCGGCAACCTTAAGTGGCATCGGCGTGGAGGTCTTCTCCTTTGGACTGGGGCCCAAGCTCTGGGGCAGGAGCTTCAAGGGCACTGATTTCAGGATCAGTGCCTTCCCCCTGGGCGGCTACTGCCGCCTGAAGGGCTCTGACGACCTCAGGGCCGCCCTGGCCCAGCATGAGAAGAGCTTCACCCACATAGAGGACGGATCACTGTTCTCAGTCCATCCTGCAAAGAGGATAGTCACCTACCTTGCAGGACCCCTTCTGAACATCATGTTCGCCATACTGCTCTATGCAGTGCTCGCCTCCCTACCCTACTCAACCCTCTCCACCGATCCTGTCATCGCCACCGTCAACGACTACCCCTCCCTATTCGTCCAGGCCTCAAGCCCTGCCCACCAGATGGGACTGCGCACCTCTGACCGTGTCCTCCTCCTCAATGGGGAGAAGGTGCCCGACTGGGAGAGCCTGGAGGCCCGTCTGGAAGGCAGTGAGGGGATGCAAATGTTTGCCGTAGAGCGGGATGGGCAGATGCTCCTTATCCCTGTAGTCGGGGAAAAAAGCGCCAAGGGTGTGCGCTACGGCATCACCGTCATACGCCCTCCCATCATTGGGGGTGTCCGCCCTGCAACCCCAGAGGCGGAGGCAGGGCTCTCTAAGGGGGACCGCATCCTCTCTGCCAATGGGGTTGCCGTTGCCAATGACCTGGACCTGCTGGTCGCCTTGGCAAGCGATACGGAAAAGACAGAGCTCCTAGTCCAGAGGGAAGAGGGAACAAGCGTCATCACATTCCGCCCTGATCTTGACGAACGGGGCAAGGGGGAGTGGAACTTCTCCCTTGCCGCTGAGAAGAGGCCGCACAAGGGCTCCCCCTTCAGCTTGAGTGCCGGGTGGAGGACGACCGTTCGGATGACAAAGGATACCCTCACATCGCTGCTCCTGCTCATCCGCGGGGAGAGGGGGGATGTGCGCCAGGAGTTCACAGGGGCGGCGAGGGCCGCCCTGATGATTGGGGACATCACGGCCTTGGCTCTGGAGAGCTCGGCAGGGGGCGGCTTGAGGGCGCTGGGATATCTGTTGGGGGTGGTGAGCATCTCACTGGGGTTGGCAAACCTGCTGCCCCTGCCCGCCTTTGACGGAGGGCAGATAGTGGTCGCCCTCTATGAATGGGCCACAGGTCGGCACATACGGCCAAAGACCTATTGGATTCTCCAATTGGCCGGCATAGGCATTGTGGTGGGCATCTTCTTTTTTCTGGGATTTGCGGATATGGTCCACTTCCTCTCCATCAGACGTTAGGGTTGTTGCCGGCAATATACTTGTTGCTGTACTCCATCTCTTCAAATCTGACAATATTGCTGACAAAGGCCAGGGAGAAGACTCCGGTCTCACCGTTACGGTTCTTGGCCATGATGATCTTTGTCTCCTGGACGTTGTTCTTGCGCCGCTCATCCTCATCGTCAGTGCGGTTCTTGCCCACATCACGGTGCAACAGGATCACCACGTCGGCATCCTGCTCGATCGAGCCGCTGTCCCGGAGGTCGGAAAGCTTCGGCTCAACCCCATCGGCCTGGCGCCCTACCTGGCTGAGGCAGACTACAGGGATGTCCAGCTCGCGGGCGAGCTGCTTCAGCGAGCGGGAGATGATGGAGATTTGCTCATGACGGGGAATACGGGCATCGGCCTCGGCATCAATCAGACCGATGTAGTCGACGAAGATGATCTGGATGTCATGCTCGAGCTTCATGCGCCTGGCTTGGGCACGAAGCTCCATCAGCTTCATGTTGGGGGTGTCCTGGATGTAGAACTCGGCATCATACAGCGACCCTGAGGCATCGATGATAGCGTTCATCTCGCTGTGCTTGAGCGTTGCCTTGCGGATGTGGGAGAAGTCGACCCGGCTATGGCCGGTCAACAGACGCTCCATCAGGGAGGAGGCGCTCATCTCAAGGGAGAAGAACCCCACCCGGTACTTTTTCTTTACGATCATGTTCAGGGCAATCGAGAGCGCGAACGCGGTCTTTCCGATGGAAGGGCGGGCTCCGACGATGATCAGCTCCTGCTTTTTGAACCCTCCGGTTATGGAGTCAAGAGGGGCGAAGGCGGTCTCGAACCCGTTCTTGATGCCGGTGGTGCTTCGTTCCTCGATATCGCTTATGGTTGAGGTTATCAGATCCCTGATACTGTAGTAGTTGTCACTGCCTGCAGTCTCGTTGTTGAGCTTGGAGAGGGCCTGCTCACCTTCATCGATCACCTTCTGGATATCCTGCGACTCATCGTAGGCATTGTCCTTCAGCTTGGAGGAGAAGAGCAGCAGCTTGCGCCGCTGTGCCAGGGCCTTGAGGATCTTGGCATAGTAGGCGGCGTTCGTGGTGGTTGGGACATCACTGGTGAGGGTGGAGATGTAGGAGAGTCCGCCACACTTGTCCAGAAGATCATTGGCCTTGAGATAGGAACTCAAGGTGATCAGGTCTAGGGTTTCTGAACTCTCCTGACGAAATGCAACAATGGCACCGAACAGCTCCTGGTGTGCAACACGATAGAAATCAGCCCTGCCCAAAAAGTCGGTCACTTCTACAAGGACCTTGTCATTGAGCAGGATCGCACCCAATACTGCGCGTTCGGCCTCTTCATTTTGAGGGGGAACGCGTCCGAGCATGCTATTCGACGCCATGCAATTACTCTTTCTCTTCAGTAGCTTCTTCTGCTATGGTGGCAGCTTCGACTTCCTTGGCAACCTCTTCAACTTCCTCGGCAGCTACCAATGCTTCTCCAGCGGCTTTTTCAGCAGCTTTTGCAGCCTTGGTGGCAGCTTTTGCCGATTCAGCTGTAGCAGCGGCCTTAGCCTCTTCAGCTGCAACCTTGGCAGCGATGCGGGCCTCTTCAGCTGCAACCTTTGCGGCGGCGGCTTCACGTGCCTTCACCTGGCTCTCGCTCTCGACCACCAAGTGGATCTCAGCGCTCTCATCCTCATACAGGCGGATGCGAACAGTGTAGGTCCCTACCATCTTGATGGTGTGTGAAGAGACGTCGATACGCTTGCGCTCGATTTCAAAACCCAGCTTGGACAGTTCGTCCTGGACCATAGCTGAGGTGACAGAGCCGAAGAGCTTGCCACTTTCACCGGCAGAAAGCACCAGCTTGATGGTGGTCTCGTCCAGTTTGGTCTTCAGACCCGATGCCAGGGTGCGCTTCTCGTTCTTGCGTTTCTCAATGGCAGCGGCACGGGCGGTGAACAACGACTGATTTGTCTTGTTAAACATGACAGCAGCCCCGGTGGGTAACAGGTAGTTGCGGGCATACCCATCCTTTACAATTACAACGTCTCCCTCTTCTCCGAGGTTGGCGACATCCTGATTGAGAATGATTTTCATATGAAAACTCCTTACTCGTCTTTTCTAAATACTATCCAAGTCTCCAGGACCCCCAGAAGGGGCAACACGAAGACAACCAATACGTTCAATCCAGGCACCAGGAAAGCTATCAGGAACAGGCTTATCATCAAGCGTCCGCCACTGATGGGCAGACCCTTGCGACGCACAAAGTACATGACGATGGACATGCCTTGCACAGCATAGAGCACACAGGATCCCAAGGCAACATTTAAGGCCAGGGCGCGTCCCAGGAAGGGAGCCTTGAGAACCATCAGGAACAAGACCACTGTCCAGGAACCGAGAAACACCCAAAGGGTTTCATACGGAACCGACCAACGGGTTATGCGCTGTGAAAAGTTCCCATCATACCGTCCCAGATAACTCATAGCCATGAAGGAAGCAAATCCTACCAGTCCCATACAAAGGGGGACCAGAACCGATGCGCTGACCATCACCGACAAGCGATATACCTTCTCCAGATCTCTCGATGAGAGAGTGCCGGAGGAGCCGTCCATCAGGCTGAACAGGGAGCGAAAGGATTCGAGCATCAACGCATCGACCTGTGCAACCGTCTCAGAACCACTGGAAAGCCAGATAACCAACCCTATCGAAGCAACCACACCAAAGGAGGCGGATGCAAGATAGCGTACTATTGTCCGCCTGTCGTCCAGATAGATCCAAACAGCGGCAGCGACCAACAATACAACCGGAATGAACAATCCGATGCCCAGCAGCAATCTTCCTGCGGGATCTGCAAGCGCGCCTCGCGCTTGGAACAGGGAGACGATCATCGTAAGCAGCGCTACAGCCGCTACGGGGACCAGTGCATATCTGCGATCGGAAATCTTTGGCGCAAGAACCAAGAGCGGAATGGTGAACAGGAAGTTGCCCAACATGAACCGGGAGAGCACGAAACTCACCCCCGCCACCATGGCCGCCTTGCCCATCAACTGCTTTTCACTCTGATTCATACCGTCTAACAAAGCTTACTTCTTCTCAAAAGGAAGGTATGCAAGTACGCGTGCCTTCTTGATCTCGTTGGTAACAGCTCTCTGGTGCTTTGCACAGCAACCGGTTATGCGAGCAGGAAGGATCTTGCCCCTTTCGGTCACATATCTGCGAAGCATTTCTGGGTTCTTGTAATCAGGGGTGAGGTTCTGGGTACAGAACTTACAGACCTTCTTACGGAAGTTGGGTCTGCGCCCACCGCCACCACTTGAGCGCCTGTCCCTACCACCTCTGCTATCGGAATCCTTTGAATCTTTATCGTCATCACGCATGAATTTTTCTCCTTAAAAACTAGATACTGCTATGAGCAGTTGTTAAAATGGGATCTGGTCGTCATCGAACTGCTCAGGTCCGCCAATGTCCATATCTGGCATTTGAGGTGCGGCTGAGGGGGTCCGTGCGGCATACGATCCTTGGGGTCTCGCCTGGCTGTCGGTACGACGGCCTTCTGAGCGATCACCACCAGAGCTTGCTAGAAGCTGCAGGGAATTGACTACGATCTCGACACGGGAACGGTTCTGTCCATCCTGCTCCCAACGGCTCTGCCTCAGTTCACCAAGGATGGAAACCTGCCTGCCCTTCTCCAGATACTGGTTCAGGCCTTCGGCGCTCTTTCCAAACATAGTGCAATTGAAGAAGTTGGCTTCATCCTCCCACCTGTTGTCAGCCGTCCTCTTTCTACGGTTAACAGCGAGAGAAAAACTACAGATAGCCATACCGCCGCTGGAATAGCGAAGTTCACTCTCCCGAGTGAGACGGCCCACCATTGCGATCACGTTCAAGTCATTTGCCATGCTTATGCTCCAATTCTTTTAGATTTACTTTTCTGTGTTGACAAACAGAAACTTCAAAATTGAGGTGTTCAGCAAGAAATCTTTCTCAAATCCAATGATAGAGGAA
>Ga0265295_1002098_pt1 | contig 32821 bp, 32 predicted proteins | sample Munlansysbiofilm_FD_192503 | JGI IMG/M metagenome (GOLD analysis project Ga0265295, IMG submission 192503) | Leachate microbial communities from a municipal landfill in Southern Ontario, Canada - Methane capture system biofilm | ecosystem: Engineered > Solid waste > Landfill > Unclassified ... | reverse complement strand
GCCGAAGGCAGTGCAGTCTTTCAACGTAGGTGGAAGCATGAGGGGAAACAGCGGAACGGATTCGGATAACATGCAGAAGGATTGTAAAATCTCTCCCGCGTTGGGTCTCGAGAGGATGATCTTGGCATACGCCGAAGAGCACCCCGGCGGTTTCACCGCCGGTCAGTTCAAAAGCGACATGGGATTCAGCAACACGGGCAACATCCGGAGAAGGCTCAAGACCATGTGCAGATGCGGCCTCCTGACAAGGAGGTTCTGCCTGATATGTTTCCTGTATCACGGCAGGAAGGACGATTGAAGGCCGGTCGTCGGTCCCTTTGACGGCATTGTCCTGCGGGTCTGAGAGACCTTAAGATGTCGGTCTCTTTCGCACATGCTTTGTTCTTAATTCATATACTTCTGCATGCATGCGCGCTCTTTTCATACAGACGGTATTCAAGAAGACAATGATGTGCATAATTTACATTACTATGTACATAAAGCCCGTTTATAACGTAATATTAGACACCATACTGTAAAAAACGACATTTTAAATAAGATGTACACTTAGTAAGAGACACCTTGACCGAAAAGGGGCCGCGTAAAAGCGTTCTCTTTCCGGTCCTACGTTCGGAGTACGTTCGTGCCGATCTGGAAACGCAAGTGGATTTACTCGGAAAGAATAGGTCCGCTTCAAAGGCCCATCCGCTTCGCCACGGGGCATCTTGCGGATCCCGACCTTCGGGTCCCCGATCCCGTCCCGCGGCCTCCTGTTGCTTGGAACATCATGCTTCAGCGGATGCCCTGCTCCTTTTCGGGCAAGATGATGCGAAATGCACCGATCAGACCGAAATCGGAGAGACTCACACATGTCTTCAAGTATGATGAGAAAGAGGCCGGTCAAAGCCGTGGACGATATGTTCCACGATCGCCTGGTGGCCGGCATGGACAAGATCAAGGCCCGCGTAAGGGGGCCGGTGAAACGTTTTACCGAGGAGCACAGACCACGTTCCCATGGGGGCCGCACCTCGGAGGAGATCTTCGAAGAGGTGGAATGCCCCATGGACGGAGAGGGCAACCAGATCATGATACGCGTGAGCAGCCTCTCCAAGATATTCGGGAAGCATCCGGAGGAGGCTATCAAGATGCTGGAGCAGGGTCATACCAAGGCCGAGATCCAGAACGGCACCCCCAACAGCGTGGGCCTGTACGACGTGTCCTTCGACGTGATGAAGGGCGAGATCTTCGTCCTCATGGGGCTGTCGGGTTCCGGCAAGTCCACCCTGGAGCGCTGCATGAACAGGCTGATAGAGCCCACGTCCGGGGAGGTACTGATAGGCGGCCTGGACTTCACATCGCTGGACGAGGAGGACCTCCGCATAGTCAGACGCGAGAAGATGTCGATGGTCTTCCAGAACTTCGGGCTGCTGCCCCACCGCGACATAAAGAACAACGTGGCCTACGGACTGGAGATGCAGGGCCTCCCAGAGGCGGAGCGCCTGGAGAGGTCGAAGACCGCCATAGACCTGGTGGGCCTGTCCGGATACGAGAACAGCATGCCTTCGGACCTCAGCGGCGGGATGAAGCAGAGGGTCGGCCTCGCAAGGGCCCTGGCAACCGACCCCGACATTCTGTTCATGGACGAGGCCTTCAGCGCTCTCGACCCCCTGATCAGGAACGACATGCAGGATGAGCTGATCAAGATACAGTCCGAACTGGGCAAGACAATCGTCTTCGTCACCCACGATCTGGACGAGGCCCTGAAGCTGGGGGACCGGATCGCTCTCATGAAGGACGGCAGGATCGTCCAGATAGGCCGGGCCGAGGAGATTCTGCAGAACCCCGCCGATGAGTATGTCAGCCGCTTCGTCAGGGAGGTCGACCGCACGAAGATCCTGACGGCCGGTCTATTCATGAGGAGGCCCAGGCACCTCCTGTACGTAACCCAGGGGCCCAGAACCGCCCTTAAGATAATGGAGGAGTCCGACCGGAACAACATGCTGGTGATAGACAGGAGGAATCATCTGGTGGGGATGGTGGAGTCCGACGACGTCCTGCGCGCGGTGCAGTCCAGATCTGAGAGCCTTTCGGACATCGTGATCCGGGACATGCCGGCGGTGGGTCCCGAGACTCCCATGAGCGAGGTCATACAGATCATGGTCACCACGTACTTCCCGATACCCGTGGTGGACGAGAACAGGGTGCTGCTGGGCGTGGTCAGCCCCTCGGTGGCCGCCGAGACACTTAGCATAGGGGGCGACGAATGATGGCGTCGCCCATAGGAAGATTCGCCGAGGATCTGGTGGATGTCATAGAGCAGTACTTCGGATGGCTCCTGACACTTTTCAAGGACATCCTGAGCATCCCCCTGGAGGCCCTGGGGGACTTGCTGTCGTATCTGGACCCGATGCTGTTCATTGCGATCCTGGTCGGCATATCCGTACTGTTGACCAGGCGTCTGGTGCTCCCGCTGCTCATCGGAGCCGCGTTCTATCTGATCTATTGGATGGGATACTGGAACAGCGCCATGGTCACGCTCAACATGGTGCTGGTGGCCACTCTGGTGGCTGTTCTGATCGCCGTGCCGTTGGGGATATGGGCCGCACGCAGCGAGACAGCCAACCCGGTGATAAAGGCCCTGATGGACTTCATGCAGACCATGCCCGCGTTCGTCTACCTGATCCCGGCGGTCATATTCTTCGGTCTGGGTGTCGTCCCCGGCGTGGTCGCCACGGTGATATTCGCCATGCCGCCCGTGGTCAGGCTGACGAACCTGGGTATAAGGCAGGTGCCGGTGGAGATGAACGAGGTGGCGGACGCCTTCGGCTCCACGGGCTGGCAGAAGCTCACCAAGGTGCAGATACCGATAGCGATGCCGTCCATCATGGCCGGCATCAACCAGTGTATCATGCTCTCACTCTCCATGGTGGTCATCGCCGCCATGATCGGCGGAGGAGGACTGGGAGGGGACATCGTGTACGCCCTGAGCAGGGTGGATGTCGCTCTCGGCTTCGAAGCCGGTCTGGCCGTCGTGCTGATCGCCATGACCTTGGACAGACTCACGCAGTCTTTCAAGAATGACACATGAGCGCCGAGCGCTCTTAAGGAGGAACAAGGAATGAAGAAAGAATATATGATGTTCGGGGCCGCCGCAGTGGCCATAGTACTGGTGGCGGCCGGGGTCATGCTGTTCTCGGGAGGAACCGAGAGCGCTAAGATCGAGAAGACGGGGACGGTCCTCAACGAGGGGGCCCTCCTCGGGCTCGCGGTACCCGCGTACACCATAGAGGAATTGGAAATCTCCGGGATATCCGACCTTGAGGAGCACGCGGCCGCGTTCGACGGCAAGATAATCGGAATCGACGCCGGAGCGGGTATAATGGGCATGGCCCAGAACTCCCTCTCCGAGTACGGGCTGAACTCTTTCACCCTGATGGCCAGTTCCGAGGCCGCCATGCTGGCGGCCCTGAAATCGGCGTACGAGGGCGGGCAGCACGTGGTCGTGACCCTGTGGGACCCCCACTGGGTGGCCGGAGTGTATGACATGGTCTATCTGAACGACCCCGAGAAGGTCTTCGGGGAGGCGGAGTCCATAGAGTCCTGGTCCAGGCCCGGCCTGGCGGCGGAAGACCCCGTGCTCGCGCAGATAATGGGCGCCTACAGCTATGACATAGACGAGTTCAACGGACTCCTGGCATTCATCCAGGACAGCGATGACGACATAGGCGTCGCCACCGCTGAATGGCTCGGCGAGAACCCCGAGATACTCGAGAGGTGGCTAGACGGCGTCGTGTACGAAGAGGGTCGCGGCGACGTGACTGTCGGACTCGTCAGCTGGGCCTGCGCCATGGGATCCTCCAACGTGCTCAAGCACGTGCTCGAGGGTGTGGGTTACAGCGTGACCCTAAACACCGCCGAGGCGGGCGTCATGTACACCGGACTCGCCAACGGGGACATAGACCTCACAACGACGGCCTGGGTCCCCCTGACGCATGCCCAGTACATGGAGAGGTACGCCTGAGCGTCCCGTCCCGGGTGTGACCCGGGACGTGAAAAACATTTTACTTGTTTTTATCCGTTCTCTGCGACTCGGACCGGGTCACTTCTTGCAGCAGCACTCTATACCGCCCGACACGATCTCCTTCCAGTCGCCCAGCACGTCATGTGTCCAGCAGTCGTCTGCTCCGGCGGCCTCCCGCATGGTCAGCGCGAGTATGTACGAGATCTCCTCGACCGTGGCGCCCGCCTCCAGGGCGCCCTTGAAGTGCTTCCTGACGCACGGGGCGCTCCTGGCCTTCACGGACAGGGCGAAGCACAGGAACTGATACGTCTTCTCGTCTATGGGGCGGTCCCTGCCGCAGAGGGCGTCCATGTCGTCCAGCATCCCGGCGAACTCCGGGAAGAACTCGGCCAGCATCCTCATGCGGGCACCTCCTTGGACAGGATCTCCTTGGCCTCCTCCTTGGTGAGGACCTTCCCCGAGGAGACGACCCTCCCGCCGATGACCAGTGCAGGCATGCTCATCACACCGTACGCGGCTATCCTCTGCATCTCCCTGACGTGCCCCACGTCGCAGTCCAGCCCCAGTTCTGCCACAGCCTCCCTGACGTTCGCCTCCATGCGCTGGCAGTTGGCACAACCGATTCCCAGCACCTTCACCGGGGCGTCTTCCGACGCCCCCTCGTCCTCCTTGCTCTTCTTCTTCTCCTTTTTCTTCTTCTTTTCTAACAGGGCCATGCGCCCACCTCCTCAACCCATGAACATGGGGTATATCCAATTGAACAGATAGCCTATCACCATTATCCCTCCCACGACTATCGCCATGAATGCCGCAAGCAGCCTGGGCTTCACCACGCTCCTGAGCATCATGATCGAAGGCAGGGACAGAGCCGTGACGCCCATCATGAACGCCAGTATGGTGCCTGCGCCCACGCCCTTCGCGAAGAGCGCCTCGGCGATCGGTATGGTGCCGAATATGTCCGCGTATATCGGGACAGCGATCACGGTGGCTATCAGCACCGAGAACGGATTCTGGTCCCCGAGTACCGCCTGTATGACATCCTCCGGTATCCAGTTGTGTATGAGCGCGCCTATCAGCACGCCGATGACGATGTACTTCCACACCCTCCTGACGGTCTGGACCACCTGATCCCCGGAATACGACAGCCTTTCCCGGGAGGTCATGCCGCCATCGGAGTCGCAGGAGCACCCCCCCGCGTCGGAAGAGGGCCTGGCGAACTCCTCTATCTGATCCTCCATGCGCATGCGCTCTATGATCGTCCCTCCGATCACGGCCAGAACGATGCCGGTGATGACATAGGCCACGGCCAGCTCGGCGCCGAATATCCCCGCCAGTATGATGACTGCGGCCAGATCCACGAATGGAGAGGATATGAGGAACGAGAACGTCACACCCAGCGGGAGGCCCGCCTTGGTGAAGCCTATGAATACCGGTATGGACGAGCAGGAGCAGAAGGGCGTGACCGTCCCCAGCAGGGCGCCGGTGATGTTACCCTTCAAGCCCCTGATTCTTCCGAGTATGCGCCTGGTCCTCTCAGGGGGGAAGTAGCTCTGCACATAGGATATAACGAATATCAGTACCGTCAGCAGTATCAGTATCTTCACGAAGTCGTAGATGAAGAACTGGAGGCTCTCTCCCAGCCGGGTCGTGATGTCCGCTCCCATCCAGGTGAGTAGCGATCCCACCGCATCCTTCAGCCACATCATGCCCAGGACCTGCGTCTGGATGAATGCCCATATGTCCATGCAGCAACCTCTCGGCCGTCCCCCGCGGGCCTCGCGGTCGACGGCACGAAGTCAATCTGCGGGATAGTATATAGATGTATCTAAATATATCAATGTATAAAGCGACATGACCCGATACTGCGGGGAAACACGTTCCCGGGAGGCAAGGTTCCGGGCGCGGTCTTCAGCCCCTGTTCCTGGATCTCGACAGAATGAGGATGACGGCCCCCGCGGCGACGATCGCCCCGACGATTAACGCCGCGTACAGCAACAGCATGGTGTCGCCGCCGCCTGCTGCCGTGAAGGATGCGGATATGATGTGGTCTGCGGAGACGCCCTCAAAGGTGTACGTCCCCTCCTCCGAGAGCGTGACCTCGCCGCCGTCGACCAGCACCCTGTCCGTGCGGTACCCGGAATCCGGGGACACCGTGAAGGTCTGGGAACCGCCCGCCGGCACGGTCACATCGCCGGAAGGCGTCACGTAGCCCCCGGGGCCCGCCTCGGCGTGTATCGTATAGGTCACGCCGGTTCCCGCGAAGGAGGCTGCTATGGTGTGATCCGCCTCCACGTCGCTGAACGTGTACGAGGACACCGCGCCCACGGAGGAGCCGTCGACGCGTACGTCCGATATCAGGTATCCCGGGTCCGGCGTGACCGAGAAAGAGACGCTGTGCCCCTGTACGACCCGGACCGACCCTTCGGGGTCGATCCCTCCGCCTGTCCCGGCGGAGGCCGTTATCACGTAAACGTCCTTCCAGGCGGCCGCCGCGCCCGTGTCGCAGGTTATCACCGACCCGTCCACATCCGGTGGGTCCCATCCCGAGAACGAGAACCCCGGTCTCGACAGGCTGAGCAGGGATATTACGGACCCGCACGTGAACTCCTTCTCATAGCATCCGTCCACGAGGGCCCATCCTGCGCCGGACCCGGTGCCGCCCTTCGGGTCCACGGTGACGGTGTAGGGTGTGCTCCAAAGCGAATACGTCTTTTCAGCGGTGATCACGCCGTCGTACACGAAGTGCCCTGGCTCGAAGCCCGGGCGGAAGATCACGTCGGGGGAACCGGTGAAGGAGCATTCAGCATCATCGTCTATGGTCACCGAGGCGCCTTCCGCCCCGGTGAGCCCGGAACCGTCCGAGAGCGAGAAGGAAGAATGGCCCGTCACCAGCAGAGTCCCCCTGTTGTCCAGGGTCCCGACGACGTTCACGGTCGTCTCCGAGTGTTCCTCTGACGCCTGGGCTTCCCCGCCGGTCACCGGTTCGACCGAATCGCAGCTCAGGGTGTAATGAACCGTCGACGAATCCGGTGACGAGGACGGTATCTCGAGATGCCCGACATACTCCGTGGCCTCCATGTCCACGTCGATCCTGTACGTGTCCCCGATCCCTATCATGAAGAACACGGATACGCTGCCACGTGAGACGCCGTACAGGGCGAGCGCGCCGTGGATGCCCACATCGTGTCCGGAAAGGTAGGCGTAGTCCGTGCGTATCTCGGACAGGGAGTAGTAAAAGTGTATGAAGCATCCGACTTCCAAGGTGTTCCCCTCGGAGTCATCACCGGTGAACCCATCGCCATCTATGGTGACATCGGTGACATAGGATGCCCCGCCCTGGGTGACTTCGATCCCATACGTGGTATCATCGTCCAGTCCGTAGATGTAGACGTCAGATCCATCCTGTATGTACCCCGCGTCCCCGTCCGGGCCGTCGAGGGTCACCTCCGCCGTGCTGTCCGAAGGAAGTCCGAGCCTCAGCCCGAAGAGGGACCTCGCCGTACCTTCCGATGTCAGAACCGAGTTGCGGGGGAGCATGCAGAAGGCCCCGTCCGGGGAGACGGCCGCGTCCGAGATGTGCAGGTATCCGTCGGAGAAGCGGAGCGTGAGGGTGTACACTCCGGGGACCACATCATATATCAGGGTGTTCCCGCCGCCCACCGTGCAGTGCCCTTCGGTGATGTCGGTCCCCGTGATGTCCTTGAGATCGTAGTCGCTGACGGTTTCCGAGCCGTAGGCGCTGTACGTGGTTGAGATAGAATACGTCCTGCCGGCGGTCCCTCCCAGGTTTACCGTCGCGCCGGGGGCTACGGCCAGGATTCCGTCCTGGTCGATCGTCATGTCGCCCACCGAGGCGGTCCCTCCAACCGTCACAGTCCCTCCGAGTCCTTCGGAGGACAATACGGCATCCGGCACGCCTGCGGACACCCTGACGTCATGCGCGCCGTCGAGGATGAGCTCGGCCGAGCGGACGGCGACCGTGCCCGAACAGCTGCCGTCCGGTCCGGCTCCGAACACGACATCCCCTGTCTCGACGGCGATGCGCCCGATGTCGGCGTCGCCTTCGGAGACCCCCGAGATCCGTAGCGTCCCCGCGGATCCGCCGGACTCCACCGAATAGACGAGTTGTATGTCGTCCGCTCCGGAGACGGTCACGGCGACGAAGGGGAGGTAGGTCATGGATGCCTCGTTGTAATAGCCGAAGCTCACCGTGCCGCTGTAAAGGCCAGAGGCCATGTCTATCGTCACGGTGCAGTCTTCGCCGTCGTAGATCCCGTATCCGTTGACGTTCTCGGACGTACGGACCACGGTGTCTTCGGATATGAAAACGGTGGGGACCGCGCTGCCGCCCACCGGGGCGGTCAAGACCGCCAGGGATGGAGCGGACAGTATGATGACCAGCAGCAGCGCGAGCCCGATGCATCCGCGGGACGTGCCGGCCCTGTCGCGTGCGGACACGCCGCAAGAAGCAAGACTCGCATGTAACGTACGCAAAGGCATCATCACCGCCGCAAACCGATAATCAGAACGATCGGGTGCCAACTGTAGGCTATGTTTAAAAATATATCCGACGGATGATTCATGATGTCCGGGAAAGCGAGATGCGCGTACGGGTATCCCGCCAGTCGGGAGACGGGCATCCGGATGCCGGAGGCCCCGCTCCGTTCCCGGCCCCCGGCGGTGTCCGGAGCACTCCGGGTCCGCGAGTTGTTTTATACCGCCGCGGATATTTTTCCTGGATGTCTCGCACCGGGGATGCCCCCCTCTCGTCTGTGCATGTCGATTACGAATACGGAAAGCTCGAGGAGGTCATCGTAGGCGTCCCGTACGGTATGAACCCCTCTCTCGAGGCCCCGTGGCTGGAGGACGCCCTCCGGGTGCTGACGCCGGAGGAGGCGGAGTACGCCAGGAGCACGGCGGGGATGGTCTGGAAGGAGATGGTGGACCCCCGCACGGGAAGGACCGAGACGGAGATGCTGGAATCCGAGAACGCGGAGTTCATCGGTGTGCTGGAGGACCTGGGCGTCAAGGTGTACCGGCCCTTCGAGATCACCCCGGGATTCATAGAGGAGAACTACGGCGGGGAGATCCTGGTCAACGGGTACTCTCAGACCTTCCCCCGCGACAACATGGCGGTCATCGGGAACAATGTGATAGAGTTCAACCTCCGCACCCCGATACGCAAGACCGACATATCCGGTTTCAGGGAGATCCTGAGGGAGAAGTGCGACAGAACCGTCAGATGGTTCTCCATGCCCCATACGGAGCCCCTGTCCTCCGGCGGGGATGACGGGACCCCCCGTCTGGAGGGAGGGGACGTCATGGTGCTCGGCCGCACGATACTCGTCGGGAACACCATGAACCCGTCCGTCGGGTCCAACGCCGCCGGCGCGGAATGGCTGAGGAGCGTGCTGGGGCCGGATTACGAGGTGGTCAGGGTGCCCCTTTCCGACAGGATACTCCACCTGGACTGCGTGCTGTCCGTGCCCAGGCACGGGCTGGCGATAATATGCCCGGACGCCTTCACAGAAGGCGTCCCCGAGGCTCTGCGGGGCTGGGACCTCATACCTGTGACCCTGGAGGACGCCACCCTGCTGGCGGTGAACGGCATACCCTTCGACGAGAGCACGTACATAATGTCGTGGAACGACAACAACGACAATTCCGTGCTGAAGGGGGAGCTGGAGAGGAGGGGTATCACCGTCCGCATGGTCTACTTCAACACCCACAACGACAGCGGGGGTTCGCTGAGGTGCGCCACCCAGCCCCTGGTCAGACGGGTGCGGTGAGGGCCCGGGCGGCAAGCCGGAGCTTCCGTCCACGCAGTATGCAACGTCCGAGCGGGGCATCCGGCCTCCGGCCGATGCCCTCCGCCCCTGAACCATCCGGGAACAAGGGCCGGCGCCGGTCTCGTAGGATGCTCTCCGACGGAGGCGATCGCCCCGACAAGCTATTCGTGTAAGTCCTGTCGGGCCCGGGGCGAAAGAAGCGCCTTCCAAGCGGGATTCGGAGGCACGAGGATAGGCCGAGAAATCGATTTTCAGGCCGGGTGTGAAAGATGAGTGCGGACGCCGGGATTCGAACCCGAGTTCTAACCTTGGCAAGGTCAAGTGATAACCAACTACACTACGTCCACTTGTTGACCCCCTGATTAATTTTTCTCATATAAATGTTCGCCTCACAGGATGCATATCGGATCCGTCCGGAGGCCCCGGTTATGCCGGAGGTCAATCATGTTTAAATAGGGGCAAGCCTACGGTCAGGATGGAATGAATCCATCCGCCGTGGGGCGGACAGTCTCATTTTCGCAGAGAAATGATAATCATGAATTCAAGTTTCGAGGAGCTGGGTCTCAGCAAGTCCGTAACCGACGCCATGGAGGCCCTCGGATGGACAGAGCCCACGCCCATACAGAGGGAGGCCGTCCCCGCCGGCCTGGAAGGAAGGGACATGTACGCCCGCGCGCAGACGGGGACGGGCAAGACGGGCGCTTACGCCTCCGTGCTGCTGTCCAGGACCAAGCCCGGATCCCGTCGCCCTTCCGCGCTGGTCATGGCGCCCACAAGGGAGCTGGCATCCCAGGTCACGGAGCAGGTGTACAGGCTCTCCAAGTACACCGGGCACAGGTCCGCCGCCATATACGGCGGGGCCTCCATAGACGCCCAGATCCGCATGCTCCGCAGAGGGGCGGACATCGTGGTCGGCACCCCCGGCAGGGTCAGGGACATGATCGACAGGGGGGAGCTGGATCCGTCCGGGGTCTCCGAGCTGGTCCTGGATGAGGCAGACCGCATGCTGGACATGGGCTTCTCCGAGGAGCTGGACTGGATACTGGACCGCGTCCCCGCCGACAGGCACACCATGCTGTTCTCGGCCACCGCGTCCCCCGGGGTAAGGGAGCTGGCCGCCGGCAGGATGAGGGACCCCGTCTCGATATCCGTATCAGAAGGCAACGGGATACCCGAAGGGCTCTCCCAGTACTACATATCGGCGCCCCGGGGAGGGAAACGCGAGATACTGTTCGCGCTGCTGGAGGACATGGGCCACCCCAAGGCGATAGTGTTCTGCGGGACCAAGAGCATGGTGGACCTCCTCACGGAGAAGCTCAACGGAACCTGCAGGGTAGGTTCCATACACGGCGACATGCCCCAGGCCAGGCGCGAGAAGGTAATGAGGAGCTTCAGGAACGGCTCCTTCGATCTCCTGGTGGCCACCGACGTGGCCGCACGCGGCCTGGACATCGATGACGTGGACTGCGTCGTCAACTACGACATGCCTCCGGACCCGGAGACCTACGTCCACAGGATAGGGCGCGCCGCCCGCGCCGGAAGGGCGGGCACCGCGGTGTCGCTGGTCACCCCTAACGAGGTCTACCGCGTGGAGAATGCAGAGGCAGCCTCGGGCAGCGAGATAATCAGGATGCCCAGGCCCCGGGCGGAACGCCCGGAGAGGAAGATGAAGGTCGTGAAGGAGGAGCCCATCGTGCAGCACCCGGAAGCGAAGGCCGCCCCGGCGGGGCCCGCGGCGGAAGCCTCGGGCATGACCGTCCTGGAGATAGGCATCGGAAGGGCCGAAGGTTTCGGCAGGAGCTCCGTGGCCGAGTTCGTCAGGGCCAATGCCGGTCTCGGGGACGGCGACGTGGGAAGGGTGGGCCTGGGCTCGTCCTCCTCGTACGTCGAGGTGAGCATCGCCAGGGCCGCGGAGGCCGTCGCGGCCATCTCCCGCTGCAGGCGCGGCGGCAGGAGGGTCGAGGTCCGGGAGGCCCCCCGCAAACCCCGCTACAAGGACACCGACAGGGGCAGGGCGGAAAGGGGCGCCGCCTGATCCCCCTTACTTTCTTTTATACAGGCAACTTTTTAACCATGCTACGTCTCTCCCGGTCTGAATACAAGCGGAGTCTGCGTCGGTCGCAGGCAGTTTGACTTCAGATCAGTGATGTGCTATGATCTCAAAGTTCACGGATATTGGCGTGTCCGAGGAGGTCTCCCGTGCCATGGAGGACATGGGATGGGACGACCCCACTCCGATACAGACGGCGGCGATACCGGTCGGCCTCGAAGGGAGCGACATGTTCGCCCAGGCCCAGACCGGCACGGGCAAGACAGGCGTTTACGCCAGCATAATACTCGGCAGGATAGCCGCCGGGGAGGAGATACCTGCATCGATAATACTGGCGCCCACCAGGGAGCTCGCGAACCAGGTAACCGAGGAGATAAACAAGATCTCCAAGTACTCGGGGCACGAGGCCGTTGCCATATACGGCGGGGCCTCCATCGAAGGGCAGATAGCCAGGCTACACCAGGGTTGCGACATAGTCGCCGGGACCCCCGGCAGGGTCAAGGACATGATCCTGAGGGGCGCCCTGAACCTCACGGAGATCGAGATTGTAGTGCTGGACGAGGCGGACCGCATGCTGGACATGGGTTTCATAGAGGACATAGAGTTCATACTGTCCTCCATGCCCAAGGAGAGGCAGACCCTGCTCTTCTCGGCCACCATGCCCGAGGGCGTCAAGCGCCTGGCCTTCGACTACATGAGGAAGCCCAAGGAGATAACCGTCTCCAAGGACGAACTGGTCCTGGACCTGACCAAGCAGTATTACATCGCGGTGGGCAGGAGGAACAAGACCTGGGCCCTCTGCAGGATACTGGACATAGACCGTCCCAAGGCCATAATCTTCTGCCAGACCAAGAAGATGGTCGATATACTGGTGGAGAGGCTCGCCAACCTCGGCTACAAGGCGGAGGCCATACACGGCGACATGCCCCAGTCCAAGAGGGAGAAGGTCCTGAAGGATTTCAAGACCGACAGGACGGACATACTTATAGCCACCGACGTGGCCGCCAGAGGTCTGGACATAGACGACATATCCTATGTCATAAACTACGACATGCCCGACGACCTGGACACCTACATACACCGCATAGGCAGGACCGGAAGGGCCGGAAAGGAGGGCATAGCCGTGTCCTTCGTGACCTCCGAGGAGGAGCATCTGATCCGGGAGTTCGAGCTCCGCACGGAGATGGGGATAGAGAAGAGGGAGGTCCCCGAGCAGGAGGACGGCGCCAGGGACACCGTCCGCAGGGTGGTCGACTACGACCAGATATCGGACGTGTTCGGCATGGTCAGGTTCAGCGTGAACCTGGGGAGGAACGACGGGATGGGGAAGGTGAGCCTGGCCGACTTCATAATAAGGAACGCCAGGGTGAGGGACGTCTCCGTCGGGAAGATAACCGTGGGCGACGACTCGTCGGTCGTCGAGGTCCACAAGGACTTCGGCAACAGGATGACCATGGACCTGACGAAGGTCCGCCACAAGGGCAAGCAGGTCCGCGTCAAGGTCCTCCAGGACTGAGCGCCCCCCGGCGCCCGTCAGTACGGCGGGCGTCCGGTGCTCCTGACGCATTCGTTGTAGGCGTTCAGGCGCTTGTTGGCATCGTACACGTTCCATATCCAAAGGGCGAAAGCGATCGCCCACGGGAATATGACTAAGAACCCGGCGATCACCAGTATGACGCTGGCCAGGAGGATCATTATCCCCATGTCGGCGCGGCCCACGTACATGTGGCCGGTCCCCGGTATTATGATCGACAGGATGAGGCCCGTGGCCTCGTCCTTGAGGTTCAGGGGTGCGGACCCGCATTGGTCCTTCTTCTCCTCGTATCTGTCGGCCCCGCAGGAGGGGCAGTACCTTCCCTCTGCAGGAAGCTCCTTTCCGCATTTTGCGCAATACATACGGTCTCTCCCGGAACCTCATCGCATGAACATGATAATAAACTTGGCGCCCGCCCCTTCGGAAGGGGCGGGGGCCGCATCACATCTCGACGGCGGCAAGTATGCCGCCTATCTGGATGGTCTCCACAGCCTTGCCTCCGAGCATCAGGCGCCTCTCGAACTCGAAGAACTCCGGGCCCACCTCCACACCGGAACCCTCCAGGTCCAGGACCAGGGGGCCCTCGGAGAGGATCCGGGCGACCTCGGCCGGGTCCATCGATGAGACCGCGGCCGCGATGGCCTTGGCCCCGGCCTTGAAGGCCGGCCCGAGCTTCGAGTGCACGGGTCTGACGGCGCATATCTCCTCGTCTATCTCGGCGCTGGTGACTATTCTGAGCTCCCGGGCCTTGACGGTGTCCTTTATGTCGTCCCCCGCCTCCGAGAGGATGTCGGCGTCCGGGCCTATGAGCTCCACCAGCGCGAGCTCCGCGTTCAGCGGTATCTTCTTCTCGGATTTCCAAACGCGGATGGCGGCTATCACGTCCTTCAGGACGTCCCCCGCCGCCTCGGCGTCCGAATCCTCGGAGACGGGTGCCGGCCATTCGGTGAGGTGGACGCTCTCGGTTCCCTCGAATCTCAGGAAATGCTCCTGGTAGACGTCCTCGGTCACATGGGGCATGAAGGGCGCCATCATCTTCACGCATCCCAGGAACACGGTGTACAGGGTGTACGCCGCGGCCGGGTCCCTCCTGGACTTCACCATCTCCACGTAGTGGTCGGCGAACTCGTGCCAGATGAAACCCTCCACTTCCCTCAGGGCCTTGTCGAACTGGTAGGTCTCGAAGAAGTCCGTGGCGGCTCTGACGACCTTGGAGTACCTGCTCAGTATCCACCTGTCGGAGGGGCGCAGGTCCGTGCGGACCTCCGGCCTGGTTCCGAAGAAGCGGCCGGCGAGCTGCCCGAGGTTGTAGATCTTGTTGCAGAGCTTCTTGCCGCGGACGACGTCCTTCTCCCTGAAGGCGTGGTCTATGCCCAGGGAGCATGTGGCGGCGTAGTATCTCAGGGCGTCCGCCCCGTAGCTCTCCAGTATGGGTATGGGGTCGATGACGTTCCCGATGGAGGAGTGCATGGGGGTCCCGTCCGGGGCCATGATGAACCCGTGTATCATGATGTCGTTCCAGGGCCGGGAATGGGCTATCTGCTCGGTCCTGAGTATGCTGTAGAACGCCCAGGTCCTGATTATGTCGTGGGACTGGGGCCTGAGGGACATGGGAAACATCTTCTCGAACATCGCAGGATCCCTCTCCCAGAACGTGTTGTAGAGGGTGGAGCCCGAGGAATCCATCCAGGTGTCGAACACGTCGGGGCATCCCTCGAGCCTGCCGCCGCAGTCGGGGCAGCACTCCACCGGCGGGGCATCCAGGGTAGGGTCCACGTAGCATTGGGACTCCTCCGCGCAGACGGCCCTTCCGCAGTCCTCGCACTCCCATACGGGGATGGGTGTGGCGAATATGCGCTGCCTGCTGAGCACCCAGTCCCATTCCAGGGAGTCGACCCAGTCCTGCAGCCTGATCTTCATGAACTCGGGGAACCAGTTTATCTCCTCGGCCCTCTCCAGGACCTCCTTCTTCATGTCGGTGGTCCTGAGGAACCACTGGGGGACCTGCAGGAACTCCACCGGCGTGTGGCACCTCCAGCATATGGAGACGTTCTGGCGGCTGTCCTCCTGCCTCACCAGCATCCCGGCCGCCCTCAGGTCCTCGATCACGGCCGCCCTGGCCTCGGTGACGGGCATCCCGGCGTATCTGCCGGCCAGCTCCGTCATCCTGCCCATCTCGTCAATCCCCTTCTCCATCTCGAAGCGGTACTTCATGACCCATTCCAGGTCCTCCTTGTCGCCGATGGTGCATATCATCACGTTGCCCGTGCCGTAGTCCGGGTCGACCTTGGGGTCGGCTATGACCTCGACCCTCCTTCCGTACAGGGGGGTGACCAGGCGCTTTCCCACCAGAGCGCCCTTATCCGTGTCGTCGGGGTGCACCGCGACCGCCTTGCAGGTGCACAGGAGCTCGGGCCTGGTAGTCGCCACCAGGACCTCGCCTTCCTCCCCGTCGATTCCGAACCTGATGTAGTTCAGCTTGGTGACGTTGTCGCGGTACTCGACCTCCGCGTCGGCCAGGGCGGTCATGCAACGGGGGCACCAGTTCACCGGGAAGTTCCCTTTGTAGACCAGTCCCCTGTCGAAGAGCTTGCAGAAGGATATCTGCGTTATGCGTCTGTAGTACGGCGCGTCGGTCTGATAGTATATGCTCGGGTCCATGCTCTCCCCGAGTATCTCGAAATGGTGCTTCATCTCGGAGATGAACGAGTTGGCGTACTCGCTGCACAGCCTCCTGTACTCCTGCCTGGGCAGGTCCAGCTTGGTTATGTTGTGCTTCTTCTCCACCTTGACCTCGATGGGTGTGCCGTTCACGTCGAAGCACAGCGGGAAGAACACGTTGTACCCCCTCATCCTCCGGTAGCGGGCGGCGAAGTCTATGAGGGAGTATCCGGTGGCATGGCCCAGATGGAGGGAACCGGATGTGTAGCGGGGAGGGTTGTCAATGCTGAAGACGGGCCTGTCAGATCCGGGATCGAAGCGGTATGTCTCCCGCTCCCTCCACATCCTCTGCCAGCGCCCCTCGATGGCGGCCGACTCGTATTGCGACATTCGGGCCCCACTAACATCAAGGCCGTAAAAAAGGTTTCCCAGGGCCCCAGCGGGCCCCGGGACGCGCGGGCTCACCTCTTCCGCTTCCGGAACGCCACCCTGGTGTCCTTTATGTTGGCCACGGAGTCGCTGAGCTTCCTCATCAGGTCCCCGACGGTCTTGGTGAGATCCCAGCCCACCTCCTTGGCCAGGAGCGCCTCGCCGTTGATGAACAGCCTGGCGCTTATGCTGTACTTGGCGGAGCCTCCTGCCTCGTTGTACTTGGCCACGTGCATGGTCAGGGACTCGGGCTTGTAGATCTTCCGTATCTTGACCATCTCAGTCTCGATCAGGGAGTAGATGGAATCGGTGTAGTTCTTGTCATCGTCGTCCAGTCCGCTGATCTGCACGAACATCATCTCCCTCTCCGAGCAGGCGGAGATGAGCTCTATGATGTCGTACTGGGTTATGATCCCGACCATCTCGTCGCCCTCGACCACGGGGACGGTCGATATCCCGTACTCGTCCATGACGGCCGCGGCGTCCTCTATGCTGTCGTCCCAGTCCACGGTCTTGACCGCCGTCGCGCATATGGACTCCACGGTTATCTGCGTGCGCTCGGCCTTGAACTTGTCGCCGACCGTCTTGTCGTCCTTCTTCCAGTTGTTGGCGACGACCTCCTTCATCCCCAGGATCCCGCGGACATGCCTCCTCTCGTCGACCACGGGGACCGTCCTGATGTCCAGCTCCCTCATCAGGTCCAGGGCCCCGTCCAGCAGGTCGTTCTCCTTCACGCTGTCCACGGGGCTGGTCATGATCTCCCAGACCTTGATCTCCTTCAGGGCCTTTATGCTGGCCGCGATATCGATCAGGTCGGACCTGGAGACAATCCCGTCGAGCCTCTTCTTGCTGAGCACGGGTAGCTGCCTGCAGTTGGTCGCTATAACTATCTCGGCCACCTTGGTCATGTCCGTGTCCCTGGACACGGAGGGGATGTTCCTGACAAGCGTCTTGACCTTCGTGTCCAAAGATATGCTCTTCCTCCTCAGGATTACGCCGTAGCTAACCATCCCGAGGTACTCCCCGCCTTCCATCACAGGTATCTCCTGGTACCCGGTCTCCCTCATCTTCGACAGGACGTCGGAGACGCGGTCCTCCGGCCCGACGGTCGGGTAGTCGGTGTGCATTATCTCCTCCACGGTGTGCTCGTTAATCTGCGAGCGTATCATGGAGAGCTTCTTCAGATCCTCTAGGTCCTTTACACCCAAAATTACACCTCACCGAAGATATCTCCCTGGGAAGCATATAATGGTATGCTGGCTTACCCGCGGGAGGGTAAGGCGCCGGGGCCGGCTGCCCCGGCGGTGCCGACAGGAGGCGGCAGGAGGGGCCCGTGACCCCGGGCCCCGAGAAGCTTTTAATAGGGCCGCCGGTCAGAGGGACGCGAAGTCCAGCCTGCCCTCCAGGAGGCCCTCGACAACCGGGCGCACGTCCTCGATCCTTATGCGGCGCTGCTCGGTGGTGTCCCTGTCCCTTATGGTGACCGTGCCCCTGTCGGGCCCATCCTCCACGGAGGCGTAGTCCACGGTCACGCACCAGGGGGTGCCTATCTCGTCCATGCGGGCGTACCTTCTGCCGATGGTGCCGGACCCGTCGTAGTAGGCCTCGACCCTGTGGTCGTGGACCTCCCCGTATATACGGCGGGCGAGGTCGTCCAGGCCGTCCCTCTCCATCAGCGGGAAGACCCCCAGCTTAACGGGTGCGACCTCCGGTCTGAGCCTGAGCACGGTGTAGTCCTTCTCGGCGTCGTGAGCGTAGGCGTGCTCCAGGACGGAGTAGAATATCCTGTCCAGCCCGTGGGAGGGCTCTATGACGTGGGGGACCACGCGCTCCCCCGCCGCCTTCTCCGTGACCTTGACGACCTCGAAGTACTCATCGGTCAGGACGGTCTCCTCCCCGTCCGCGATGACCGTGAGCCTGCCGTCCCTGACCTCGGAGGGGGACACGGCCTCCAGGGCGGCGGCCACGGCCTTGGCCCTGCCCTTGAACGCGGGGCCCAGCGCCTTGTGCCTGGCCCTGACCCTCTCGGTCTCGACCTCCCTGGGCTCGTCGAACCTCCTGAAGTGCGTCAGGTCGGTGCCGGAGAACTGGGCGTGCCTGCTCAGATCCCAGCATCCGCGGTCCGCTATGCCGGTTATCTCCGTCCAGCCGTAGGACAGCAGGACCTCCGCGTCCCAGCAGTCCGCGGCGTAGTGGGCCATCTCGTCGGGGAGATGCTGCCTGAACCTCAGCCTCGCGGGGTCCACGCCGAGCCTCACCAGAAGCTGCTTGGTCGTGTGTATGAAATAGGCCAGCACGCGGTTGGCGATGATGCCCTCCTCCACCGCGCGCCCCACTGTCATCCTGAGGGTCTCCTCGCCGGTGTTCGGGACCAGGACCAGCTCCTCGCCCTCTATCCCGGGGAACCCTGGCCAGTCCTTGTCGTCCGGGTCCACGAAGAGCTCGACCTCCATCATGTTGAACTCCCTCATCCGGATCATGCCCTGCCGGGGGGCGATCTCGTTGCGGTACCCCCTGCCGGTCTGTATGACGCCGAGGGGCATCTTCTCCCTGTTGTACCTGTAGAGGTTGGGGAAGTTGACGAATATGCCCTGGGCGGTCTCGGGCCTCAGGTATCCGACGCGGTCGGAGCCCGGGCCGATGTTGGTCTTGAACATTAGGTTGAACTCCTCCACGGGCCCCAGCTGGCCGCCGCACTCCGGGCACGTCACGCCGAAGCGGGCGAAGCTCTCGTCCAGCTCCGCGGGGGTCAGCACATCCGGGTTCTCATAGTGATCTTTGACCAGGTGGTCGGCCCTGAACGGGGATCCGCAGGCTCTGCAGTAGGTCATCAGGTCCGCGAAGCCGTCCACGTGGCCGGAGGCCTTGAAGACCTCCCGGGGGTTGACGGTCTCGGAGTCGATCTCTACGAAGCCCTCCCGGCCCTTGTATATGGCCCTCCAGACTTCCACTATGTTGTTCTTCAGCACGCACCCCAGAGGTCCGTAGTCGAACATGCCGGCGACGCCGCCGTACATCTCGAAGGACGGCCAGATGAAGCCCCTGCGTTTGCAAAGGGAAAGGAGATCATTGGCATCGTTCATTTGCATTACCTGTGAGGGCGCATAGGACATCTAGGTCATAAATCATACCTATGAGTTCGTCCCTGCTGCCGTGCACGGGTATCTGCCCGAAGTCGCGGGCGAGCATGATCTTCGCCACCTCAGCCACGGACGTCTTCTTGAACACCGTGGTGGGGTCCTTCACCATGAAGTCCTGAACCAGCTTCTCCTCGGGGATGTACTTGTCCGTCGCCAGGTAGAACAGCGGAAGCACGTTCCTGTAGCCGGCCAGGCTGGAATCCTCTATGCCCAGGGCCTTCATGGCCGCCGGGTCCTTTATCTGGTCCGTGAACAGGTCGCGGTCCGTCAGTATGCCGACGAGCTTGCCGCGGGAGTCCAGCACGGGGACCGCCGGGACGTCGCTGACCCTCATGGCCGGTATCGTGTACGAGAGGGGCTCCATCTCGTAGGCCGTGACGCAGGTGGTCGTTATGGCATCCTCCGCGGTGATGTCGGTCTTCATCGAGGCGATCTCGTGCAGCAGGTCCGTCGGCGTGACTATCCCGACCAGCCTGCCGTCGCGCACCACGGGCAGCCTGTGTATCCTCTTCTCGTGGAATATCCTGGCGGCCTCCCTCACGGTGGCTTCGGGCGTTATCGTTATGGCGTTCCTCTTCATCACCAGCGACAGCTGGTCCTCCTCGAAGTTCCTGAAGACGTCCCTCCTGGAGACGATTCCCACCAGCATGCCGTCCGAGGCCCTGACCACGGGCAGCCCGGTCAGGCCGTTCCTGACCATGACGTTTATGGCGTCGCTGCGGCTGCCGGGCACCTCCACCACTATGGGGGCGTCCGTCATTATGTCCTCGACCGTCTTCATTGCTTCCCGGCCTCCGGGGACCTGACGACCATCACGGGGCACATGGCCCCCCTGACGACCTTCTCGGCAACGCTCCCCATCAGGAGCTTGGACATCCCGGTCCTTCCGAGGGACCCCATGATTATCACGTCGTAGTCCGGGGACACCTCTATTATGGACCTCACCGGAGAGCCCTCCATAATCTTCTCCTCCACCGGGACCCCCATCTCGGCTCCCAGGCCGCGGACGAAGTCAACCGCCTGCTTGGCCTCCTTCTCCATGACCGTGTACACGTTCATGACCGCAGAGTCCAGGGGCATGTTGGAGAACACCGATTGGTCCAGCACGTAAAGCGCGGTCACAGTTCCGTTGCTCATCTCGGCGAGCTCCATCGCCTTCCTGACAGCAGACTTCGTAAGCTCGCTGCCGTCCGTAGGGACCAATATCTTGCTGAATGCCATTTCATTTCCACCTTTCAGATGCCTATGCGGCGGATCATCCTCGCGCAAGAGGTTAGATCCGTCAGCGGGTCCTTCCCGCCCTCCACGACCGCGAGGTCCGCCTCGTTCCCCGCGGCCAACCCTATTTCCGTTTGACGATATAATATCTTTCGCCCTCCCGCCAGGAGGGCGTCCAGAGCGTCCCGGGGGTCCCCGCCCTGGCAGGACAGAACCCGTGCGAAGGCCCCGGCCTCCGCCCGCATGTCCGGGGAGCAGAGCATGGCGTTGTCGGTGCCCATGGCCACGTCCGCCCCCGTCTCGAACATGCGGGCCAGCGGCGGGACCCTTCCGAACAGGGCGTTCGAGCGGACGCAGGCCACTATCGGGACCTCCGCCTCGGCGCACTTGAGTATGTCCCCGTCGGAGGCCTCGGTCATGTGCACCACGAAGGACGGGTCCAGGGAGAGCACGGTGTCGATGTCCTCCCGGACCCTTTCGCTCACGTGCAGGGCCAGCATCCTCCGCTCCCTCCGGACGTGGTCCGCCACCGCCTCCAGGTACGCCGGGGGAACGTCGGACACGCTGGGTAGGCCGATCCCGTCGGCCACGGACAGTATCCCGTCGATCTCGCAGGGGTCGTACTCCGGGGACACGGGGCGCCCCAGTATCACCGCCCGGTCCGAGACGGACCTGAGCATGCGGCATCCCTCCTCGCCGCCCTCCCGGAAGTCCACGAAGACCGAGATCCCGTTCTCCGCCGAGGTCCGGGCATACTCCCGCATGGATCCCTTCAGGACCTCGGCCGGGGTCTCCCTGAGATACCTGTGCTTAAGCCCGTCCGGCGGGGCGACCAGGTCCTCCAGCGGCATCCCCGGGGGGATCCTCAGGCCGCCGTCGGCCGCGTGGGTGTGGCCGTTGACCAGGCCCGGGACGATGACCCCTTCCGCAGACGGCCTGCCCGGGCAGGCGCCCTCGGAGACCTCGGAGACCCTCCCGTCCTCTATCGCCACATACCCTTCGGCGAAGCCGCCGCGCGTGTATACCAGTCCGGACAGGTACTCCATGCCAAGGTATCAGACCTCATCGTATTTATCGGCCCCCGCGGACCGTGCGGGAAGGCTAAAATTTCAAATACGGCAGTCGTCGTACGCATTCCGGAGGTAATGTGAGATGCCCAAAGTCAAAGGAGATCTGTGCACCGCGTGCGGTGCCTGTGCGGACGTATGCCCCTCGGACGCCATAACGATCGGGGACATAGCGGTCATCGACGACGGCAAGTGCGTGGAGTGCGGCGCCTGCGTCGACGAGTGCCCCACCGGCGCCATGGTCGACGAGTGACCGGGCATGCGCCCCGTCCCTCTCAAACACCTTACCAGGTATTTCCCGTTCCGGCGCCCGGTCACGCCCAGTAGGGCTTCTTGACGAACTTGTAGGCGGCGACCGCCGCGGTTCCCGCCTCCCCGCAGGCGGTCACGATCTGCTTGTACTTCCCATCGTAGTCCACCACGTCGCCGCAGGCGAATATCCCGTGGCGGGAGGTGCTCATATCGAAACCGACCTTCACCAGGCCGCTCTCGGTCAGGTCCAGCCCCCATCTGGAGAGGACCTCCAGGTCGGCGGTTATGCCGATGTTTATGACGACCAGGTCGGCCTCCGCGTCGAAGGTCTCGCCGCCCCTGCTGAGGGTGACCGACCTGACGCAGCCGTTCCCGTTGATGGAGACCAGGTCGGCCTCCATCACGCACCTTATCCCGCTCTGCTTCAGCTCCTCCACGTTGGACTCGTCGGCCCTGAACTCGGCCCTGCGGTGAACAAGGGTCACGTCGGTGACGCTGTCCGCTATAAGAGCCATCTCGATGGCGCTGTTGCCGCCGCCGAAGACCACGACCCTGTTTCCCACGAGGTCCTCCTTCATGGGCAGCACATATGTCACGCCCCTGCCCTCGTACTCCTGCTCGCCCGCACAGCCCATCCTCCTGGGCTTGAATGTGCCCATGCCTATGGCAACGATGACGGATTTGGTGTGATACGAGTTCCGGGCCGTGGTCACGACGAGCTCCTCGTCGCCGTCGTCTATGTCTATGACCTTCTCGTTCTCCCTGATATCGCATCCCAGGGACTCCGCCTGGGCATACAGCTTGTCAGACAGCTTGCGCGCCTGTATGCTCTCGTAGCCGGGGTAGTTGCGGATCCCCTTCTCGGGGTAGAGGCTCACCAGCTGTCCGCCGACCCTGCCGGCGTCCAGGACCAGGGTCCTCATCATCTTGGATCTGGCATAGATCCCTGCTGTTAGGCCCGCGGGCCCGGCTCCGATGATCACGATATCGTAGCACATTTACGCGGGTTAGCAATTCGCCATATAAAATACTCTCTTATCCCGGATGCGAATCTTTTAGCATATGCACCCGTTTATTATGCATACCGGGCGCGGCTGCTGCGGATTTCGAAGCGGGCCCGGCGCTATTCGTCGGCCCCCGGCCGTCCGGCGGGCACCGTGCCGGGGAGGAGGCGCAGTATAAAATACGCAGGAGGGGGATATATGAACCGGGTGATGACACGGAAGAGACACTGGACTACGCCGACTCCATACTTAACATAGTCTTGGACGAGATAGACGACATCATAATGATACACGACTCCAACCATACGGTGGTCTGGGTCAACCGCGCCGGCCTGAAGATGATCGGGAAGAGGCTGGAGGAAGTCTGCGGTCAGAAGTGCTACCGCATATTCGGCAGGTCCTGCTGCTGCGAGGACTGCGCCGTGGCCTCCATGAAGGGGGCCCCGGTCAAGAGCAGGTCCCTGCGGTCATTCCCCGCGGTGGGTCAGGACGAGTACGAGTGCATAACCGTTCCGCTGTTCAAGGACGGCAGGGTCGAGGTGGTGGTCCAGCACCTGAAGAAGGCCTGCCCCGTCGCGGGCAACCCATAAATACACGCTGATGCAATCCGGTTGCGATAAGGATGTCTTTCGCATTGGAGGATTTCATAGCCCTTCTCGTGGCGGGCGCGGTGTACCTGGCGGCTCTGGCCGTGTACAACTCCCGCAGCCCCAAGGCCAGGAGATGAGAAACGATTTACCCATTTTTGCCCTTCCGGGCTTCTTTCCATGAGTTACACGCATGTTACTGACCTGGTTATATAGCGCACACAGCGATTGACGGACAGGTGATACAATGGCAAACATCCCAAGCAGCGTCATAGAGTTCATGAACCGCCCGGAGACCGTGAAAACCCTGGTCACAGCGTCCAAGTTCGGACAGCCCCACGCCATAGTGTGCGGCAGTCTTGTGGCCCCCTCTCCCGACACCGTGATCGTCGGCGAGATCCTCATGAAGGTGTCCTCGGGCAACATGAAGTCCAACCCCAAGGTGTCGATACTGATGGTGTCCGGCACCGAGGCCTACGAGATAGTCGGCAAGGTCAAGGAGAGGGTGGACTCCGGCCCCATGCTGGACGGCATGAACCAGAAGCTGAAGGCAATGAACCTGCAGGCAAGCGCGGTATGGGTCTTCAGCGTCGAGGAGGTCTACGATCAGGGGGCCTCCTCCAAGGCCGGCACGAAGCTGGTCTGAGACGGCGTCGGGACGCCCCCGCAAACCCTTTACCATCCTTTCTCCGGCATCCGCGGCCCGCGCTACGGTTAAATCCCGTCCCGTCCATGGCCCCGCCATGAAGCTCGGGTCCAAGCTCAGGATGCTCTTCTATGTCGGCGCCATGCTGTCGCTGTTCGGCATAGGCCTGATACTGATGGGGGAGCGTGCCGCCGGCATACTGCTGTTGATAGCGGGGGTGTCGGCCGTGGTGATATCCTTCTCCCTGCTGAAGGCGTTCATGTTCGCGGACATCCGCGAGAAGTGAGAATGCGGCCCCGCGGCACGGCCGGGGGATCCTGCAGAAGTTAAGGGATTTCGTTAAGGGGTTTGGGGGCAGGTGCCGGTATCAGTACCTGCGCCTGTCGTCCCTGGCGGGGGCGTGCTTCTTGTAGCAGTCCCTGCAGTAAACGGGCCTTCCCTGAGTGGGCTTGAAGGGGACCTCGCACTCTGCGCCGCAGTCCGAGCATGTCGCTTTGAACATCTCCCTGGGTTCGTCGCGGTCCCTGAAGTTCCTGTTTCCTTGTCCTCCGTACATCTTTGATTCCTCTCTTCTTTATTTGGGGTATTCCCTATTCTTCCCTTCCCATTATACAACTAACGGAGGAGCAATATCCGAATGCCTTAAAAAACACAATCCCTATAAGGTTTATAAAACCTCGCATCCGACCCGGCTTATCCGCGGTCCGTCAATCGCATGAACCGCACTCGGGACAGCTTATCAGGCCCTTGTAGGTGACGGTCGGGCCGCCGCACCGGGGGCATCTCCTGTCCTTCTGCCCCCTGCCGCCCTCCGCCGTCCTCTTCCCGCGCAGGTCCTCGCTGGCCCAGACCACCAGGCCGGCAAGCTCGTCGTACCCCTCTTTCTCCTCCGGACCGTAGATCCCCAGGTTGTCGTACTCGTTGTACAGGCGGACCCTCATCACCCGGAGGGCCCGGGCCACGTTGTTGTACGTGCCCTTCTCCACCGTGCGCAGCGGGTGCACGTTCCCCCTGTACCGGACGTCCAGGTAATCGATGCTGCGCTCGAGGAAGGATGAGAAGGCCTCCCTGTCCGGATAGACCGGGACGGAGAGGATCAGGTCCTTCTTCCCGCGCAGGGTCTCGTCCCTGTCGGCTATGGACTCCAGGGCCCGGCGCAGGGAATCCCTCATTCCGCCCTCCACCTGCCCGTATATCCTGCGGAGCCGGGGCACGTCCTCGGACCTGCCGGCGGAGCGCATCCGGACGGCGGCCCTCTCGAACTCCGCCCCCCTCTTGTGCTCCAGTATGTCGAAGAGCTCCGGGATGAGGCTGTCGGACTCCTCGGCCGCCGACAGGTAGCCCAGGCAGGCCATCGCCACCCTCTCCCCCTCCCGGGCCCGCATGCGGCGGATCTCGGGCAGCGCGGCCCGCTCCCTGACCGCGGCTAGCAGGGACACGGTCTCCGCCCGTATCCTCTCGTCCTCGCAGCGCAGGTACTTCTCCAGGACCCCGTAGAAGGATGGGTCGTAGTTGCCTATCAGCCAGCGGTCCCCGGACATCGCGCCCTTCCTTCCGGACGCCACGAAGTCCGCCGCGCCAAGGAAGCGCTCCAGATACTCCAGTCTGCCGACCGTCAAAGCCGTTCGACCCCCGCCGCGGGCGGGATCACTCCCGCCTGCTCTCCAGCGCCTTCCTGAGCTCGTCCGCCTCTTCGAAGGACAGGGTCACGCCCTTGCCCATCTTGCTGCCGTCGGGGGACCATTCGCGTATGTCGTACTTGGGTTCCCTGTCGTTCCATTTTATCAGGTTGAGCTCCTTCGTCCATCCCTTGGAGGATTCGGATAGGACCGCGATCCTCTCTACGATCTCGTACTTGAATTCGACTGCCATTTGAGTCACTCCTCAGGCGGATTAGGTAATTTTAATATTTAAAAATAGAGAGAATGCGGACCTCCGCACGGGCCGTTGCCGACGTTGCCGACGGCCGACCGATGCCGCAGAAGGCCCCGGGACGGTCCGGAAGAGAGGTCCGGGACGTTTTGGATTCCGACCCAGCAATATATGTCTGGGTGATAAGGATTATTAATACGGATGCCGATAGGTCAATCTATGTCATTCTTCGACGACATGAAAAACTTCGGTCTTGTGGCCCTGGTAGTGGGTCTTATCAATATCATAGTAGGGATTGTAGCAGCAGCATACGCGGGAGGTGCCTGGGGGGGCTACGTCGTAGCCGCCGGGACCATAATATTCGGTCTCCTGGTCGCCCTCTACGCTCTGAAGGTCCACAGCGGCGAGATCGGCGAGAAGATCAACATACTCGGCAAGTTCGTGGGCGTCATAGGTCTGGCGAACATCGTGATGGGTGTGTGCTCGGTCATCGTCAGCGACTACACCGGCGGCGCGATCGACATCATCGTCGGTCTGATAATGCTGTTCTGCTCGTACAAGATGATGGACAACCAGGTCACCACCCTCGACAAGATCATCTGGATTCTGCTCCTGATCGTCTTCGTCCTCGGCATAATCGGCGGCCTGCTGGGAATATTCGTGATATTCGTCGGCACCATCGAGGCCATCATGCTGGGCGTCGGCGCGCTTTTCAGCATGCTGCTGTACATCTTCCTCATACTCATGCTCCTGTCCCCCGACGTCAAGAGCAAGATGGGGATGTAAGCGCACCATACAGCGCACGACCGTGCAAACCCCTTACCCTTTTCCTTATATTTTCGCGCCCGCGGGCCGGGCGCTGGCATCGGACCTCCGACGGATTGGATTTAAATAGATAACGCATATGTGGAAACAACCAAGAACGGACAGGGTATAGAATTGCATAACCATACCGGAAACGAACGGCGGGGGATCCTTTGACCGCCGTCTCCCTAGCGATAATGGCATCGGCCCTGGCGGTGCTGATAATCCTCTCGGCTTTCTTCTCGGCATCCGAGACCGCCTTCACCAGCCTGAACAGGATACGCATAAAGAACATGGCCAACGAAGGGGACAGGCGGGCCAAGCGCACCCTCGCAATCTCCGAGAACTACGACCGGCTGCTCACAACCCTCCTCGTCGGGAACAATCTGGTCAACATAGCGGCATCCTCGATAGCCACCCTTCTATTCGTGAGCCTCCTGCAGGACGAGGGCACCGGCGCCCTGGCGGCCACCGTGGTCATGGTGATCCTTCTGCTGATATTCGGGGAGATAACGCCCAAGAGCATGGCCAAGAGGAACGCGGAGGGCTTCGCCCTCCGGGTCACTCCGATGCTCGACATCGTCATAACGGTTTTCACGCCGGTGACCTACCTCTTCACCGCCCTGACGAAGCGCCTCTCCCGCAACAGGGAGGAGGTCCCCACCATGACCGAGGACGAGCTCGTGGTGATGATCGAGGAGATCGAGGAGGAGGGCACCCTGGAGAAGCGGGAGAGCGAGCTGATCAAGTCAGCCATACAGTTCGACGACATCCGGGTGGGCGAGATAATCACCCCGCGGGTCGACGTGGTGGCCACCGACGTGCGCTCCGACAAGGAGAGCATGAGGAGGCTCTTCCGGGAGACGGGCTTCTCCAGGATACCCCTCTACGACGGGACCATCGACCGCGTAGTGGGCGTGGTGTCCGCCAAGGACTTCTTCAACCGGTGCTCGGACGACGAGGGGGTGAAGCTGACGGACATAATACGGCCGGTCAGGTTCGTGCCGGAGTCCACGAACATAGCCACCCTGCTCAACGACCTGCAGAAGTCCAAGGTGCACATGGCCGTGGTCCTGGACACCTACGGGGGGACCCTGGGGATCGTCTCCCTGGAGGACATACTGGAGGAGCTGGTGGGCGAGATATGGGACGAGAGCGACGACATCCAGTACTCCATGGTCAGGGAGTCGGACGGGTCCTACAGCGTGCTGGGGGAGACCAACATCTACGACGTGATGGACGAGATGGGGATAAGGTTCGACCCCGAGGGCTACAACGACCACAGCGTCAGCGGGTACATACACTACAAGCTGGGCAAGATACCGTCCAGGGGGGACAAGGTCGAGGGCGACGCGTTCACCATCGTGGTCAAGTCCACCAAGAACCGCAGGATAAAGGAGGCCCTGGTTGTGCCGAAGGCCCTGCCTCCGGAGGATCAGGACGACTGAAGGCCCTCCAGGTAGGCCACCAGGTTCGTCTCGGCGATCTCCTTCCTGGCGGGATGGGAGACGGCCTTCCCGGTGACCGACACAACGTCGCCGTGGTGGGCTATGACGCATCTCCCCCGGACCAGCTCCTGCTTGTCCAGGCGGGTGCGGAACACGCAGTCCCCGTCCACACGGTCGGAGATCCCCCCGATGAGCTCGGGTATCACCGGCCGGAGGCTCCCGAACACGGCGTCGAACTCCCTCTGCTTCTTCAGCACGGCCTCCATGAGGACGATGCGGTTCCCGTGCTCGCCCTCGGTGGCGGTCGTCTCGAAGCCGCAGCCGCCCAGGAGGCCCTCCAGGGCCTCGCGGACGCGGGTCTCGTCCTCCGTGGCGTAGCAGAAGGCCTGGACCCTCAGCCAATGGAATGTGCCTTGCATGGCCGTGCCCATGCCTTGCGGGTTAATAATCCTGATGAGGGGCCGCCGGGGCCGGCCGCCCCGGGGGCCGAGGAAACCTTTTTATTGCATATCCTTATTCGAGGGTTGACCTGTTGGGCCCGTAGCTTAGACTGGCTGGAGCGCCCGGCTGATAACCGGGAGGTCGTGCGTTCAAATCGCATCGGGCCCACCTACATCCATCCGGCACCCACCTGTTCCCCGGAACGGGATGCCTGGACGTTTCTTCTCGGATACATCTTCCCGAACGGCTGCACGTGCGGATCCGCGGGGCGCCGCCTCCCCCCTCGGCGCGAGCATCCCATCGTGCGGGTCTCATCGTACCTGCGCCCGCGTCCTATCGAACATTTAAAGTACGGAAGGATGCGATAGCGCGCCGATGACGAAGGACAGGCAGATAACCTCCGCGTTCGAGATATACACTGTCAAAGGCGGTCCGCTCGTGCAGGTTTCCGATCCCCTCCACCAGCAGGTCCTCCATCTGCTCGCCGACAATCCCATGTCCACCTCGGACATAGCCGAGGCCACCGGGAAGGCCCCGTCCACCCTGTTCGTCAACCTCGAGGCCATGACCGCCAAGGGCCTGGTGTCCTCGGAGTTCGATCCCGCGGACAGCCGTCGGAAGATATACCGTTCAAACTCCCGGCTGCTGGCGTTCTCGGAGGAGCCCAACGACGCCTCCATGCCGCTGATGATCAAGGCCTTCGACGGACTGGCGGACGCCCAGGGCGACTACAACAAGCAGATGCTGAGGCTGCTGCTCCTGAGCCTGCAGAACGCCGGCATAAACCTCGACCCCCTGATGTGGAACCTGGGGGAGGGCCTGGGCAGCGCCATGGCCGACAGGACCGACCTCACCCGGGTCGAGGACCTCATATCCCACGTCAAGTCGTTCTACTCGAAGAACGACCTGGGGGAGCTGTCCGTGTACTCCTTCTCGCCGCTGGTCATTATCGTCCGGGACTCCGTGGTCTCCCGGGGCTTCCGCTCCAACACCAAGTACTCCCTGACGCAGGGCCTCCTCACGGCCCTCCTGTCCAAGAGGACCGGCAGGGCCTTCAGGGTCGCGTCCGGCGAGGTCTACGGCCAGGACAACGAATACTTCAGGTTCACCCTGGAGATGCCACCGCACGGTGAAGGGCAGTGACCCGCCCCTCCGGGAGGGGACGCGCGGACCCCTCGGCCGCGAACGAGGAGAGAAATACGCGCACGGCGATGATGAAGGCATGAGGAACAGGACGGAGCTGATGCTGATCGCGGCCCTCTCGGTGGCCGCGGTGATCCTGGCAGGCGCGCTTCTCCAAGAGGCCGGGGACACATCCGTCCCGTCCTCGGACTCCCGCGATTCCCTGTACGGACCCGAGGACGTGGTCCTCACCTACCGGGACGGGGACACGTACCTGAAGTACGACGGGTCCGAGGACCTGGAGACGCTGGAGGGATGGTATCATTCGTTCTCCTCCGGCGGCGCGACCTACACCGTGTCCCTGGAGATGGTTTACGGCGATGTCACGGGATACCGGGACGCGGACGTCTCCCGCAGGTACTCCGAGGACACCTCGGAGACGATATCCTACGTGACCGCCGGGGACCCGTACGTGACGGACCTGGTCTCCCAGCTCATGACCCTCTACGGCCTGGACCCCGGGACGGAGGACGCCTCCGAGCTGCTGGGATACGCCGAGTTCGTCCTGGACTTCTCCCAGTCCTTCACCTACGAGACGGACCGCGACTTCGTCCTCTCCAACTCCGTCGACCTGGCCGGGAGCCCCTCCGATTACTACGTCACCGGGGACAGCGGGGGCTACGAGTACTGGAAGTTCCCCCTGGAGACGCTTTACGACAGGGCCGGCGACTGCGAGGACACCTCGATACTGTACACCGCGCTCATGTCCGCCTCCGGGTACGACGCGGCCGTAGTGCTGCTGCCGGGGCACTGCGTGTCGGCCGTGCACATCGAGGAGGTCTCCGGCGGATGCTACTACTACGCGGACGGCGTCAAGTACTACTTCTGCGAGACGACCGCTGATTCGTACACCATCGGCAAGTCCTCCATGTCCGACGACGGCACGGTGATACCCGTGCCGGAGGAGGGGGAGGCCGCCCAGGAGTACGTTTCCAGGCTGTACTGCGCAGGATACTCCCCTCCGTTCCTCGACAGGGGGGGATGGGATTGGCCGGAGCGGCCGGGGCTCACGGCCTGACCCGGGGGCGGGGGCCGCCCGCCCCGCCTCGCGCTGTGTCCGCAGGACAGGCGCCCCTCACCTCGCGCGGTCCCCTCTCACGTAGCTCCTGATCATGGCGGTCGCCTCCGGGGAGGGCACCGGGCCGTCGGCGTCCTCTCCCACCGGGCAGGCCCGGATGCAGAGGCCGCAGGGGGATATGCCGGCGGCGGCGAGCTCCGCGGAGCGTTCTGTGCACAGCCCTTTGTCTGTGATGCTCTCCGGATACCTGCCCTTCGACAGGGCGCCGGCGGGGCAGGCCCGAACGCACCTGCCGCATCCCGTGCACAGGTCCTTCTCCATCGGCCCGCCGGAGGGCAGCTCCGCGCAGGTGAGCACGGAGACGAACCTTATCCTGGGCCCCCGGGTCTCCGTGAGCAGCATGTTGTTCATCCCGAAGGTCCCCAGTCCCGCCAGGTATGCGGCGTGGCGGTGGGAGAAGAAGGCGGAAGGCGCCCTGCGTAGGCCGGCGAGCCCCTGGTATCCGTCACGGGGGATGTAGGCCGACGGATGGCCGAGGATCTCGAGCTCCATGGCGATCCTGCCGGCGGCCGCGTCCAACATGGCGTTGATGTTCGAATACGCCGATGAGTAGTACACGGAGGGGGCGGTGTCGACGATGGCCCTCGGCACGGGGATCCCCATGACTATCACTGACCTGGCCCCCCGCATGATGGCCGAGGGCCTCCCCTCGGAGTCTATGCGGGAGGACACCAGGGGGTCGGTGTCCCAAAGGTCCGCCGAGGCCGTCCCGATGTCCGTTATGCCCATGTCCCGGGCCAGCTCCCTTATCCTGCCGTAAAGCTTCTCCTCTCCGTCCATGCGATCCTCTCCGGGTCCGCGCCTCCGTCCGGCGCGGGCCCCTATCCGCCGTACGGGGTCGCGGGTTTATCACGGTGCCTCCGTCCCGGCGGGTCCGACGGGGGTCGCGGGCGGGCCCGCCCGCCCGCAACCGATAAGAACGGACGGCGGCGAGGATGTCACCGGGGAGCCGGGATGGCGCCGTGGGAGGGAAGATTAGATATAAAGCGGACAGGATACTTAGGATTCCTTGGGGGGAGCGATGGGATGGAGGAGCTGGCGTTCATACTTCTGCAACTGTTCATCCTGCTCCTTGCGGCCAAGGGCCTGGGCGCCCTACTCGAGAGGTTCCACATGCCCGCGCTGGTCGGCGAGATACTCGCCGGCGTGGCCTTCATCAACGTTATCCTGTTCTTCCCCGGCGTGGGCGCCGCCATACATTTCGATCCCGACGTGTTCAGGGAGGACAGCACCCACTTCCTCAACGTCATGGGTGAGCTCGGCATAGTCTTCCTGCTCTTCACCGTGGGCCTGGAGACCAAGTTCTCCGACCTGATGAAGGTCGGAAGGGCGGCCACATACGTGGCGGTGCTCGGCATAATCGTGCCCCTGATAGGCGGATACGCCATCGGGCACATCCTGGGCTTCGGGTTCGAGGTCTCCCTGCTCATAGGGACGGCCATGTTCGCCATGTCCACGGGCATAACCGTGGAGGTCCTGAAGAACCTCCACGCCATGAACACCAAGGAGGCCCACGTGATCGTGGGCGCATCGATCATCGACGACATACTCTGCCTGTCACTGCTGTCCGTGATCTCCGGCATAGTCACCCCCGGCACCGACCAGGCGGCAATAGTGGT
>Ga0265295_1002097_pt1 | contig 32843 bp, 25 predicted proteins | sample Munlansysbiofilm_FD_192503 | JGI IMG/M metagenome (GOLD analysis project Ga0265295, IMG submission 192503) | Leachate microbial communities from a municipal landfill in Southern Ontario, Canada - Methane capture system biofilm | ecosystem: Engineered > Solid waste > Landfill > Unclassified ... | reverse complement strand
CAGATATCTTAAATATCAAATAATAGCAATATCTAAATAGATATTGTACGTACTACAAATTGGGCATCAAAAATCAATATAAGTCATGAATTTGGGGTGTTAGCCTCAGGTCGCTGTCAAACTTGGGGAATCTATCAGGCGGAGCCCGATCTGGCCGTGGCGACGCATCTGCTCAAGGCCGTCAACCAGGCGACCATGGAGATGCGCCACGCTCCGGTGAGGGAACTTGTCCCCCCAAAGATTTCCGAAGTAGACAGCGCCGCCCTGCGCAGCGCCATCCAGGCAGTGAAGAGCCTGCATGACAAGGATGACCGTGCCGGGGCATTCGAGTCGCGCTACGACGTACAGGGGCTGATCAGCGAAGGTGGCATGGGCCGGGTTTTCAAAGCCTTTGACCGGGAGGCGAAGCGGGTCGTGGCCATCAAGTATCTGGCCGAACGCTTCTTGAAAAACCCCGGCGTGGTGCAGCGCTTCAGGCGGGAATACGATGTCCTCAAATCCTTGGAGCACAAAAATATCGTTGCTGTTTATGATTATGTCGCGGCTGACGGCGAAATGTTCATCGCCATGGAGTACGTCGATGGTCCGAGCCTGGAGCAGGCTGTCCGCAGCGGGAGGGTCACGGCCGGGGACTTCCTGGGGATGCTCGATGAACTATGCACCTGTTTTGCCCATATGCATGCCCGAGGCATTGTGCACCGCGATATCAAGCCCGCCAACATTCTGATCCCCGGCCATGAGGGCGCCATCGTCCCCAAGGTGGTCGACTTCGGCCTCGTCAAGATCCCTGAGAGCGATGGTCTGACCAAGGTGGGCACCCGCATGGGCACCCTCGAATTCCTTGCCCCGGAGCAACTGGCCAACGCAGCAGAGGCCGGGCCGCGCAGCGACGTATATTCCTTGGGCGTTACCGCCTACTGGGCCCTGTCCGGCGGTCGCCTGCCTGTCGGTGACTACCTGCCTTTGCACACGCTCTGTACTGAGATTGACGAACGTGTGAATTCCATCATTGAGGGATGCTTGAAGAAACGTCCCGAGGATCGCTGGGAATCCATGGAGGCGCTGCGCCTAGCCTTGCGTGCGCCAATGTCCGAAACTTTTTTTCTGCCGGACGAGGCTGAACACCAACGGAATTAATATGAAAAATGCCTTGCTAATCATGACGATTCTCTTCGCTGTCCTATGTGCGACGTGGTCCCTGGCCAGCACCACGGAATACACCCGCGGTTTGGTCAAGGCCGCGCAGTTGACCTTCGAGGAGGGCGCCAAAACTTTTCGGTCCGGCGATCAGGCCGCTGGGCGAGCCCTGTTCCGCCAGAGCAACGCCATTCTCATGCAGGCCGACATCGAGGGCGACGAGGACCTGCAGCGGCGCATCGACCGCATTTTCAATTTTCTTTTTGAAGACATGGCCAAGGTCGACCCGCAGACCGCTCAGCGTCTGCTCGACATCCGGGCGCAGGTGGACAGTGTCTACCAGTCCGCTCCTGTACAGCCAGGCCAGGTGGAGTACTTCGTTGGCTACCTGCTCAAGGAGCGCCGCCAGTTTCTCATCAACAGCTTCAATCGCTCTCTGCGCTACATCCCCATGATCCGCGAGGAGTTCCGCCAGGCGGGCATCCCCGAAGATCTGGCCTACATGGCCCTGGTCGAATCCGGCTTCCGCCCGGACCCGACGTCCCACGCCGGTGCCAAGGGGCTGTGGCAGTTCATGCCGGAAACCGCGAAACGCTTCGGCCTCAAGGTCGGAGGCGGCGTTGACGAACGCACCGACCCCGTCAAGGCCACCCGAGCCGCCGCCCAGTACCTCAAGACTCTTCACGCCATGTTCGGCGACTGGCCCCTGGCTGTGGCCGCTTACAACTGCGGGGAGGGGAGGGTGCAAAAGGCTTTGAAAAAGAGCGGCTCCAGGACTTACTGGGAGCTCGTCGAAAAGAAGGCGTTGCCGGTGGAGACGCAGCGGTATGTGCCGAGTATCGTGGCTGCGACTATTATTTCGCGGGATTTGAAGGGCTATGGATTTAATTAAGTTAGAATGATGCTTTAATCTGTAATGTTGTTTAGGTGATGAAATGTTTGTTTATTTAAAAAAACAGTATCCGATAAAAATTGAACTTTTAATTTGTATAATAGTTTTACTTGGAATTATTTCATGTGTTCCTGTAAAAATTAAACAATCTTATTCTCCAATCAGTGAATCGAAAAAAATTAAAATAAAATATTTTTTAGATTATGAAAGTTCTTATATTGTTTATAATAAATGGCCTGATTATGTAAAAAACTATTCTAAAATTTCAGCTGAAAAAATAATTGATGGATTTATTGATTTTCAAGTTTCTGATAAGATTGATGCAGATATATTTTTAAAAGTTCGTTATAACTTGGTTGACATGGGTGGTGAGAATATGAAGACCACTATTGAAATTGATGTTAGGGATAGGCTGGGTGGTAAATTGTTTTCAGGTCTTAATAATGCATACTACAAAACTCCAAATATAAGCTTTGAAACGATGGGGCAGGATTATATTTTTGAGTCGATGGAATTGACACTTGCTCCTTTGATGCGCGCAATGATTGATGATTCAAAAATGGTGGCATATTTAAACCGTGATTCTTACCAGGTCACCCCCATCCAAGATGAGTATGTGTTGCAAAATTCAGATGATGTTCCAGTTAAAACATCTGGTGAGGGCAATAATAATTACGCATTAGTAATTGGAAACAGTGCGTATAATTTTAGCCCGCTTCGAAATCCAAAATCTGATGCTGAAGCCGTTTCACAATCTCTGCGATTGCTAGGCTTTAATGTAATGTATGCTAGTGATGTTGATTTACGAAATATGAACGTATTGATTGATAAATTTTATTCAAAGATTGATTCTTCATCTGTTTGTATGTTTTATTATGCAGGTCACGGAGTTCAAGTTGATGGTGAGAATTTTTTGGTTCCTATAGATGCAAATATAATATCTGAATCAGACATAAAATTTGAATGTATAAATGTTTCAAAAATTCTTGGAAGAATGGAAGATAAAAAAAATTCAATGAATATTATTATTCTAGATGCTTGTAGAAATAATCCATTTTCGACAATATACAGATCTCAGAGTCGAGGTTTGGCGCGTATTGATGCGCCTGTTGGGTCAATAATAGCGTACTCAACTTCACCTGGTCGTGTTGCTTTCGATGGAGATGGTAACAATAGCGTATACACACATAGTTTTTTGAAACATATAAAAATTCCAAACTTAAATATCAATGATGTTTTTATTAGAACTCGTTTGGATGTTATTAAGGCGACAAACGGGCAGCAAGTTCCTTGGGAGTCATCTTCGCTTACTGGGTATTTTTATTTTCAATCAAAGGATTGAATTTTTCACAAGATGAATTGGTTCGATTTAAATTTTTTTGTTAATATTTTTTTCAATATTATTTTTACTGTTCTAGGCTGTGCCTAAAGTTAGTAATATGTTAGATTTTAAAATCATGTCAGTTATTGAAATGTACTTTTACGCGAAGCACCGTTCCTTTTTTATGATTTACGGTAAAGTATCGTGGCAAGGATATTAATTTCTTTGCGGCGAAACAAGAACGTAAAATAGTCAAATTCAGAAAAATGTATGTAATTTTTTGAATGTTTTGCTACGTAATTAGGATTTTAGGTGCAAATTTTTACTCATTTAAAGGAAGCCTTTGTCAAATTTGTGAGGATTTAATTTCACATGTTGCAGAAAATAATGAGGCTCATTCGTCTTCTTTTTTTAGACAAGGAATGGATTATGAGCAGGATGTAAAATTAATAACAAATTAAATGATCGAACGGGATAAACATTGGAGAAAATCATGAACCGGCCTGCCTTTATCGCTCTTGTTCTTTGTTCATTGTTTACGCTTCTTCTCGTCTCTTCAGCATCCGCCCGGGACTGGTGGCTCGAGTCCGCTCCGGCTGACGCGATGGATCAGCAGATCGTGGTTCGGCCCAAGGTTGCGCCTCCAGTCAAGCAGGGCAGCACCTTCGTGCCCATCGACAACGCGGTGCGCGTCAACTGGGTGGACAAGTACATCGAGGTCGTGGCCGGTGGTACCGTCGACATGAATCAGGCCATCAACATGCCCCATGCCCTGACCATCGCCAAGAAAACAGCGCGTCACCTGGCCTACGAGAAACTGGCCGAGACCATCCGCGGCATTCACATCGACGCCGATGCGACCTATGACCGCGAGCTCATGGTCGATTCCAATCTGCGCACCAAAGTCGACGCCCTGGTTCTGGGGGCGCAGGTCATTGACGAAACTCATGAGCAGTTCGCCGATGGGTCCATCATGGCCCAGGTCCGGCTTGGCATCCGTATCGTCGGTTCCGACAGCCTTATGTCCGGCACAAAGGACTGGCTGGGGAATAAAAGTGGGTCTGCTTCGGGTATTGGCGTCTCTGGGGGAGGCACGGACCATACCGGCGTCATCGTCGTGGCCACGGGTCTGAAGGCCAAACCGGCCATGACGCCCCGCCTTGTAGGAACAGGCGGCGAAACGTTTTATGGGCACAAGGACGTGAGCCAGGAGTATCTGGTGAAATACGGTCTGGTTGGCTATGCCAAGTCTGTTGAGCAGGCCGCAAAACTTGAACGCGTCGGCAAGAACCCGCTGGTGCTGCAGGCCAGTGAGGTGACTGGGGATTACCAGTGTGACTTGATCCTGTCGCCGGAGGAGGCTTTGAAGCTCAAGCGTCTTGGCGCCCAGGCATTGAGCGAGTGCCGCGTTGTTTTCGTTACCGATTAGCGGCATGGCTTCCTCTTTTCATCGACTGCTTCCTGCAGCCTTCCTCGTTTTGGCCCTGCTGGTGTGCGCAAGCACGCCTGTCGGGGCCGCGTCCGTTGTTGTGGAGGGCTTCGGGCCGCTGATCCATGGCGACCTGGCCCAGGCCCGCGACGAAGCCCTGGCCGAGGCAAGGGTGCGGGCCGTCGAGCAGGGGGCCGGAGTGCAGGTCGAGGCCCGGTCCGAGCTTGCACAGGAACTCATGGTCATGAGCGAGACCGGAACGAGTTCCGAGGGTTTTATCTCAAACGAACAGATTCTGGAGGAAGGCATGGCCGGCGACGGCCTGTACCGCGTCCGCATCCGGGCCGACGTGTCTGCCGGAAAGGCGCGCGACGGATTGCGGCGACTCCTGCAGGACGATGCCATCGTGCTTGTCCTCGATGAAAAGGGGAGCGGTGTTCCCTTTTTTGAATCCTACCTCACCAGCCAGCTCGCATCGTTAGGCTACGCCCGGATTATCAGGGCCGCGTCTGCGGAACCATCGTTACTTTCTGACATTGACCTCGAAGCTCTTGCTATCCGCCACATGGCCGATGTCGTGCTGGTCGGCCATGCCGAAGCCAGGGACAACTCGAAGTTGTCGGAAGCCATGTTTTCCGCCCACGGCTCTGGCAGCCTGAAAGCTTTTCGCGCCAGAGAGGGGCTAGTGCTGGCCAGCGCACAGGCGCAGGAAGTGCGCGGTTTTGGCAACACGCCGGGCAAGGCGCGAGGGAGCGCCCTGCAGGAAACGGTCAGGGTTCTGGCCAAGGACGTCCTGGGCAGCCTAGCCAGGAAAAAGGAGCAGTCCGTCCTCGTCGTCATCTCCGACCTGCCTGCCTATGCAGATTTCAAAAAGTGCAAGGCCATTCTATCGCAGATGCGCTGGGTTTCGGGTGTCGAAGCTGTGCGTTTTGAATCGGGGACCGGCGTGTATCAGGTCAAGGTGGGGGAGGACGTCGAACTGCTCGCGGCGCGTCTCGATCAATTTTCGGATTTGTCTGTAGTCCAGTTTGATGATGAGCGAATTCAAGTTCACTTCAAAGCGCGATAAGTAATGAGCAGCGCCCGGTTTATTTAATTGTGTATTAACCCCGTATCATGAGCTTTTATTGAGCAGCCCTGAAATCATGAACTGATGCTGCCAACAGGTTGCTGGTTAAGAGGAGATAGGTGGCGATGGTGACTGCAAACATAAACATTCTGCCGTTTATTGTAATCTTTTGTTTGTTTATGCCTGCGGAAAGTGTGTCCAGCGGTTGCTTTCCACATACAATTGATATGTGTTCGTCGCCATGTGATGAGCAAGAGCTTTATATTCAACCGATTGTCATCAATGTTGGTACGCGAATAGGCACTATTTCGAAAAAAAACTATTTGTTTGCCTCCATACAAATGGACTGGATTCTTTTCAGATACTTTTCATATGCAGATTCGATGTATTATAATGAAAAAGATGAATTTCATTACGCATCATCATCTGATTTTTTGCTTTTCGACATCGACTCAAAATTTCATGGAGATCATAATTTTGAAAAATTAGTGAATTATATTGGTGAAACTTATGGACAAGCAAAAATAACGGATGATCAATTGACCATTGGGCGCGTTTGGCAGAAGGGAAATATTCGGATCACATTGAAATTGAACAGAGATAACAAGAATTGTGAATTTCATTCTTATTTATACAAAATTGAGGATTTATTCCAGCAAGAGTTTGATTATTTTTGCAATTTAAATGATGATATAGATGTAAGAATGAAAAAGATTCATGATATGCATGTTAATTATGCTGATTTGTGTAATAATTAGTTTTTTATTTTAATTGTTTATTGATGTATAATTTAAGAATTAAATTGTAAATTTCGAAACAGTTCAGGCGGAATCAATTCTAGTATGGAAGGGTTGATCCCCAACAAGGTGCCGAGTGCATTGTCCAGCATGTCATAAGGAAAATCCGCCTGGGGCGACGCATTGCGAGTTCTGCCGCACGCCCCTGCCGGACCCGAAAAGCCGGTTTCAGCCCACGATGCCGATCAGCGGCGTTTCCGTCGGAGACACCCGGTTTGAGCAAGGGAGCCTTATAGCGGGCCGCTATCTTGTCGAACGCGAGCTTGGCCGGGGCGGGATGGGCGTGGTCTATCTGGTCCGGGATCAGCGGTTGCACGGCAAGGAATTGGCACTCAAGCTCATCGCCTCGGATCTCTTGGCCAGTCCACAGGGCTCGGATCGTTTTGCCCGCGAGGTCTTGGCGGCGCAGGAACTGCAGCACCCGAATATCGTGCGGGTCTATCATCTGGACGAGGTGGCCGGTCAGAGTTTCTTCACCATGGAGTACGTGCCCGGAACAAGCCTGCGCGAAATCATCGAGGACAGAAAGCGGGAGGGGCGGACCTTCACCCTGGAAGAATGTCTGTCCGTGCTCGTGCCGGTGCTGGAGGCTCTCCAGCACGCTCACGCCCAGTCATCTCCAGTCATCCATCGTGACATCAAGCCCGACAACATCATGGTCGCGGGCGATCTTTCCTCTCCCCAGGTCAAGGTCCTGGATTTTGGCCTGGCCAAGATGCTGTCTCCCTCCAGACTGACCACCACTGCCATGACCATGGGCACGGCCTATTACATGGCTCCGGAGCAGGTGCAGGGTGCCCGGGATATCGACCAGCGGGCGGATCTGTTCTCGGTGGGCGTCATCCTTTATGAAATGTTGACGGGGCAGGTTCCTTCCGGACGCTTCAGGCTTCCTGCAGAATTGAATGCCCATCTTCCGTCGGCAATTGACGTGGTTATCGACCGCGCCCTGCAACAAAATCCCAAGGAACGCCATGTCACGGCCCTGGAACTTTTGACGACTTTCAAATCAGCGGCCAGGGTTGATGAGTCATCGACTCTCTCTGCAGCAAAACCCCACCAGTTTGCACAGCATGACCGGTCCGTGACCGGGGAGAGACGCGTCCAGTCCTGGTCAAGGACTGCGACGAAGATGCTTTCCGGCGTCCTTGTTCTCGGGGCCATGGCGCTACTGGCGTTTTTTTTGTTACGTGGGGAACAGGAACTTTCCGTTTCCACGGACTCTGCTCCCGAATCGACGCCGGTTCAGGAGATGAGCGCAAACGATTCGACTCCGGTCAATGCTTCATCGCAGGCAGAGAGCAAGGGCGAAGCAGAGGTCTTGGCTCCAGTACCACCGACAATCCAGCCAACAGACTCACTGGTGGTTCCCTCCTCAACGGACAAGGACTTGGTCACGATGGACGGCAAGGAACTGGTCGAGACGCCTTCGACGACCATGCAGGCCGACGCCGAGGCGGCGGGAAGTGAACAGGATCTGACATTGGAGGCCGAAGCATTTGGGCACTTGTTTGTGAACACGGTTCCCAAAGATGCAACCATTAAAATTTTCCCGATCAAAGACAAGTTTGAGCAGGGTATGGCATTAAAGCCGGGCCGTTACGAGCTCAGGATATCGGCTCCCGGGCATGTTGAGCGCAATGAGAAGGTGGAGATTGCGGCCGAGGAGGAGAAGAGACTCGACTTTGAACTGCAGAAGGCATTGGGTGAACTGGACATTGATTCCAACGAGGCTGGAGCATGGGTACACCTTTCGGGTACGCGCCTTGGCGCTGCTCCGGGAAAGTACTCAGATATTCCAATTGGAAGACACGAATTGAGGGTGACCAAGGAAGGATTCGAGCCTTGGGTCAGAAATGTGGATATACTTCCAGGAGAGAAGGTAGTTCTTTCCGTCTCATTGGAGAAGATAAAACCTGTTCCCGGGCAGATATGGCGCGAACCGGTCACAGGAATGGAGTTCGTCTGGGTGCCTGCAGGTTGTTTCGACATGGGGAGCAGAGATGGGGACAGCGAACCGGATGAACAGATTGTGCACAAAGTCTGTGTCTCGGGGTTTTGGATGGGCAGATATGAGGTTACGAATGTTCAGTATCGGCAATTCAAGCCGGTACATGTGAGCAATAAATACAGCGGTGCCTCTCTCAATGAGGCGAATCAGCCGGTAGCGAGTATTTCCTGGTATGATGCCCGTGCCTATGCTGAATGGCTTTCGTCCAAGAATAACGGGAGTTTTCGTCTGCCAACGGAGGCTGAGTGGGAATATGCGGCCCGCAGTGGAGGCAAGAGTGAGAAGTACGCGGGCGGGAATGATGCGGAGAGAGTTGCTTGGTATAACGCCAACAGCAGAGGCCGAAGCCGGGAGGTTGGCACCAAGAACCCTAATACTTTTGGCTTGTTCGATATGTCCGGCAACGTTTGGGAATGGTGCGAAGATGCATATGGTTCATGGGCAAACGTGAAGGGGCCCCAGAACAATCCTGTGCATAGATCTGGGGATGCCCGCGTGGTTCGCGGTGGAAGTTGGATTAATGGGCGTGATTTTGTTCGCGCGACCAATCGCGATTGGAGCGATCCAGGCACTTCTCGCGAGAGCCAGGGATTTCGCCTTGTCAGGACTGAGTAGTCAGGGGTTTTCGGTTGCCGGTCGAGGACGATGAGAAGGGGGCATGCAAACAAGGATCACGATGATGAAAGGGAATATCTAGTGGTTTCTGCTTGGTTTGGATTTATGAGCAGCGTTTGCCAACTCAGTGCGTATGAATTGGAAAGGTGATCAGTGCATTGTCCAGCATGTCATAAAGAAAATCCGCCTGGATCGAAACATTGCGAGTTCTGTCGCACGCCGCTTCCGGACCCGGCCAGCGGGTTGCAGCAGACAGTACCTATCAGCGGCGTTTCCGTCGGAGATACCCGTTTCGGGCAGGGGAGCCTCATAGCGGGCCGTTACCTTGTCGAGCGCGAACTTGGCCGCGGTGGTATGGGCGTGGTTTATCTGGTTCGGGACCAGCAGTTGCGTGGCAAGGAAGTGGCGCTGAAGCTCATCTCCGCAGAACTGACAGCCAGCCCCCTGGGCAGGGATCGTTTCATCCAGGAAGTCCTGGCCGCTCAAGAGCTGCAGCACCCCAACATCATTCGAGTTTTTCATCTGGACGAGGCGTCTGGGCAGTGTTTCTTCACCATGGAGTATGTGCCCGGAACAAGCCTGCGCAAAATCATTGAGGACAGAAAGCGGGAGGGGCGGACCTTCACCCTAGAAGAATGTTTGTCCGTGCTCGTGCCGGTGCTGGAGGCTCTTCACCACGCTCACGCCCAGTCATCTCCAGTCATCCATCGCGACATCAAGCCCGACAACATCATGGTCGCGGGCGATCTTTCCTCTCCCCAGGTCAAGGTCCTGGATTTCGGCCTGGCCAAGATGCTCTCACCTTCCAAGCTTACCTCTACGGCAGTGACCATGGGCACAGCCTATTACATGGCTCCGGAGCAGGTGCAGGGAGCCAGGGATATCGACCAGCGGGCAGATCTGTTTTCAGTGGGCGTGGTGCTGTATGAAATGCTGACGGGGCGAATTCCTTCGGGTCGTTTCAAGCTGCCAACGGAACTGAACCGAGAACTGCCTGCTGCAGTCGATGTTATTGTCGACAAGGCCTTGCAGCAGGAGCCTTCTGATCGATTTGCCACGGCAAAGGAATTTGCCTCATCTCTCGAAGCAGCGGCCAGGGTTTCTGAGGATGCTTCGCAGGGCCAGCACAAAGGCGACGTGTCGGCAGATCTCCATACCGGACCTGCTCCCCGGTCGAAGTCCGTGATGCACAACGACTCCGCAGTCGAGGAAGGCCAAAATAGGTCCTCAATGACTGCGGCCAGGGTGATCATCGGCGTTTTTGTGCTTGGAGCCATCGCATTGCTGACCTTCTTTTTGATGCGTGGGGAACATTCGCCTTTTGTGGCCCCTGTCTCGGTCCCTGCATCGGCACTGATTCAGGAGGAGAACGCAAACGAAACGACTCCGGTCGATGCATTGTCGCAGCCCGAGAGCAAGGACGAAGCGCAAGTCCTGACCGACGGCCCTGACCATGGTCTGGCTCCCGAAAAGCAGGCACCTAGGCCGACAGGTTCTCTCAATGTCTCTTCTTCCCCGGACAAGGAACTGGTCACAAAGGAAGGCGAAAAACTGGGCGAGATACCCTTGATGGCCAACCAAGTTGATGTCGAGGCGGCGGGAAGTGAACAGGATCTGACATTGGAGGTCGAAGCATTTGGGCACTTGTTTGTGAACACGGTTCCCAAAGATGCCGCCATTAAAATTTTCCCGATCAAAGACAAGTTTGAGCAGGGTATGGCATTAAAGCCGGGCCGTTACGAGCTCAGGATATCGGCTCCGGGGCATGTTGAGCGCAATGAGAAGGTGGAGATTGCGGCCGGGGAGGAGAAGAGACTCGACTTTGAACTGCAGAAGGATTCAGCGCGATTGAAGATCGAGGGAGAACCCGTAGGCGCCAGCGTGCAGATCGATGGACTTAAAATTGGCGAGCTTCCATCTGTGGAGACAGAACTGCCACCGGGGAAGTACGCGGTTACGGTGTCCAAAGACGGCCATGTTTCGCATGCCGAGAACATTGAACTCCATGCCGGGGGCTTAGAGAGCAGGCATTTTTCGCTACTGCGCGCCGTGGGGTCCCTGCGTGTGGATTCCAATGTGGAAGGTGCCCGGATCAGGCTTTCAGACCGTGATCTCGGGACGATTCCCGGAATTTTTCACGACATTGAGGCCGGAGATTACGAGGCATCGGTTACCATGCCCGGATTCAGGGCGTGGGTTGCGTCTGTCGTCATTGAAGCAGGGAGTACCGCCCGGCTTTCGGCTACGCTGGAAAAAAATGGTGCATCACCTTTGAAGACTTGGCGTGAGCCCCTGACGGGCATGGAATTCGTCTGGGTTCCTGCCGGCACATTTATGATGGGAAGTGAAGATGGCGGGATGGATGAAAAGCCTGTGCACAAGGTCACGCTGAGCAAAGGGTTCTGGATGGGTCGCTTCGAGGTCACACAGGCACAGTGGGGGATCATTTCCGGGACTAATCCTGGGAAATTCAAGGGGGATGACCGTCCGGTGGAGAATGTCTCGATAAGCGATTGCTTCGACTTCATTCGCGAATTGAACAAGCGTTCAGGCGGAGATTTTTTTTCTTTGCCCACCGAAGCACAGTGGGAATACGCCGCACGTAGCGGGGGCCGTTACGAAAGATACTCAGGCGGCAACAATGCGGATGCTGTGGCATGGCATAGCGGAAATTCAGGAGGACAGACCCGTCCCGTTGGGCTTCTGGCCTCGAATGGCCTTGGAATCCACGACATGAGCGGCAATGTCATGGAACTATGTGCCGACATTTATTCAGAATATTCGTCATCCGAAAAGACGGATCCGATTATCAAAGGTGCTTCTAAAAAGTACCCCACGGCACGTAAACCAAGAAATGTCCTGCGTGGGGGAAGCTGGAAGTCGAATCCTTCCGGCCTGCGGTGCACGTTTCGGGATATGGATATAACCGGAGTCGGGTCCGATGCGATGGGTTTTCGCCTTGTGCGAAAGGAATAGGGCCTGTGTTGTGATGAGTCCGTGAGTAATGCGGTTCTTGTGTATTTGAACCTTTGTTTTGCTTTCAAGATAAACTTGCCGGGAGTTGTGAAGAGTGCATTGTCCAGCATGTCATAAAGAAAACCCGCCCGGAGCGACGCATTGCGAGTTTTGTCGTACGCCTTTGCCGGAACCGAGCAGTCAGTTTCAGCCTACGGTGCCAATCAGCGGCGTTAGCGTTGGCGATGCCCGATTCGAGCCGGGGAGCCTCATAGCGGGGCGTTATCTGGTGGAGCGCGAGCTTGGCCGGGGTGGGATGGGTGTGGTGTATCTGGTCAAGGACCAGCAGTTGCGCGGCAAGGAGGTGGCCATCAAGCTCATCTCCATGGAACTGACGCTCAGCCCCCAGGCCAAAGACCGCTTCGTGCAGGAGGTTTTGGCCGCGCAGGAGTTGCAGCACCCCAATATCATCCGGGTGTTTCACTTAGATGAGGTGGGCGGGCAGAGCTTTTTCACCATGGAGTACGTCCCGGGGCGGAGCCTGCGGGACATCGTGGAGGAGCGCAAACGGGAAGGGCGGACCTTTACGCTCAAAGAGAGCGAAGCCGTGCTCATGCCGGTGCTGAAGGCCCTCAACCATGCCCACACGCAGACTCCGCCGGTAATCCACCGCGACATCAAGCCTGACAACATCGTGGTCACGGGAGATCTATCCGCCCCCCAGGTCAAGGTCCTTGATTTCGGCCTGGCCAAGATGCTCTCACCCTCCCAGCTGACCACCACGGCCATGACCATGGGCACAGCCTACTACATGGCCCCGGAGCAGGTTCAGGGGGCCAAGGATATCGATCAGCGGGCGGATCTGTTTTCGGTTGGTGTGGTGATGTACGAAACGCTGACGGGCCGCATTCCTTCGGGCCGTTTCAAGCTGCCGACGGAATTGAATGGTGAACTTCCCGCAGCAGTCGATGACATCGTCGATACGGCGCTGCAGCAGGAGCCGGCGGATCGTTATGCCTCGGCGCGGGAGATGGGGTCGGCGCTGGAGTCGGCCGTGCGCAGTGCCGACGAGGAAGCCAAGCGCAAGGAACGCGAGGCCGCTGAAGCCGAAATGCGCAGGCAGCGTGAGGCTGAAGAGGCGGTCAAGCGTCAGGCCGAGGCCGAAGCGCGTCGGATAGCCCAAGAGGAAGCCCGATGCAAGGCCGAGGAAGAAGCCCGGCTGAAGGTAGAAGCGGAGGCGCGTTGCTTGGAGGACGAGGGCGCCAGACGCAAGGCGGCCGATGAGGCCTGGCGTCGGCAGTTGGAAGCGGAGCGTCTGGAGGATGAGGAGTTCGCTCGCCGCAAGGCCGAAACTGAGTCTCGGCGAAGGAAGATGTTCTTCGCTGCGGTCGGCGTGGTGTTGACGATATTTGTGTTTTTGCTGTGGAAGGGCTTCTACAATCCTTCCAATCTTCCGAAAAGCGCTGCCCCGCAGGTCACAGTTCCTCCCGTACCTCCACAGGTTACAACAGATATCCACGCCACTTCCCCCGCTCCTAATAAATATGCCCTGAAGATTCGGACCGAACCGGCCGATGCGCGGGTGGAATTTGTGAACTCGTCCATGACATACCGCTCGGGCATGGAGATAGCGCCAGGAACGTATGAAATCGAAATCAGCAAAGATGGATATTCGCCAAAGCGTCAGCAGGTTCGGGTAACGGACCGTAATGCGGTTTCGGACGTGCGTTTGACTCCGCTTTATGCTTTGACGATCCGTCCTACCCCATCGGATGCGCAGGTGAAGATTTTGAACATCAAGCCAAGATACCAGGATGGGATCAAGGTTGAACCAGGGCAGTACAAGATTGAGGTGGCCAAGAGTGGATATATAAAACATTTCGAAATTATTGATGTTCTGAATGAAGATGTAGTCAAGGTAATAGAATTAGAGAAAGATGTAGAAACACAGTTCAACTCCGAAGAGAATGCATCACGAGAAATAGATGTTGATACTGTTCTTAAAGAAATAAAGGATAATAATTATTCAAGTGACAAATATAAAGATTCATATTTGCTTCAAAATTATTATGCTTCACAAGTTGTTCGTGCAGTACGCCATAATTGGAGATTTCCTCGCCTCTCTAATATAGAGTTGATAGTAATAATAGAATTATGTATTGCTTCAGATGGAAAAATTGAAAATTTTAAAATTATTCGAGGATCTGGAAGAGATGACTTTGACTTTTCAGTCAAAAAAGCAATTGAAAATACAGAAAAATTGCCATTACTACCAAATGGGTTATCGAATATAATATTAGTAAAATTTTCAAATATAGGTAGTGATTATTCTAGTGAAACATATACTTCTGAAAATTCTTCAGATATTTTCTCTAAAGACTCTCAAGAGTTATATCAGAGTGCTTTGGAATTATTCTATGCGATGAAGTACAAACAAGCTGAGGCAACCTGGGCCGAGTTTGTCAAAGGGTATCCCAAAGATCTCCTTGTACCCAATGCCGTCTTTTGGCAGGGAGAATGCTTCTTTATGCTCCATGACTACGCCAATGCGGTCCTGACCTATCAGAAGGTCATCGAGGATCACAGCAAGTCCAACAAGTACCGGCCGGCGCTGCTCAAGCAGGGCATCTCCCTCTACAAGCTGAAGAAGGGCCAGGCCGGCAAACTGGTTCTTGACGATCTGATCGAAAAATTCCCAGATTCACCCGAAGCTCAGCGCGCTCAATCCTACCTTAAATAAAACTTCTAGTGTTTATAATTTACATGGGAACACAGTGAAAAATGCATTGTCCAGTATGTCATAAAGAAAACCCGCCCGGGGCGACGCATTGCGAGTTCTGCCGCATCCCCTTGCCGGACCCGAGCAGCCAGTTTCAGCCGACGGTGCCGATTAGTGGAGTCAGCGTCGGCGATCAAAGCTTCGCGGTTGGCGGCCTCATTGCTGGTCGCTACCTTGTCGAGCGCGAGCTTGGCCGGGGCGGGATGGGTGTGGTGTATCTGGTCAAGGACCAGCAGTTGCGCGGCAAGGAGGTGGCCATCAAGCTCATCTCAATGGAACTGACGCTCAGCCCCCAGGCCAAAGACCGCTTCGTGCAGGAGGTTTTGGCCGCGCAGGAGTTGCAGCACCCCAATATCATCCGGGTGTTTCACTTAGATGAGGTGGGCGGGCAGAGCTTTTTCACCATGGAGTACGTCCCGGGCCGGAGCCTGCGGGACATCGTGGAGGAGCGCAAACGGGAAGGGCGGACCTTTACGCTCAAAGAGAGCGAAGCCGTGCTCATGCCGGTGCTGAAGGCTCTCAACCATGCTCACACGCAGACTCCGCCAGTCATCCACCGCGACATCAAGCCCGACAACATCGTGGTTACGGGAGATCTATCCGCGCCCCAGGTTAAGGTCCTTGATTTCGGTTTGGCCAAAATGCTCTCGCCCTCCCAACTGACCACCACGGCCATGACCATGGGCACAGCCTACTACATGGCCCCGGAGCAGGTTCAGGGGGCCAAGGACATTGATCAGCGGGCGGACCTGTTTTCGGTTGGTGTGGTGCTGTACGAAACGCTGACGGGCCGCATTCCTTCGGGGCGTTTCAAGCTGCCGACGGAATTGAACAGAGAACTTCCTGCTGCAGTCGACGACATCATCGACACGGCGCTGCAGCAGGAGCCGGCGGATCGCTATGCGTCGGCGCGGGAGATGGGCTCGGCGCTGGAGTCGGCCGTGCGCAGCGCCGACGAGGAAGCCAAGCGCAAAGAGCGTGAGGCCGCGGAAGCCGAACTGCGCAGGCAGCGCGAGGCCGAAGAGGAGGTCAAGCGTCAGGCCGAGGCCGAAGCGCGGCGAGTTGCTCAGGAAGAAGCCCGGCGCAAGGCTGAAGAGGAGGCCCTCCAGAAGGTTGAGGAAGCCAAGGTCAAGGCTGCTGAAGAGGCCAGGCAGCGGGCGGAGAACGAGGCCCGGATGAAGGCCGAGGCTGAGGCCAGACGGCTGGCCGAAGAGGAGGCGAAACGCAAGGCCGAGGAAGAAGCGCGGTTGAAGACTGAAGCGGAAGCCCTACGCAGGGAAGAAGTGGAGGCCAAGCGCAAGGCGTCCGATGAGGCCCGGCGTCGGCAACTGGAGGCAGAGCGTCTGGAGGAAGAAGAGTTCGCTCGTCGCAAGGCTGAAGAGGAATCCCGGCGCAGGAAGATGTTCTTGGCCGCGGCCGGCGTTGTTTTTGCGGTGCTGGCGTTCTTTGTGTGGAAGGGACTCGACAAGCCTTCCAACCCTCCGCAGGTCGCTGCTCCGCAGTCCACGTCTCCCGCCGCCTCCCCGAAAACGGCCACGCAGACCAAGGCTCCCGCCGCCAAGCAGTATTCACTGACTATTCGGACCGACCCTGCCGATGCGGAAGTGGATTTTCTGAACAAATACATGACGTATCGTCCGGGCATAAAGCTCGATCCCGGCACCTACGCAATGCGTGTCACCCGCAAGGGCTACCAGCCCGGGAAATACGATGCCCTCATCGCGGACCGTGATCTTGTGGCCGATGTCCGCCTGGAAAAGGACACCTCGGTCAGTCCGGCTTCGCCGCCGTCCGAGTATTCCCTGACCATCCGGACCGATCCTGCCGACGCGACCGTGACCTTTACGGATTCTGACGTGCAGTATCGTCCGGGCATGAAATTGGCGTCCGGGACGTATGAAGTGGAGGTCAGCAAGGATGGGTATTCGTCAAAGCGGCAGCAGGTTCGAATTACGGACCATGATGCAATTACGGACGTACGCCTGACACCGCAGTACGCCCTGACGATCCGTCTGACGCCTGCGGATGCTCAGGTGAAGATTCTGAATATCAAACCGAGGTACCAGGATGGGATCAAGGTGGAGCCTGGGCAGTACAAGATCGAGGTGAGCAAGGCGGGGTACAAGACGTTCGTAGGCGCGGTTGATGTGGTGGATCGGAATGTTGTGGCCACTGTGGAACTCGAAAAGGAGTCGCAAGCATCCCAGATTCCTGTTGCTCTTCCTCGTTCAACGCCTTCCAATGGCGGTATTTGGCGTGACGACGTGACAGGGATGGAATTCGTGCGGGTTCCAAGTGGGTGCTTCCAGATGGGCAGCAACGACGGAGATACAGATGAGCGTCCAGTGCATGAGGTCTGTGTGGACGGGTTTTGGTTGGGCCGTTACGAAGTGACTCAGGGCGAATGGCAAAAGATTATGCGCACCAATCCTTCATATTTCAATGCTGGTCGCATGCCTGTAACGCAAGTATCATGGAACGATGTCCAAGAATTCATCCGTAATCTAAACACGAAAGGGATTGGTCGGTTTCGTCTGCCAACTGAGGCGGAGTGGGAATACGCTGCTCGTAGCGGCGGCGAGAACGAGACTTATGCGGGGGGTAACAATATAAACCGTGTCGCATGGTACTTCGGCAACTCAGGTGGAAGAACTCATCCCGTGGGCACTAAGGCGCCTAACGGTTTGGGTTTGTATGATATGAGTGGTAATGTCTGGGAATGGTGCCAGGATGTGTATGATTCTTTCTCTTATTCCAAGCATTCACTCAATAATCCGATTATTAGTGATGGTTCTAATCACGTGTTACGCGGAGGCAGTTGGTCCGACCCTCACGAGGGAGTCCGCTCTTTCATTCGAAACAACTATCCGTCGACCTATAGAGTCGATGTCCTGGGCTTCCGTCTCCTTAGAACAAATTAGTTTTGTTTTTTAGATAGCTTGATTTTTGTAAGTACTCTTTGTATGACGCATTGTCGATTTCTAAGTGGTTTTTATAAGCTTTTCATTCATTATATATATAATTTCGAGTTGTGTATAGAAATCCTTAGACCGAGACAATGGTTTAGTATCGTATTTTTGAAATAAGTCGAAAAAATGATTTATATATTTATTTTAATGTGCTAAATTTTTGTTTTTTATGTGAAAAAGCTTTTATTATTAATATTAATGTATTGATTGAATTTATTAAATGAATATAGGAGGTAAATATGAAATTATTTTTTGTTACTCTTTGTGTATTTTTTTGCTTTATCGATTATGGTTTTTGTGGTTTTGAAATAGTTGACTTTGGAAAGTCGCAAGGTGGGAGCATTAAAATTGTTTGTGAATCGAAAACAATAGTTTCTATAGAGAATAATCGCAAATATGCAGTTGCGGATGGGTTTGACGGTTTATTTATAAGAAATGTTCCATCTGGTGTGTATGTTGTAAGTACTGTGCAGCCTGGTTTTTCCCCTGAATCATGGCCAATTGAAGTCCAAAATGGAAAAATATCAGAAATTATAGTAACAAAAAGTTCACCTAGTTCTAGCGATAAGGTGGTGGAGGAGAGGCTTAAACAAAGTCATAATTTTAGTGAGTCGCGGAAATCTCTTATCGAGGTGAACGAAATTTTGAAAAAGTATCGGCATGAAAATAATTATTTTTACGCTGATAATTTAAGGACAAAAGGAGGCGAAAAAACGTATTATGGAAATAATAAATTGCCGGATAATAATATGGATTATGAAGAATATACTGCATTTAGCGTTGTTGTATATGATGATTCTGGAAGAGAGCATGGTGTTGAGATACGCATTGTGTCTGAAGGATATGCTTATGACTATAGAGAAACATCTTGGAGTGATCCAGATTGTGTAAGAAATTATTCTTGTACGTATAAATTATATTTTGATAATAATCTTGTAGATAGTTTTAAGTATGTAGACATAGATAGGTCTGGCGGATTTGACGGTCTGTATAGTGCAAAAAATGATGGGTGGTCAAAGAAGTATGATATTTATCCTGTTAGTATTACATTGGCCCGGTTAAAAAAATCGCATGGGACTAACGATGTTGCTACAAATTCGGGTCTCAGTGTCGATATCAAATCTATGTTTTAACGTGGTGTAGAAATACTCTTTCCCCTATGGGGGAAAAGATATTAATACGAGCATAAAATAGTTTACATCCGTGGAGGTTTAGTGTGCAGCCGAATTTATGTAAGCAGTAGATACACACAAACCTCCACTCAAGGTCCAGGAAAACTTCAGAAGGCTTGCCGTTCAGTCTATTTTGAACGGATAACGCAGATCGTGTATATTTCGGAAGAGATTTCGGGGGTGTAAAATATTTTGTGTAAACGGTCAGTTGTCGATAATCGACCCCACAAGGAGACGACATGACCGCACGCAAGCCACTTCCAGTGGACCTGATCGACGCTCTCGTCGGTGCTACAGCGGTATCTCATGGCCTGCCACTGCTGACGGGCAACCACAAGCATTACAAGGTGATGAAGGAAGTGCAGATCTGCACGTTCGTTCCATAGTCTTTTGTAACGGATCTGCGTTTTCTTGATTTGATTATCTTCCTCGATCTCCTGAATTTCTCGCAGAAATGTTCCTTTGCTTTTCGTCTCCCTTTGAAACGGGAGGTTCGTCATGCAGAGGATTCAACACATCACAAGGTCAATCATGATTGCCGTATTGCTCTGTGCGGGTATTTTTATCTGTGTGAATGATCCCGGCTTGAATGCACGGCAGGTGCCGGGATGGAGCATGGCGATGGGTGGAAATTCCGATGCGTTAAGACATGCCGGATGGGCGATTGCCCAACGAGGGATGACCATATCGGCAAACAGAGTTGCTGACGCGGCACTGAGTCTGGAAGAACCGGGGCGGATCGTCCGAAAATAATCAGCCGTGACTGCAATCTATGATCCCCGCGATACGTGCTTCAAGCGCCTGCTTCGGCCGCAATGGGAAAAGGAAGGTCCTATGAGGCCGTGAAGATCATCAATAGGTTCTCCCTTAAGCGATGGTTCATCCCGATGGCCACAGGGTGTTTCCTACCGATATTCCGCCAGCCAATTTTATTCATGAAAAGAATGCAACGCGCCTCTTAACAATCCTTCTGTTTCCGGGTAATTGCGTTCAGGCGTTACGCATGTGACGATTTTGGCACGAAGAGCAAGGGGAACATGACCATATGGCGCTCGATTACAAACTTGTCGACAACGAGGATCTCTACGCCATGTGCCAACGCGGCGACCAGGGGGCGTGGGGGCATGTGTACGGATATGTGCTGGCCATCGCCAGGAGGCCGCAGTGGAATCTGCGCGAGGCTCCCGAGGACATGGCCCAGTCCATCGTGCTCTTTCTGCTGGAAGAGGGGATTCATAAGGCCAAGGAACCTGCGGCCTTTCGCGGGTTCGTCAAACGCGTGGCCGTGAACAAGATTCTGGACAGCTTCAAGAAGCCAAACCCCGGTATGGAGAGTATCCATCCTTCGGACGTTGAAGGTGAACGGCACGTGGAGCCGCCCAGCGAAGATATGGGTCCGGAGGAGATCGCCTGTTGCGGCAGCCTGATGCGTACCATTTCGCGCCTGCTGGACGACCTGCCGGACTACTGCCGCAAGGCCGTGCCTGGGTATTTTCGCTTTCGGCTGGGCCTGGTCGAGAGCTATAAGGAGCTTTCGGAGCAGCTCGGGGCCTCGGTTGGCACGATTTCGGCGCAGGTGAAGCGGTGCATGGATATGCTGGCACAATGCCCTGAACTTCGCAGCTGGCTCTAGCAGGCCTTCCCAAAATCCATTGTGGACTGCGTTGCTCACCGATTTTGAAGGACTCATGTAGACGGCTACACTTCGCCCTCCAAAATCGGCTCGCGCCTTGCCACAATGAATTTTGGAAAGGCCTGAAGATGTGATTCCGTAACAGGCTGCAAGGAGGCCGTGATGACAGATTGTGATCAGCTGGATTTTTTTGCCGTTCTGGACGGCACGGCCGATAGGTCCGCCTTGCGTCATGTGGAGGAATGCGCGGCCTGTCGCGAGGAGTTCGGGCGGTTCCGGCGGCTGGCCGGGTTGTTGGACGCGTATTTCCTGGCCGCTGAAGGGGAGTGTCCCGAGCGGGACGGTTTGGTTGAGTTGGTGCTTGACGGCGTTGAGTTGCCTGCTGACCGAGTCGCGCATCTGGGGGAGTGTCCCGAGTGCTGCCGGCTGTTCGATTTGCTGCGGGACTTCGCTGCCGCAGAGATTGTGGCCGAGGATACATCCTTGCCGCCAGCGTTGGCCGAGCGGGTGGAGGCATTCAGGCGAGACCAGCTCAAGACCAGAACACTCAAGGTCCTTTCCAAGGCTCTTGGTAAGGACGAAGGCGATGAGAAGGTTCTCCGGCTGCGAAACAGGGCTCTTGATGACACGGCATCGTATGCCGCTGCCGCCGCGCCCAAGGATCTGCTTGTTCCGGGTGACGGGAGCGCTGACGACGAGTCTACGGACAAGGATGAATGATGTCCCTACGTTTTTTTGATCGCTTCCGGCCCGCCAATTGGTCACGGCGGGTGTGCTGGGCGCTGGCCGGGTGCGTGCTGTTGGCCTGGTGGATCGATCTGCAGACCATCCCTCAGCCCACCCTGCAACGGGCCTTTCTGGCCAGCATGAGCCGCGTTCTCTCCGTGGGAGTGCTGGCCTTTTGCCTCTATCTGGGTACCAGGCCTCTGCCCGTTCATATACGGAATGTGGTATCTGCCCCGGTCCGTGTCCTGCGGCTGACACTCACGCCTGGAGGCAGGGACAAAGAGGATGTCAGGCTTCAGGTTTCGGCTACACCTCTCGTTTTTGGCCGCAGTGGCGTGAGTGACATCGTCATCGACGCCCCTCACGTCAGCGGACACCATTGCAGGATTTGGATTCAGGATAACCGCGTGCTGCTCCAGGATCTGGGCAGCAGGAATGGTACTTGGCTGGGTGATGTCCGGCTAGGAGAGGCTCCTGTGATCATGACCCCGAACTGTCAATATCTGCTTGGAGGAATGCATGATGGCGTCTCGCTTCGCCTGGAAGACTGATGGTGACGGCGCATATGCCGTCAGCACCCATCCGGGGCTCGTCCGGGAGCACAACGAGGATTTCTACGGCGTATTGCCGCAGATCGGGTTTTTCATGGTCGCCGACGGCATGGGGGGGCTCAGCCACGGAGATGCCGCCAGCCGGATCGCCGTGGAGACGGTACTGGAGGCCGTACAGTCGCAGAGCGATGCAGCCGTGGATATCGAGTCAATGGGGCCGCTTTTGCACACGGCGTTCCTGCAGGCACATGACGCCATTATCCGGTACGGCAGCGAGGTCTGCCCCGGCAAGACCATCGGCACCACCGGCGTGGCGCTGTGGGTCCGGGGCGGTGAGGCCCTGGCCTGCCATGTCGGTGACAGCCGCTTGTACCGCTTGCGTGATGGAAAACTGGAGCAGATCACTACGGATCACACCCTTGTGCAGGAGATGGTAGACTTGGGGCGCCTCACCCCGGAGGAAGCCGCGCAGAGTCCCTACGCCCACAAGCTGACCCGGGCCCTGGGCGTACCCAAGCGCTTTGAGCCGACCTTAAGGGTTTTGGATGTTAAGGCAGGGGATGCTTTTTTGCTCTGTTCGGATGGCTTGTACGGAGTGGTGGACCAGGAAATGTTGGCTGCCGCCTTTGCGGCGGATCTTGATGACCTTGTCGTCCTGGCTGCTCGCCTGCAGGAAGAAGCCCTGCAAGGCGGCGGGCCTGACAACATCACCCATATCCTCGTCCGCCTCGGCGGGGCGTGATTCGTTTCCGCACGCCGAGCCATGGACACGCGATCCCGAAATTCTGCAGACGATGGTTTGGCCTGGGTACAGATACTTGCGCTGGGGCTGCTGCTGGCCAGTCTGACCGGACTGCTGCTTGCCGTTTTTGCCCTGCAGGGGCAGACGCCCGTGCCTTCGCAGATACTTCTGGCCGTAGGGTTTCCGGCCGACAGGCCCCTGGCGGCGGTGGGAGCTTCAGTTGCAATGTACATGCTCATGGTCGCCTTGCTTTGGCTGATTGCGTGCAAGGCCGCCCCGGGGTGCGATTCGGTCCTCTTTGTGGCGGGCGTGGCTTTGGCGGGTTTTGGATACCTGCTTCTGGTCAGGCTTTCGCCGGACATCGCCGCAGCCCGAGGGCGCGAGATACTGGCTGGACTGGCAGGCAAACAGTTCTTTTTTCTCCTTCTCTGCGCCCCCGCTTTTCTTGCAGGTCTTTGGATTGCCCGTCCCGGACCGCTGCGTCGTCTGGCCCGGAGGCGCTACTGGTTCGCCGTCCTGGCCATCGCCCTTGTGGCCGTGACAGGGCTCTTCGGGCAGAGCATCAATGGCCGCAAGCTCTGGCTGCCCCTGGGACCGCTCCAGTTCCAGACCATCGAACTGGTCAAATTCCTGGTGATCCTTTTCGCCGCCTCGTTCTTTGCCGAAAGGAGCGGCGCTGCGTCCGTCCCGATCATGATCGGGGGGCGCACAGGTCTGCGCCTCCATGTGCTCGGGCCCTTTGTCGTCACGGCTTCCCTGTTCGTGCTGCCGGTTATCGCGCAGGGCGACCTGGGTCCCGCTCTTTTGGTTTCACTGTTCATGCTGGTCATGTTTCACTTGGCGACAGGAAGCGTTCTGTGGCCGCTGGCCGGGTTCCTGACCATCGTCGGCGCGTCTGTTGGTGCGTATGCAGCCGGCTGGCCGTCCATGGTCCGGACGCGCTTCGACATGTGGCTCGATCCGTTCCAGGCCTCGGAGGTGTTGTCCCAGTCTTTGTGGGCCCAGGCTGGCGGAGGACTGCTCGGAGTTGGCCTGGGTCAGGGATGGAGCGGACGCATCCCCATCGTGCAGTCGGACTTCAATTTTACGGCCTGGTGCGAGGAGATGGGCTGGATCGGCGGGGTCGGTGTCATGAGCCTCTATGCGCTCCTGGCGTACCGTGGGTTGCTGATCGGCAATGCGCACCAGAACCCGTTCAAGCGTTATCTCGTTGCGGGCATTTCCTGCATGCTTGCCATCCAGTCGCTGATTATCATTGGCGGCAATATGGGCCTGTTGCCTCTTACGGGCATCACTCTGCCTTTCGTAAGCTACGGAGGCAGCTCCCTCATGGTCAGCTTCTTTCTCCTGGGAATGCTCGTCGCCTGCTCGGGCCGTGAACGATGTGCCGGATTAGCCTGACGCTTCGGCGCGTAGCCGGGTTTCAGGTTTTTATGCGGCACTAACGCTGACCTGCATACGGCCCTTCAGTTTGAGAGCCGAGGTCCGCTGGTTCTAGTCCAGTCGCCCCGACCCGAAAAAACAAAGGCTTACAGGGAAACCACCTGCAGGCCTTTTTTTCTTTCCCGCACCACCGTTGACCTTGAAATATATGGGTGCACCTAATCCGCTCATTTAGGGGTATGCCGGGCCTCGTTGGTTTGATCCTGCGCGGCGACAAGCGTGTCCAAGAATATGGGCTGACCATGGAGAGAATTCCAGGTGCTGCCATCATTGTTTTTTGGGGTACATCCAGGAGAGGCGAAAAGTTGGCGGCAATGCCCAATCTAAATATTTGGGTGCAACGACGGCCGCAGTCAGGATTTTTGCGAGCCCGGTCAAGAGGGGCTTCAATTGATCGGGGTTCGGGATGAGGGCTGCAATTTTTCTAAGCCAGTATACACAGTCCCTCTCTTAAGTTGAGACTGCTTGTCAGATCAACGGGTCAACGGGCTCGCAGGTATGGTTGGACAAGGCGTTTAGAATTCATGCAAGGACATGCCGAGCATCGCCTTCGAGGAGGTTCAGCCCCCGGCAAAAAGCCTTGTCTGTTCCGGTTTCTTCGGGACACGGATTGTCGAACTGGAAAGCCTGGAGGAAGCCTTGTCCGAGTATGTCCAACGCACCTCTGCCGAAAAGCTGCGTGCCAAGAAGCTGTTGGCCGGGGTGGTATAGGTGTTCGCCACGACCAGCCGCTTCCATCCCGGTCCGCAATACACCGGTAGCGGGATGTTGGGCCTTGGACGTGGCACATGAGGCAGGAGCGGAAATCGCCCCGGTACACGACGTGCCGGGCTGAATTGCCGCTGATGAAATAACCGTAACCAAGGACGACGGATCCGGAAATGAATTGTCAGAGGCGGATGGGTTCGATCGCGGCCGGAGCGGCCCTTTTTCTTCAGCTCGTCCTGCTCCAGGCCGGGGCAGGGTGGGCATGGACCGGCAAGGTTGTCGGAATCGCCGACGGCGACACGATCACCGTCATGCGTGACGGGCGCGAGCAGGTGAAAATCCGGCTTTACGGCATTGACGCGCCCGAGTCCGGCCAGGCGTTCGGCAAGGTCTCGAAGCGGAACCTGTCGGCCATGGTGCACGGGCGATCGGTGCAGGTCGAAGTCATGGATACGGACAGGTACGGACGCACCGTGGCGCGGATCTTCGTGGATGGGGAGGACGTCAATGCAGCACAGCTACGATCCGGCCATGCCTGGCTGTACAGGCAATACTGCAAGGCCAGGGTGTGCGGCCAATGGGCCGGGCTCGAAACCGAAGCAAGGTCGAGTGAGGCAGGGCTGTGGGCCGACAAGGATCCGACGCCTCCCTGGCAGTGGCGTCGTGATGAAAAAGGGACATCAATGTCGTGGGTCGAGAAATTTCTGCGCAAAGCTGTTCGGCTGCTGTTTTGAAGGCCATCGTACCGGGCATCGCCATCGGTGACTGTCTGTGTGGGTCACCGCCTGGAACGTTTGCGTGGCGCAGAAAAGTCAGGCTTTGAGGGGCACGAGCAGTTCCGGGACTCTTTGCGGACGTTGTTGATCCTGGTGCTTACGGGGTAGCTGGCAAACTCGTTCAGCGAGTTGGCGATGATTTCTTGGACGGTCTCTTCTGCCGTGTTCGGGTCCAGCCAAGCATCGAAGTGTTCAGGCTTGAGGACCACGGGCATGCGATCGTGGATATGAACGATTCCCGGCGCTGGCGCCTTGGAGAGCAGGGCGCAGGAGAGCACCTGAGTGCCTTCATGTCCTGTCCAGACGGTCCAAAGTCCGGCGAAGGCGATAGCTTCTGTGTTCGGTGCGGAGATGAAGTAGGACTGCTTCACCTGACGGCTTGAGTCACTCCTGACTAGTTCCTTTTCATTCCACTCGTACCATCCGCGTGCAGGCATCGGGCAGCGTAACCTGCGCAGGCTGTGGCGCCAAGTCGGCTTCTCGGCCGCCTCTTCGGACCGGGCATTGAAGGTCAGGGATGGCGGCGCATCTTTCTTCCACCAATGGGGAATGAGCCCCCAACGCGCGCCGTTCAGTTCCAGCAGAGCATCGTCGGCCCTGAAGACCATGGGCACACGGGTTGTCGGAGCCACATTGTAAAGCGGCTCCGGCCAGTGCCAATTCCAGCGGGTAATTCTCAGGAATCTTGAAACCGCAGTTTCGTCTGGGAGGGCAAATCGTCCGCACATGGTTGTCTCGTGCGTTTGGGTGTCTCGAAAGTAAAGCCCGAATATGGTCTGAATAGCGAAAATGCCAGCTTTCCGGAAGGGGAGGTTGGCCTCATGCTTCGTGTCGCGGACATGCTGGCCATGCTAGCATATCAAAAATCCAGCATTGCACGGTTGATGCATGACAGCATTTATTACTGACTAATCCAAAATTTTGATATACTTATGTTTTTCAGCTTTTTAAAAACGATATCAGTGCCACGAAAAGCGCGTTTGATACGCATAAATCTACTAATTAACAACGTTTCAGACAAAGCTCTTGAGCTTAATACTCTCAGCTAAAGAGAGCATTTCATTTTGTAAGATGAAATATGCCATGGTCACTGTTAGCATTTGCTTGGATTCTGCGAACGACATTCCGCAAATCACGACGAAAATTGTGAAAGCTACGATGGTCTCCAGGAGTTGTCGGTACGCTTAACGTCGGTCGGCCACTAGGATGGCTGAGTCGACCATGCTTGCTCCCGTGACGGAAAAGCCAGCCTTGGCAAACAAGGTGACGGATCAATTGGTCAATATCTTTGTTAGAGCAGTATTTCATACCGTTTTTCCCCTTGCGTCCAGAGCATAGCGAGAGGAAAAACGCTCATGGGCAAAATGTACTTCAGCGAAAGCAGCATCAGCACCCACTTCAAGGATTGGCTGACTGTATGCGTATCCCTGCTCCGCTATTGGACTGTTTTGAAAGAATCGCCCACTGGGATCGATCATGAGGTAAGACTCGCGCATGTCCTGATAATTCTCAGTACGGAGAATGCTGGCAAAGGGCTTGTGGCGGGCGACGAAAGCAGCGAACTGCTCGTTAGTTACTGTTAGATGTTCGTTTACCACCGGCAGCATTCGCAGGACTTTCCATTTGTTGGGAGATAGTCTTTGAATCAAAGAATTGAGGTTCTCGGCGTGGTTGAGTCGGTTGACCACGGTGTTAAGCTTGATTCTCAATTTGGGGTTGGACTGCCGAGTCACATCCAGACTGGTAGCCAGTTCATCCAGGTCGATCAATCGGCCACGACGATCCACTCGGCCAATTTTGAAATTGGTTACCGAGGCCGCCGAATCAATACTGACACCCATCCAACTCAACTGCGGTGCAAGCTGTTTCAACAGTTTATTATCCAGAAGGCTGCCATTGCTTATCAGCGAGACCTCGAAGCCCTGACCGAGGGCTTGGCTGACAACGGACAGTAGCCTGTCCGCGTGTAGAGTGGGTTCTCCTCCGGCCAGATTTAAGCGAACGGCATTCCAGTTAAGCCGCTTTGCTAATGGATTTGACCAGTTGCCTGGTTGAAAAAACCTATACAATTCAGTCAGTAGAGCGGCTGTTTGTTTGGGATTACGGATCAATTCACATGGTGAAGCTGAATTTTTCCAGGTAGCGTAACAGTATTGGCAACGGTAGTTGCAGGTTTCGGTGACGTGCCAGTTGAGTACCAGAGTGGCGATGCTGTGCATGATGGGGACTCCTTTTGGTATGGTCCACATCTCCTGTCATGAACTCGAGTTCTAGAATATGAAAGACGGCGTCCGCCCCCTCCCCTTTTTCCTCAAGTCCACAAGAGTGTTGGGGGGGGACGAGGTTTTTCAGTGTAAGGTTCAATGATTTTTGTCAGAACAGCCTCATCGTTAACAACCTTGGAGGAAAAATGAGTACCCTGCCACTACCTGAAGCTATCCTGTTGGAAATACATCAAAGCCTTAGCGGTCAAAAATATCAGACATCCAAAAAGTACAAATTTGCAACCGCTCAGGACAGTCTCGCGGCACATGAGGCTATGGGTTTGGAAATAATGCGAAGCATTTTTGATAAGCTGGACTTAGATTCGCAGGCGCAAGAGTGCGCCCTAGGCAATTTTATGGAATTTGCGCACGCCTACAAAACCGTCGAACTGAACACTTGGACCTTAGATGCCGATGAGCGCCAGGTGCTCTGGATGTTGTTGGGCTACTTTTTTGTGCCTGGGTTGGCACGATATGTGGCCTTTTGGAACCTTGAAGAGGTTCTGGACAAGGGCATGCCGGGTGGACGGTTCTGGTATCTCCCTGAGTCGTGTGAAGCGGATGGAAAGCCGAGCTTGTATTTACCTGTAGCACAAGTGGTTGATTGGCTTCTGGATTTATTGGGAATGCCGCTGGAAAAATTCGCTGATCAATACAGTGATTCGACCTATGGGGAAAAAGAAGGGCTGGGTCGTTCGCTGTACAACTGGCGCAAAGCGACCACGCTCCGACTTGGAACCATCAATCAATATTTCTCAGATGATGCGGTTCTGGACTTCAAGGGCGTTTTCTTGCCCAATGAGGATAGTACGCTTGCCGAGCAGTTTTCCAGCGCTTTAGGCTTTGTGAAACGTAAAGGGCTGACTGTCGACAGACTGCGTCTGGAAATCCCGATAACCCAGGCAGCCTGCCTTGAGGTTATTCTCGACGGTAATGTCGATGAAGACATACAGATGACCTTCGTCAAATGTCTGGCCGAAAGATACGCAGCCCCTTCCAATCACACCATTCGTCAACGCCTGCTGCTTGCACGTATGGTGCAAGATGGCTACGTGCGCATGCTAAAATTCCTATGCCCAAGTGTGGATCGGCAATGTGCGGATTCTCAAAAGAACAAGCTACTGCAGCTGTGCGACATATATAAGCTGATTTACAATCTGACAGTCGAAGCATGGTGCAACTGTCGAGAGCAGGGATTAGACGCCGAGAATAGCTGGTTCGAGGCTCATCTTCCGGAGTGGGACAAGTTTGGTCTATTTCTTTCGATACTGCCTTCATGCCACGAGAGCGCGAACTTGGATGTCGCGCAATTCCTTACTCGCCGCTTTTACGAAATGCAGCCAGGGGAGGAACTCGAGGATCACATCGGTTATGATAAAAAGTCGTTTGAGTCCATTTTGCAGCGGAATATTGATCGCTTCGAAGCGGACGTCAGTGAACAAAGCAGTATGTTAAGCTTGATCGAACGGATGAAAAGATCATCGCCATGGCGGGCGTTGCAGGGTGAGGACCGTTACTGGGTCATCAGCCAAGTGGCATCACATAACGACCTCGGTTCTCGCGCAAAAACGGCTGCCATCCAGAGATTGCGTGAACTAGCCATAACGCCTGTTGAAAAAATTCAGGGCATCCGTATTGAGCTGAGTGGCTACTTGGACGGTGATCGCAAAAGCTGGTCGAAAGACACTCGGGCCAAAGTTCAGGCTTTACTTGATGAAGCTGAGTCCAGTGAAGGGTATTACCTCTGGCGGGCAGCTCTCTTGCAATTCAAAGCCAAACACCTGCTGGCCTGTAACGACTTCGTCGGTGCCGGGAAGTTATTCAAGGAGGCTCTGGCGGCAGCGCAAGAGCGTAATTACGGGCCATTGCGCGGAAAAGTGGCCTGGGATTGTTTTGCAGTGGAGTTGGCGAATCAGAAGCTGATCGTCAACAATCATGAAAAATATTTTCGCGAGATGCTTGCTGGTGGTATGCTGGGAGACAACGGACAGATTCCTCCTATCGAGGAAGTTGCGCGATCGGTTTTTGGTTACTTTTGGGACTCCCTGTATAAAACATATCCTGGTGTTCCGGCTGAACGACCTCGGTCTCTGAAGATTTTTAAGGAAATGATAAATGATTTGATTGGATTGTTTTTTGACGGTGACCAAGTCGGCTGGACAGAATGGATCAAGGCAAATCGAAACTACTTGAAATCGAATCTTCCTGACGTCGAAGGAAACTCCGTTTTAATGTTGATGGTAAAAATGCATTTAGATTTTCAAAAAAGACTGCCGTGGTTGCAACAAGTGGCTCATCCCGAAGCGCTGGCTGATCTGCAGCGATTTGACACTATGTTGAAGCATTGGCGACAGTTTATCAAGCAACTGGCCGAGATGGCTCCGAAGCAGCTTGATATCCGAGATCTAAAAGGTCAAACTCCATTGATGTTGTCTGCGGAGGATGGCGATACCGAGTTGGTTCTGACTATGCTGAAGGCAGGTGCCGATCCAAATATTCAAGATTGGCAAGGTGTTGCTGCCCTGCACTCAGCGGTAAAGTCTCACATTAACAGCTGCGTGGATGCGCTGTTAGACCATCCTTGCTGTCTGACAAATAGTGCCAATGATGGTCGCTCCCCCTTACATACTGCGAGTTGGTCTTGTAATATGCATGCTATAGAAAGATTACTGCAACTGGCCCCCGAGCTTGCGCGGAGGCGTGACGAACAAGGAATGACACCGCTGGAATTGGTGGAATCTCTGATTGACAATCCGTCGGCGTTGACAGCCCTTAACAATCAACGCGTTCAGAACGCCAAGCGTACAGTTTCCAAGCTAAAACTGCGGGGTGTAGCACGGCTACTTGAGCAAGCCTCATGAAACTCAGGACAAGAAACATAAGCGAAGGCTGCTCCACACGGGCAGCCTTCGTCATTTTGGAGGGTTGGAGATGAATGAATCCGTTTGGTATCGTTTGAGTGAAGCTAGTCTCTTGCGAAGCGAATAAGAAAACGGACGGTTCGGGGGGAAACCGGTCTGATATTATCATTTGCCTGGTCCGACCAGTTATTAGGCCTTGGGAGCCTTTTTACGCTTTTCCCACAACTTCATGTCCTGCATGGTTTTCCGGCGACTCCGAGCCAAAGATTTTGCCACAAGAGAAGTGCCTTTTTTGTAGCCATATTTTTCCCTGTACTGTTCTGGAGTAAGTCCGTGTAACGCCAGATGGCGCTTCGTCAAAACTTTGAATGACTTTCCACACTCGCAGCAGGTGACGCTTTTTTCTTTGATGGCGTTTTTGGGATCGGCCGCTGGTTCGGTTTCGATAGCGGGTGCGATGCCTTCGGCGACTCCCCGAATGCTGCCAGCCAAGGCTTTGATCATGGATGTGATCTCTTCCTCGTTCATGTTGCGCACAGATGCTTGGGCTTTTACGATTTCGATTGCTTGCTTGAGATAATCTTCCATGGTGACTCCTTAAGAATATTTGAGGATTTGATTGTAAGCTAATAGCACAAATTATGCCTACGCTGATTTAAACGCGCAATAAAATATCCTACGCCCAAATTGAAGGAAGGTAAATATCTGCTGAATGCTGCGACTACTGATTAAAGTTGAGCTTGTTTACTGCGCTTCCCCGTAAATATCGCGCTAGACTCTGGATAGGCTATACAGGAGTTGCTCTGGGATTATCCGAAACGAGACGCCTTGCTCTCGAAATGCGCGATCCCGTAAAGTCTAAACTGTTGTTCTGTCCGCCTTGCCATGATCATATTCGCAGGCACTTTGGCTTTTCGATTTCATCACGCTGGCAACTTCTCCAGAGTCATCATAGTCAGATATTTGGTCTGCTGGCAGTTTGTGCAGGCAAAGAAGAAAAAGGCGAACCCCCATAAGTCGTTTGCTCCCGCCGGAAGTTGCGGACGTGACTGGGGTGCGACAACTTGATTCCGCGATAGATTATGGGCACTTGCAAGTGTTATGTTTTGTAAAAAATTAATCTGTGAGTGGGCGATAGCAGCTGGGTGAGTCGGAATAATGGTTGTGATCGTGCCCTGCGGGGATTCTTGAGAAGCCAGTTTTTCTCAAGGTGCAAGGTGCGCGCAAAAAAAAGTTTTTCCTGCAACTAGCATTAATGATGAGATAAATAATACGACAAGGCTCTGTTTTTGGATATTTGAGTAGGGTGGATCGAAAATTTTGCTTGCAATTTTTTTCGAGCGGGCTATAGTGGGAATTTCTGTGATTTCGAATTTTATTTGAGAGTGAGGAAGCCTATGTAAATTTTTTTTTGTTGGTATTCGTTTGTCTGGTATGTTATATTTTTCGATATATATCATATCAATATATGAATAATATCAAGTATTATATTTGATATAAGTGTTTTATATTGCCTTTTTTTCAATTTAAAAGATTTAAAAACAGTATATTAATATTGTTAATAAATTTTTAATTTTTGAGCAAGATAAATTTTGTTATGTTTGTAATTTTTTTAAGACAGAAGAGAGGAGAATAACGATGAGTGTTTATGTTCCGGTGCGACGTAGAGCAGAGAAGCGGACTGAAGAGATTTCCTTTAAGGTCAGTCGCGATGAAAAAGCTATGATTACAGCTGCTGCAAAATCAAAGAGCACGAAAGTTGCGACTTTGATCAGAAAAATTCTTTTTGAACATGGAATTGAAGTGCAGGTTCCGAAGGACGAGCCCAAGGCGACCAACCGGCCTGCTCCGAAAGTGAGCCGAGAACTGATGGTAGAAGTTGCCAAGACGAGTAACAGAGTGAGCCAAATTGCCAACTGGGTGAAAGAACACAAGGGGGCCGCAGATGTAGTGCCAGTGCTGTTCGCGCTCGTTGCGCTCGACCAAACGCTTT
>Ga0265295_1002095_pt1 | contig 32862 bp, 27 predicted proteins | sample Munlansysbiofilm_FD_192503 | JGI IMG/M metagenome (GOLD analysis project Ga0265295, IMG submission 192503) | Leachate microbial communities from a municipal landfill in Southern Ontario, Canada - Methane capture system biofilm | ecosystem: Engineered > Solid waste > Landfill > Unclassified ... | reverse complement strand
TAGTGAGTGAGCAAAATTACGATCAGAAAAAGCCCACCTAACCGATATCTCGGGCAGAAATAAATTTTCTATATATGGATGGCAACAATCTCTACAATGAGTTTCCCTTAGCGCTTACTTTTTATGCCTACACCGGAACACTCCACTCAAGTTTAGATAGTGGTTTAGCTCAACTCTCATCCATTGTCTCAGGCTGTTTATATCTTAGCTTTAGGCAAACATTATCCTTAACCAATGCTGTATCCTAAGAGAAACCCACGCTAATCCTATGTTTATGCAATGAGGGTTTATGGACCCCGCTTGTGAGAAAAGTACGTTATCTTTTGCGTCTTGTGGAAGCCCAGAATTGATTCGATCGGTTCAGGGATTTTTCCGTTATATGCTACTCAGCAGTATCTCAATCTTTTTCACAAAATAAATACTATTGTAGAACTCGTCTAAAACGCTATTTTAGGTTTACTCTCGTTAAAAACGTGTTATTGCATAATTCGGTTTAAATGCTAAGTGATAAGTTAACTAAATCTTACTCCCATTTGATCAGAAAATCTCGATCTGGCACAAAGTTTTCAAAAGTCCAGATTCGGAGGTCTTGCCCGTCGATAACTTGTTTTTTTACATCATTATGGAAAGGATATTGGATAATATGCGCTCCACTTGGCAAGCTTACTTGGTACTTGGCATAAGTAAGCGGATTCCCCCAGCTATTTGCCGTTAGCAGGATGTATTTCGCCTCCTTAGCCAGCAATCTCTGCTGATAGCAAATTCGCACTGTCGCCATGCTTCGCTCTTCCATTTCTAATTCAAACCAAAAGCCATTGGCTGATTTTTTAACCGGCAGAGGAACATTGTTGTCCAAAAGGGTAACCGAAAGACCCTCGTAATCCATTTGTTTATCATCCACAGGAATGGGGAAATAGATATTCCTGTTAATGCTTTCTTTGTGTATGTTGTAAAAAGTAAATAATCCATCGAAAGCCAAGAGACTATCGCTTAAATCAAAATGCAAATTTTCCATTTCAAAGGTAAATCTTTTAGCAGCTAAGTCGGTTGACATCCTTGAATTTGCCCATAAACCAATATTTATGAACAAGAACAAGACCATACCTGCTATGCGAGCAAACTCCCACCCTTTACCTTTCATGAAGATTCGTTCCCTTAGTTCTTTAACTTCTTCCGCGAGGATGAGATACAGCAGTGGATGGGCTCTTGAAATATCTGCTAGTCATAAATCGCTTTTGCTATTTGAGAATAATGAACTTTGCTGTTCCCAACGTATTCTTCCCATCCATCAAGCGCAAAAAATACATCCCGCTGCTTAGACTTGGAGGAATCCAGCTTTGCTGCGGAACAAAAGCATAACTCTGTATGTACCTGCCTTTGATATCATAAAGTTTCATTACTGCAGGGCGTTCAAGCTTCTTATCGAATTCTGTAACCATTGCCTCTTGACTGTTTATTACATTCGGCTTAAGGCTAAACTTACCAATAACGGCCGGAAGTGTGGGATCTGTGTTTGAGGTGTAATCTATGGTTACAGTATAGTTGTAAACTTCATCTGGTTGCGCCATAAATATTGCTTCCAAAGCAGGTACATCCTGCACATCTGGAGCAAATACTCTAAATCTGCTGTTGCGACTGTTTATGTCACGCACAAATAACCCGCTACCATCGGTATATCCATAAGCAAATATATGATCCTGATAGTAAACCGGAATGTTCTCTATGGGAATGCCTTCCAAATTTTTGACATAGATGCTTACTTGAGAGTGTGAAGAACAGTTGTAATATGAAACAAGGCTTGGATCCGGGCTTTTTGCCCAAGCCGGCATTGAGATGCGTCCATCTGGAGTGTGGATTGAATCGAGGTACTGATAGATCGATTGAGTTCCTATCAGTGCATCTGTATCACAATCCCAATTATCTCCCCATGAAACGGACTCGTGAATAGTGGCGTACGAAAGATCAATACTAACCGAGCCGGATTCACGAGTAGCCGCAATGCCTGGCATTAACTCACTTAGATTAAACTCGGGTAGGGATCCCCCTTCTTGCTCGTCAGGAATGGTGATTTGCATGCTTAACCCATCGCATTCAATGCAGATTGTTTCTGAGGAGAACCAAAAACTTTGTTCACCCAACTGCATGATAAGTTCATCATTGTTGTCGAACCATAGCTGTTGAACAATCATGGGCTCTACTGGATTGGCTGCCAAGTAGATCGTAGCCATAAATACAATGCAGAATTTAGCTTTACGCATACATCCTCCCCTGATCACTTTATTTGTAATCTATACTTGTAACATGCAATATTTATTCCTGTATAACAAGCATTAATGACCGGGGTATAATTGGGGCATGGGGCAAAGCCTCATACTGCATGGGTGGTGGGCTGGGCATGAATTATGTTATTTCAAGCCAACCACGATACTAGTCCATTCCGATAATGTCTCTTAGCTGGCGAATCTTTGCCGCGGCTAGAGGACGGGCTTTTTCACTTCCTTGTTTTAGCACTTTGTGGATGTAGTCTTTATTGGCAATCAATTCTTCATAGCGTTTGCGATAAGGCGCCAACTCTTCATTCATGCGCTCAAACAGCTCTTGCTTGGCGTGTCCCCAGCCCATGCCCCCAGCCAAATAGCGTTGCCTAAGAGTTTCAATCTGCGCTTCATCAGCAAAACATTTATATAAAGCAAAAACGCTACATGAATCAGGATTCTTTGGCTCTTCCACGCTTTGGGAATTGGTGACTATCTTCATAATCAGTTTGCGCAATTGTTTCTCTGGAGCAAACAAGGGAATGATGTTTCCATAGCTCTTGCTCATCTTGCGCCCATCCAAGCCCACAACAGTCTTAGCGGTCTCATGAGCCAAAGGCTGGGGCAGCTTGATTGCCTCAGTTTGATAGATATGGTTAAAACTTTGAGCAATATCCACTGCCATCTCTACATGCTGAAACTGATCGTTACCCACCGGCACCAGATCGGTATCAAAAAGCAGAATATCCGCCGCCATCAATACAGGATAGGTATAAAGCCCCATATTCACGCCGTCGTCTGGATCTTTCCCTGCCTCTGCATTGCTTTGCAGTATGGCTTTATAAGCGTGCGCTCTGTTCATCAAACCTTTGGGTGTAAATGCCAGCAGAATAGTTAGTAGTTCAAACGTTTCCGGGATGGCACTTTGCCTATAGAAAAGCACTTTTTTAGGATCTAATCCGCAAGCTAGCCATGCAGCGGCGATTTCAACAGTCATATTGCGGATCGACTGGGGATCTTTAGTGCTATTTAAGGCATGATAATCGGCAATAAAATAGCGTGCTTCACAGCTTTTACTTAGTTCCAATGCAGGTTTGATTGCCCCCAAAAAGTTTCCAATATGGGGTATTCCGGTAGGTTTTATTCCGGTAAGTGCTATCTTCTTCATCTATTATAAATCCTTATCTTTTTGTTCTTCAACCAGGCTGCACCACAGCTCATCTGTAAGCGCATCCTCTACTTCTACTTCAAACAAAGGCCATTTGTTTGCCGGGATTTTATCCACGTAGGCAACACCATCAATTTCTGGAGCTTGAAACCACAATCTGCCCACGTAGGCTTGCATATTGTCATCATAGCCTTCCAGCAAAAACATCTGGCGGCTGCCTACAAACCTCTGCATCTTACTTTCTTTGGCTTGGGCAGCTTTGATGGCATACTCTGTTTCCAACTTGTCAACGCTATCCCAATCAAATTCTTCCTGCGATACAAAGCTGGAGTCTTCCTTTTCCGGTGAGTAACCAAATACACCTGTATGAAGAATATCCACTTCTTTTAAAAATCTATCCAGCAAATCCCTATCTTTTTTTGTCTCAGTGGGGTATCCCAGCATCAGGGTAGTCCTGAACACAGCTTTCGGTATTTCTTTTTTGATATAATCAAATAGCTGTTTCAGCTCCTGATACCCCTTCCTACGGTTCATCAGATGGATAATACGATCACTTGCATGTTGGATGGGTATTTCAAAATAGGGCAACAGCTTGGGGTATTTATTCCAGAGTTCTGTCCACTCGGGTTCAAAATGATCCGGATGCATATACATCAGGCGGATCCAATCATATCCGGGTATGGCGTGCAGAGCTTCGATCAGTTCTGGAAGAGACTTTTTGCCATAGAGATCGGTTCCGTACATACAACTATCCTGAGCGATCAAAACCAGTTCTCTTCCCCGATGGTTCAAACTTATTGCCTCCGCTACCAAAGCTTCGATTGGCTCTGAAACCAATTTGCCGCGGATCGAAGGAATCATGCAATACGAACAGTAGTTCTCACATCCATCAGCTATGCGCAAATACACATACTGATCTTTATGTAAGGCGGCACGAGCTCCCAAAGCGAGATCCACAGAAAGAGTACCTTTGGGCAAAACATAGTGCAGCAGGTACTTCTCAAAGGCATCAAAATCTTTTAGCCCTATCCATTTGTTTACTTCGGGAAACAAGTCTGCAAATTCTTTATAGGCACGGTTCATCACGCAGCCGGTTACTACCAAATGTGCCTTAGGCTTTCTTTCAGAGAGGATATCACACAGAACATCGTCCAATTCAGCCAATGAAGCCGCAAGGAAGGCACAGCTATTTACCAGAATCACATCTGCGTCTTCCATTGTTTCAGCTTCTCGAAAGCCATAGTGTTTCAGGATGGCGGCAAAGCGCTCGCTATCTACAAGGTTTTTGGAGCATCCCAGGCTTTCGATATAGAATTTCATTATTTCAAGAGGTGAATAAAGAGTCCGCTACGCAGTTTGGGCTCGAACCAAGTTGATTTTGGAGGCATAATCTGCCCGGCATCGGCAATACCGATCAGTTCATCCATAGAGGTAGGATACATGGCAAATGCCACTTTTTCCTTGCCACTATCCACCCGTTTCACCAATTCGCTCAAGCCCCGGATTCCGCCCACGAAATCGATGCGTTTATCTGTACGGGGATCTTCGATGCCAAGTATGGGATGCAGCAAATTCTTCTGCAGAATAGATACATCCAGATTTTCTACTACGTCTTTCTCGTTCCATGTTCCCGACTTTGGGCTTATAAAGTACCATTTACCATCGAGATACATGCTCATCTGATGTAATTGCGAAGGATTGAAACTACTGCCTGCCGATACTTCTTCCACGTTCCATTTTTCTCTGACTTTAGTAAGGAATTCCGCACTGCTATTGCCATTCAGATCTTTCACCACGCGGTTGTAATCGAATATTTTGAGGTGATTATCCGGGAAAATAACGGTCATAAAATAGTTGAATTCTTCTTCGCCAGTATAGTTTGGATACTGTTCACGGCGCAACAATCCCACTTTAGCAGCGCTGGCAGTACGATGATGTCCATCTGCCACATACAAATATGGCAGCTTAGCAAAGGCATCTTCTATGGCCTTGATATCGGATGGATCATCCATCAACCATAGGGTATGACCGATGCCATCGTCTGAAACAAAGTCATACACTGCTTGCTTGTTTTCACATACTTTTCTTACTACATCATCAATCGCTTCCTGATGACGATAGGTAAAGAACACCGGTGAAGGGTGCGCATCGCAGGTATCCACATGTTTTATGCGGTCGGCTTCTTTTTCGGCGCGGGTAAGCTCGTGTTTCTTGATCGTGCCATCCATATATTCATCCACCGAACTCAACCCGACTAAACCGAATTGAGAACGACCGTCCATAGTCTGACGATAGATATAGAACATTGGTTTTTCGTCTTGAATCATGTGCCTGTCGTTGATGTAGTTATACAGATTTTCTTTGGCTTTAGCATATACTTTGGGATCATACAGATCGATGCCTTCGGGAAGATCGACTTCCGGTTTTTCCACATGAATAAAGCTAAGGGGATTCTTTTGTACTTCAGCTCTTGCTTCGTCAGAATCCATCACGTCGTAAGGAAGGGAAGCGATCGCCTGTGCTTTGTCTGGAACCGGACGAACTGCTTTGAAGGGTTTGAATGTTGCCATGGGGTTTTTACCTCGTTTATTATATTCTAATGTGTTATAAATCTGATTTAGTGTTGATAACTCATTTGCCGGAATAGTAGGCAGCAAGCACTTTAATCAAGTCTATGTGATCCTTAGTTCCAGCGCTTTCACGCACAGAGTGCATTGCCCACATCGGGTTACCAATGTCCACCGTATGGATTCCCAGATTTGCCGCAACAACTGGACCAACCGTGCTACCACAGGGCATATCGCTACGCACCAAAAACTCCTGATGCTTTATTTCTACTGCTGCACATAGGTCGATAAACCGCAGGCTGCTATCCGAAGTGCTGGCATAGCGAAGATTTGCATTACGCTTTATCACGGGACCCTGGTTCATCTTCGGACTGTAATTGGGGTCATATTTCTCAGCATAAGAGGGATGGTAAGCATGCGCCATATCCGCAGAAATCATATATGACTTGCGTAAAGCGCGATAATAATCCTCCCGGTTGGGCGTCTGCGCCAGCACGATGCGCTCCGATAATTCTGCCAATAGCGAAGAAAATGCTCCTTGTGGGCTTTGACTGCCCACTTCTTCGTGATCAAAAAATACTGCCATGGGAGTAGTTGCACCAGCCTTGGCAGACATGATTCCTTGCAGGATGGCGTGGGTCATAGCGAGGTTATCCAGTCTGCCGCTTACCACGATCTCATCTTCCAAACCGATTAAGTGTGGTTCTTGAATATCGTAAAGATACAGATCCATTTCCACCACATCGGCTTTCTTCACTTTCAGATGCTTGGCAACCAAGTCTTTCAGAGGATTACCATCGTGTTTTTCCACGCTCAAGATAGCCTGCAGATGAGTCTGTTTATTGTATTCAAAGCCTTTATTGATCTCACGATTCATGTGAATGGCGGCATTGGGAATAATTGCCAGAGCCTTCTCAAAATCTATCACGTGGCTTTTGTAAGTATTTTTGTTTTTAACTATTACGCGTCCGCTGATGCCCAATTCACGATCTGTCCAAGTGCTAACGATAGGACCGCCATACACTTCCACGCCGATCCGGCAAACATCACCATCAAACTTCACACTCTCCGGTTTTAGTTTCAGACTGGGACTATCAATATGGCTGGACGCCATGTTAAAACCATGCTCAGCCACCTTGCCTGAACCAATAATAAAAGCGATCACAGCAGTATCCATACGGCGTATGAAGTATTTGCCGCCCTTTTTCAGTTTAAAAGCCTTTGCTTCGTCCAATTCGAGAAAACCCGCAGATTGCAAGCGGTTTACTATTTGTATACTGGCGGGGAAGCGAGAGTTCCCCTTGCCCAGAAAATCAAGCAAGTCTTTGATGTATGTATTCATATCAAGCTCCACAAAAATACTGTTTGAACAAATATTAATAAACACCGTTTAGTGTCAAGAGTTGAGTGTAGCAATCAGAACTGGATTTGAATACAGGATTATCCACGATTGCTTACGATGCCTTTAACGTGTATTAAGCTATTAGTGATGAATATATGTATAAATCTATTATGAGAGGGACAGATTGCAGATTAACTCCACTCGCTAAAGCTCCTGCCACATATCTCGCCAGAAAAAGGATGCCATGTCGATTAAGGCTTTGCCGCCAATCTCCTTGTAGATAAAGGGATCCTGGTCTGTTCCTGCCAAATACACAGCACGCACTAATTCCGAGCAATACATCTTAGATGGGTCATTCAAATTGAATTCATGGTCAAAAGGTAGCTTTTGCGCAAGTAGCCGTAGGCTTTCCTGTTTTATTCGTTCTCGTTTAACAGCAAAGAGGGGTTTAATATGCTTTACTTCGCCATCTCGGGCATGCTCTACAAAGCTCATCAGCGGTTCTATGCGAATGCCTTCCAGATCCGAAATTCTACCCGAAATGCTGTGCACAACTTTCCAGGTTCCTTGTCGTTTTAGCAATATGCCGCAATGAGACATGCCACCGCCATGGGGAAAGGCCTGCACTATCATGCTGGATATAAATGAATTGCCGCGCCTTAAAAGAATATCGCCTTCTTCAAATGACACGCTATCTACCACGCATAGTGGAGCTTGGGGAGAACAAAAACAGCGAGCTCCTCCGCTTTGGGAAGAGCCCACTAATAGGATTGCTATAATAAAGCCCATAAGGGCTAGCATGAATTTATTTTTGAACGTCATCCTTTACAAAATGAACTTTCCATGCACCATCAACTTTCTGCATTTGCAGATCATGGTTTTCAATCTTATCTGGTGTTTCTGTGTTCCACTGTTTGTATTTAACTACTGCGCTGTCGCCTTCGATAACGGTCTCCAATATTTCATAGCGAGTGTTTTTAAGCTCGGAAAGCTGATCTTCACTGGCATTTTTGGAAAACTCTTGCAAGAAATTCAAAAGCTGCTGTCCTTCATCGGTTGAAAGCTTTTTGGCGGCATCAAAATCTTGATTTTCTAAGGCCTTAAAGAATGCTTTTGCTGTGCTTTCTGCTTTGTTTCCGCAGGCAGCTAATGCGAAAATAGCAACCATCACGAGAAGCAAAATGATCATCTTTTTCATGTTAACTCCTTATATATTTATGTTTTCAACATATATTTCTAAAAGATATATGTCAATATTTTTTATCGGCTTCTACGGGGTTTTGCAGGCTTATCTGTGGATTGATTTCTACTTTTTGAAAAGCTTCTCTTTTTGCCGGATCGTTCTGCCCCGAGATTTTTCTTGGCGTTATTACTACGTAATTTGGGCGCATTTACGGCTGCTTGATCGGAATTCTGTCTATGACGGGGAGCTATACTCGCATGAACATTATGAGTTTTGTAGCTTGTTCGTTCTATTGCTTTTAGCATATCTGTTTCGTAGCGAGAATCCAAATCTATCAAGCTGTAATCGCCAAAAATATCTATCCTGCCAATCTCGATGCCTCTGCCTATACGCAAGCTGTTGATGTATTTCATTAACTCACGTTTGCTAAGGCCTGCGCTATAGCCAATACTTAAGCGAAATGTACTAAATACAAATCCACGTTTATCTTTTATTTCTTTGGCGGAGTTCTTTTGCAGGTTGTCTAAATCCGGAATATCCTTATAATAGTTCAGGAAGCGGTTAAACTCTACTGCCACAAATCTTTTAATCAGTTCCTCCCGGGTCATCCAGCTAAGCTTTTTAAAGACGTTGCCCATGAAGGATTCCATCTCATCCTGGTTAATCTCAACCCGTTCCACGCCATCTATGAAATGAAACAGCTGTTTTTCGCAGATCTCGCGTCCCCCTGGCACTTTTTGCCATACTATGGGGTGTCCCAAACGTTTTTCTACAGCTCTCAAGGCACTAATCTCTTTGTTGTGCATGATAGTTATTGATACTCCGCTTTTACCTGCTCGTCCTGTTCTGCCAGAGCGATGGATATAAATATCGGGATCTAGAGGAACTTGAAAATTGATGATATGAGTAAGATCATCAACGTCTAAGCCCCTGGCTGCAACATCTGTAGCTATTAGTAAGGGAACAAATCGGCTGCGAAAACGGCTCATCACCAATTCACGCTGACCTTGAGAAAGATCACCATGCAAAGCATCGGCATTATATCCATCATGTTGAAGTTTATCGGCAATCTCCTGTGTCTCTTTACGCGTTTTACAAAACACTATGCCATATATATTAGGACTCATATCCGCTATTCTTTTAAGTGCCAAATATTTATCTCTGGCTTGAACCTTGTAATAATAGTGTAGGATATTTTCTGCACCCTTGTGTTCGTTACCCACACTCAAACGATGGGGATCTTGCATAAAAGCAGAAGCGAGTTTTTCCACTTCTTTGGGCATTGTGGCAGAAAAAAGCATGGTTTGCCGCTCTGCCGGTATGTGGCTCATAATCTGAGTAAGCTCTTCTTTGAAGCCCATATTCAGCATCTCATCCGCTTCGTCCAGAACTAGCCGAGAGACATGTTCCAACTTCAACGCTCCTTGACGAATCATATCGTTCACTCTGCCGGGAGTGCCTACCACAATGTGAATACCAGTTCTAAGGGCGTCTTTTTGGCGCATGATGGAAGCCCCTCCATAAATTGCAGCAATGCGAATTCTAGTCATATATTTGGCGTAAGATTCCAGATCTTTGGTGATCTGAAGGCATAGCTCGCGAGTAGGACACAAAATAATGCTCTGTACTTCGCTTTTTTCTATATCTGTAGCACTTAAGAGTGGAAATCCAAAAGCAGCGGTTTTTCCGGTTCCAGTTTGAGCCACAGCAATTAAATCGCTGTTACTATCCATAAGCCATGGGATTACAATTTCTTGTATGGGAGTAGGGTTTTCAAAACCAAGATTGTGAGCCGCCCTTAAGATGGGCTCGGGAAGGGTCATGTCAGTGAATTTAGTCAAGTTTGTAAGATCCTTTTTTCTTAATATTTGGCCATAATTCTGATGAGTGCTGTTTTGTAAAGCTTTAGTTTTATGAGACTTATTTTATAACTGATAAGCATATCTGATGTGCAAAGTTATTCTATGGCTATCTCTTGCCTCATAACATTAAGCCACTCATAACCAAGATTCAAGTAAGGATCTTCGTAGCAGACGGGAGTATCTCTGGATAAACTATGGCTGATGATCGCCTAAAGCATTGAACAAACAAGCGGGAAATTAGAGAAAATCCTCCACAAATCACCTATTGATCTATCAGATTATGCTTTAATGCTCAATATCAACAAACCGGCAGATTCCCACAATATCCCTAAGGCACTAAGAGATATGTGCTTATGGACAGATATGACCTTGAGAAAAACATAGAAGCAATGCCGGATTTGTTTATCTTTTTGGTTCGAAGACGAACTATATTCCTTTCATTAGTAGCCGTTCCCAAGGCTTTTTTAACGTATAGTTCATCACAATCCGCTCTTTCCCTTTTAATCCCTGTGAGATTCTGTTGCTATACTCATCCAAAACAAGGTATTTATTGAATATTAGCGATTTAGCTTTTGCCACTTCTGCTATCATCTCGATTCCGTGCTCTACCAATTCCTGATCTGTGAATTCCATCAGATTTGTATTGCAGATAAGCTCACTTACTTTAAGCTTGGAAGCAGATTCTAACATATTGATCATTGTGCTGATCTCATCTGGGTTGCTTGTAAAGGGACGAGACGTATTTATAACAAGCTGCATATGATAACCGCGTTTGGTGATTGGATCCAAAAATCTGCCTAATGTCCTGCAGCCCGCAGGATCACCACCCACATCCAGAATAACTATACGGGATAAATCTTCTATTGCACCTTGGATGCGAGGAGAGATCATCGGTAAATCGGCATGGGAAAACTGCCCTTCCGGGGCAATCACTTCAATTCCCTCAAGTGCAAATTCAGCTCTTACATCGCGGCTTCTAAAATAGGGATTTACAACATCCAGATCGGCTAAGGAAACCTTTGTGCCTGTGCTGTTTAAACTGCGCGCTAAGTGTATGCTATATTCGCTTTTACCACTACCGTATGCACCAATCTCTATATATAAGTTCATATCTCTACTCTCAGTTTTCGAATTTCTTGTAATACTTCTTTGTAATTTTGGCAAAACGTATCTGCTACCGTTCTAATCTGTTCGTGATGGCGAATGCTGTCTTCATCATAAATGGCCAAAGTATGCATTCCAGCAGCTTGGGCAGCCTGTACACCGCTAAGAGTATCTTCGATGGCAACACACTGAGATGATTCTAGCTTAAGCAAGCGGGCGCAATTGAGAAATATATCGGGAAATGGCTTGCCCCTAAGCTCCATATCTCCACTGGAGACACAAGCAAAATGTTGCCAAACACCATTAAAAGTGAGTGCCTTCCGTGCCAACTCATACGAATTACTAGTGGCAAGACCTATCTGTATATGGGCTTGCGACAACAATTCCAATAGCTGCTTTGCTCCGGCTTTTAGTTGAATAGAATTACTATAATGCTCTGCTACCAGATTTGTCCATATTTGCATTATCTCTTCTACGGATTCGCCAAGGCCAAAGCGATCCCTAAAATACTGTGCGGTTTGAATAAAACTGTTGCCTTGGGGAAGATTATCAAATAGGTCTTCGGGTACAGCTACTCCACGGGATGTAAGAAATTCCTCATCCACCTGGCGCCATAAACCCATTGAGTCTATTAGAGTGCCATCAAGATCGAATATTATTGCTTTTATCGTCATAAAAAAATGGAGCGGGAAACGGGGGTCGAACCCGCGACATCTACCTTGGCAAGGTAGCGCTCTACCACTGAGCTATTCCCGCTGAAATAATGGTACCAGAGGCCGGACTTGAACCGGCACGGGCTTGCACCCGAGGGATTTTAAGTCCCTTGTGTCTACCTGTTCCACCACTCCGGCACTTATTAGAAATACCTGGAGATCTCTATATATATCTTTCTCAGGTTCAAAGTAAAAAGCTTGGAGGCGACACCCGGATTTGAACCGGGGATGGAGATTTTGCAGACCTCTGCCTTACCACTTGGCTATGTCGCCTCAAAATGGAGCGGGAAACGGGGGTCGAACCCGCGACATCTACCTTGGCAAGGTAGCGCTCTACCACTGAGCTATTCCCGCTCAAACTTGAAAGAACTATTAACTAAGAAGCTGGATTTTTGTCAACAGAAAAATGAAGCTTGGCATTCCTCTTTATCTAAGTAACATCAATCCCTAATTAGCAACTTCAGTTATCATCTCTTAAATAGTCACCGAAAATTGCAAATTGAGGATAAGTGGTTTTTGTGAGCTCTCTTTTCTGTCACGCTCCAAAGCTCCGTCGGAATACTTCAACTGAGATGATAAATGGTGCACTTTAAAGTGCCAAAACTGGTGTATATTAAGATTGACACATGCCCCCGAGATTCTTTTTTTCCATGCAAAAAACAAATCAACTCCTTCTCAGCATAGTCATATTTTCAGGCAGATATTAGGGGTAGAATGCAGATTATCTGATTTTCAAGAGCTAGTAATATTTTGGCTTCCGATGCCCAAATATGGGACCCATATCTTACGGCTTACTCAAACAATAACCTGATCGCTGCTTATGTGATACGGTCTGAAGAGGATATGTGGTTTAAGCTTCGGTTTAAAATGATAAACGAAGAAGGGGTAATGAGCCTTCCCGATCATGGATACAGTGTATCTTCTGCTGAATACGATATGAGCTCTTATGCTGTCTCCACTTTGAAGTGCAGGAAAACGACAGCCATTAAATAATTGCAGCAAGCTGGAAACCCACTTAAGTTTCGTCAGTAAATAAATCGCTATTTAAGAAGTAGCATTTTCTGTGTTGAGACTTGATTTGGTGTGCTCATCTTATAGAAATACACTCCTGAAGACACAGGTTTTCCGTTGCCATCGGTCCCATTCCAGACCACTAAATGATGCCCTGGGGCATAGCTATCTCTCACAAGGGTTCTTACCTTTTGCCCCTTGATGTTGAACACCTCGATTGTCACAGGGCATTGTTCTGCTAGGTCAAAGCTAATCGTAGTTTCAGGATTGAAGGGGTTGGGGTAATTGCCAAATAGCTTCGTCACTGTGGGCAATGGAGGCTCTTCCGTTTTACCAATCCTCACTTGCAGAAATTCCTTGCATTCTGATACTGTGACATTTCTGCTCTCGAATCTGCCTGATTGATTGTTTAGAACTGCTTAATCAAGCACATTAGCATTAGCAAAGATTTCCGCTCCAAAGCGATACAGTTGGGCTTGAGAATCTTTATAAGCCCCATCAGCCAATCCCGCTTTCCTACACAGATGCGTGAGAAACTCAAGCCGATCCCAATTCCATTCTACAGCTACTTGAGGCAGGAGCAAACCACTGCCATCGGGATGCTCCAGATACAAACCGTCAGCCCCAATTTCTATTCTTTCTACATCTGTTATGGGCTCGAGTTCTGTAAGGATGGATATCTCTATCTGAATATCGCCAAACTCCTTTAGCGTAAGTGGGCGAAAGCGCGGATCTCTGAATGCTGCCGCCAGTGCCATCTCCCGCACCGAATCCACAATTTTTTTATAGGGTTGAATGTAACCGATGCATCCCCTCAGCTCACCATGCTTATGTAAGCTTACAAAGATACCTCGTCGCACTTGAAATACATCATCCTGGGGTATGTTATATTGGCTGCCATCCAAACGATTTTTAATTACCGCGGCAGCAAAATCCAACAAATCTTTGCGTTGCTTTGCGCTAAACATATTTATCTCCTAAACGAATACTCTTGCTGCCAGATAGCCTACCACCTGATTATTCATCCCCGAAACCTTGCCGGAATGGGTATAACTGATTATTCTTGCCTTTGCTAAACTGTAGTTATGTGCAAAATGTAGCAGGGTCATAACTCCTCCGATGCCACAAGCTTCAAGTTTTCCAGTTTGTGCTTTATCCCAAAGCCCCTCAGGGTCCAAGCTTTTCACCAAATTAACCAGCCTCATATCCATCTCTTCTGCCTTGCTGGCTGCATGGTAGTGAGAGAGATCTGTAGAAACCACTATCAAAATACGCTTGCTGGATTTATAGATAAGGTCGTACAGTAACTCTGCCAAGCGTTCTGCTACAGGAGGTACTTGGTTGCCAATCATAATCGGGCAGATGCTGCTTTGGGGAAAGAAGTATTTTATAAGGGGTAATTGGATTTCTAAAGAGTGCTCTAATTGGTGATAATCAAGATGCACATTGGGAGTTCCGGAAACACTTAGCTGCTTGTATAATTCTCCATCTAAGGGCAGATTTCCTAAGGGGCTTTCGTATTCTGTGAATGGAGATACCGAAAAATCGAAATGGATACCTCGATGTGAGGGATGGATTACAATAATGCTATCGAACCTTTCGTTGGCTGCGCTAGCAAAACCTAAAGCCGCACATGCGCCCGAATAAATGTATCCTGCATGTGGCACAACCAGTCCCAAACAGCGTTCATTGGATGGTGAGGGAACGCTTTCTTGGATCCATTTACTTATCTGATCATGAATTTGGTTACCAAAGCGGGGATAGAATGTTCCTGCATGCATAGCCTTGCGAATCATTTATTCTCCTTATTCTTTTCATTTTGGATTAAGAGGATGAAATTTGCCACACTATCAATATCTTCCGATAGATCTGGCTTGGTAATGTCCTCAACGGATTCTGGGCTAAGAACGGCAATCTTGAGCTCGGGCATCAACTTCTGCAATCTGGAAACAGTACCCAGATAAGAACGAGAATGGAAATCGCCGTTGAAGTGCACTAATTTGTGTTGAGGATTGTTGCGGATAGCTGCCGCAATACTTTCTGCCATAGTATCGTCTTTGATGCATTGCGCTTTATAGAATCTCTCTAGAGACTCTTCTGTTATTTCATGTCCGCTCATATTTTGCATCAAGCTATAGAAGTTGTTTCTGTAATCATCTTCAGGAGCGCTAAAGCTTTGCGCAATGTATCTTCTTTGGGATGGAGGCAATTCATCCACAAACTCCCATCCTTCGCGTGCAATCCTGGAAGCATAAGAGCGAGGAATATTCGCTGCAATAGCCTTGAGATTATTATCTTGTGCCATAATTAGCATAGGTTTATAATCTTCAAAGTTTTCCCAAGCTCTACTCTCGTTGAGAAAGCTCTTCTCATCCAGCTTACCCGCAACATACATATTCAAAAGCTCTTGTGTATCGCGTTCCCACATCTCAAAAGAGAACACCACTTTGCGGTTGGATTTTAGCAAGGCTGAGCTCAGTTCTTTTTGCATCTTGTGAAGTTCTTTATTTCCGTGCCATTCTCCAAAGAATAACACATCGTACTCTGCTAAGTTTGCAACCAATTGCTCTACATCAAGATACTCCAAGTTTTTGGTGTTTATCAAGCGAGTTTGCGAATATCCCAACGAAACAAGGATCAGAATAGTGCAAAACAAAAATAATCTTCTCATTTATTCCTCCAAGAAATAAACTAATTTATTCAGTGCCTTATAGCCATCCAAAAATTCCATCAACTCTTGGTACTCTTCTTCTGGAATCTTTATTTTAAGCTGTACTTTTTCAGCATACTGAACTTCTAATTCTTCCGCATGATATTTTTCCAGTTGATGGCGGATTCCCTCCAAATATGAGTAAGATGTTTTTAGCCTTAAACGCAGATATTTTTGATATTCTACCAATCCAGCAGAGGCAATTGCTTCGGATGTAACTTGCGAGTAGGCTTCGATAAGTCCTTTAACCCCCAACTTAATACCGCCAAAATAGCGCGTGACTACCGCCAACACTCCTGAAAGCTCGTTTCGTAAGAGGCTGTTTAAAATAGGCTTTCCGGCAGTGCCCCCAGGTTCTCCAGCATCCGAATAGTATTGAATTTCCCCATTGTAACCCAGTACATAGGCATAACAGTTATGTGTTGCATTCTGATATCGAGCTTGGTGTTCATGCAATAACTGCTGTGCCTGCTTGAGATCTTCCACTCTATAGAGGAAGGCAATAAATTCGCTGCGTAGAATCTTGATGGAAACACTCAGGTCTTTATCGATTGTATATTTCATTACTTTACCCTGGGCAGGTCTTTCCAATTGGTAGTATAGCGTGGACTCAAGCGAGCTCGCTTCATTTGCCATTCTTTTTTAATGCCGTTGCTGGCATAGCATACTGTATCGCGCCCAAGCCGTGCATTCAGCTTATCTACTGCCCGCATGAGTTTTACCCTGTTATCATCCAAGTAGTTTTCTTCCATAAAACTAAGTGGAACATCGCGTTCATGGATTATATCTGCCAACATCACTCCCGCTTTTTTGTATTCGAAACCAGGTAAGTACAGCTCAGAAAGAAGTTTTAGCGCTTCACGGATCATTAACGGAGTATAGGCGGTGGGAGGAAATAAAGTTGTGGAAAGAGAGTTGTTGTATTGGGGTCCTTCCTTAAATCGGTTTGTGGAAAGGAAAACCATCAGATGACCCGCCACAGAGTGTTGTTGGCGCAATTTTTCTGCACTTCTGCTTACATAGGTAGAAATCGCTTCTTCGAGCTCGTCCATCCTATCTACTTGTCTGCCGAAAGAACGAGAGCTTACAATGCTCTTTTTTGAAGAAGGGGCTTCATCCAAATCAATACAGGAAAAGCCTCTCAATTCCAATACAGTCTTATGTCCCACTGTGGTCAAATAGTGATTTATAAATTTCTCTTCTGCGTCTCGCAATTGCAAAGCGGTATCAATCTTGTTTTGGCGCAAGAACTTATCATATTGTCTGCCTATTCCCCATATCTTCCCCACCGGCATCCTGCGTAAAGCCTCTTCACAACGATGATTATCCAGTATTGACAGTGCACCTTTAAACGCCGGAATCTTTTTGGCATGATGATTAGCAACCTTAGCCAGCGTTTTGCTGGAACCAATTCCTACCGACACTGGAATGCCAGTGCGGCGAAAAACAGTATGCTTAAGATTTCTGCCCCAAGCTTCCCAATCATTTTCTCTCATACCAGTGAGATCCAAAAACGCCTCATCAATTGAATATATCTCCACAGACGGAGAAAACATAGAAAAAACATCCATCACCCTAGCACTCATATCGCCATAAAGAGCATAGTTTGAAGATAGTAACACTCCATTATGCTTGGCAATATATGCTTCATGCTTAAATCCAGGAGCCCCCATTGGAATTTTGAGCGCTTTGATCTCATTGCTGCGCGATACTATGCAGCCATCGTTATTTGAAAGTATTGCTACTGGTACTTTCTGGAGTTTCGGATTGAATACGCGCTCACATGATACGTAGAAATTATTGCAATCTACCAACGCTATTATTCTCTTATCCGATAATCCGGTACTATCCATTCTTTTCCTCCCGATCCATAAATGCCCAATGCCATACTATTGTCAAGGAGAGACCTTCATATCGTAAGATAGCACTATTTCTATAGTATTCATAAGATACACGATGCGGCGTTTTTTACTAATCCGTTTATAAGTAGACATACTACGGGCATGAATTAAGGGTATTGCTTAAGGAGTTAAGTCACAATTATCTAAGCTTCATCGGGAGATCATCGGGCTAAACGGGATAATGTTCCGATGAACCTAGCCTAAAGGTAGCTTGAATCATATAATGAGAAACATTGGTGAAAACCTTAAAAGATAACGGTTTACAAGCTACATCTTGCAATAAAGTAGAAACGCCATCCTGCCGCTTTATAATAATTAACGCGCCAAGATGGTGCGTCTGTCTTTCTAAGCAAATATCGAAAGCTTTGGCAATTGCTCCGGTTCCCTCTTGATACAAATCCGAACAGCATAATATTTGCCTATTAAGGATACATGGATCAGAGACTAACGATGCCGAAACAGCTTAGATCCCGAAAACACAATAATCATAGATAGTGATACACCATTGCAACTTTAGAAATGTATTTTACCCTTGATTCTTAATGGCTTGTTGATTCAATAGGGCAACTATATTGATCGGAGGCAGATATACCACCGGCAGGCCTGCTTTGGCACTTAAACTCGAAAGACTCTCTCTGATGTATGGCATTAGTAGTGCAGGCGCGTTATTGGCCAGAAAGTCTTCCATACTCATGTTCTCAGAACCTTCAATGTAGCTAAACATGCCTATGTAGGTAATCTCAGAATCAAATATATCTTCTTTTGATTCCTTATTGATCCCCTTCACCGATAGCGTCAGCTCAGCAATGCCACATCCATCATCCAGAATCCGATACCCATATTTGAAAGCAAAGTTGTTGGCTAATGGACCTCTATTCCCCTGTCTTCTCTCAAAGCTACACTTACGCTGATGGATCGACTTCACAATTATTCCGGGCTGTTCTTGTTTGTTCATTTTGACATCCTTTTAAGCTGCTGTCAGGTAATCTTTCGTAAACACTAGTGTCTCTGTGTTCTGTGATTCATCTGAGCTATTTAACTCAACAACACAATCAATGCCCTCATTTGATATTTCGAATTTCTCAAATGCTATGACTTGGCTAGGAATGTATATTTTGAATTCCGTGATATTAGTAGTGTCCATTTCCTTATCGAAGTTACACTGTATTACCTGTTCAACCAAATTCGAAACAATATCAGATTGAATTGTAACGCTGATTGAATCTGAGGAACATGCAAATTCAATACTGCGCTGCTGAACTTCAATTACCTTCAGCCCTTCCAGTTCCACCCCCAATGCAGCGGCTACTTTGTAGATGAACTCAATGGTGGGAATTCTGCCCATTCTCTCAAAGCGGGTAATCACGGATTGACTGGTGCCCATGCGCTTTGCCAGTTCAGCTTGACTCACTCTTTGTTTTATCCGATATACTGCCAGATCCGCTACTATGCCATACACATTTTTCTGCCAGGGGGCATACAGCTCAGCAGGGTAATCTTCTTCTTCATCCTCAGGCTTGGGAAAGCGGAATGCCTCGGCAAATTGCAGCGGCTTGAGCTCCACGCCCAGCCCTTCAGCATACCTATAGATTGATTCCAGCCCGGGCGTCCGGCCCATGTGTTCAAACCTGGCTACCACAGGTTGCTTCACACCCATCTTCTTAGCCAGTTCGTCCTGAGTCATCCTTAGTTTGATTCTTTTCACAGAGAGCTCTGCAACAATATCGATTAGATCCCGTTTCCACTTGGGGATCAAAGAGAAATCTATATTCAGCTCTTTCGCGGACTCATTATGCTTGTGAAGCCATACCTTTTTTGAGTTTGCCATTTCTCCCCCTTCTTTTATCATTTTTTCTTTCTTTTATCTTTTGGGCTGTGCGGTTTAATCCACACCCTGGTGAAACATAAAGTCCAACGATCTTCCTCAATAATGAACTGAATTCGCAACACACCACGTCTATGATGAGGCGGAATTCTGAACTCATAAACATGAAACTTGGGTATCTTCTTTATCACTTTGCTAGGATCTCTATCACTCTTTTTTAGCTGTGAATCAATCTCCATCATCAAATCATCGTAATCAAAGCCATTGAGTTTTTCGATCAGAAGTTTTAACTGCACAAACAAATCCGGTCGCTTACGCTCAACATCTTTGATCGAAGCAAGGATTTTATCACTCTGATATACTATCTTCATCTCACAAATACAAGATATAGCCAACTGGCTATAAAGTCAAGCTCAATTTTCGCTCTGCGAACGTTCTGAAGTGCTAAGAGCTTATCGTCCATAGTGATAGACGCATACAAAAAAGTATTGGATGTGGCTCGTGGCACCTGGAAGACACATCACTTCAGCTCCATTTTCGCCAATTGCTCAATCGTTATCCGCTCAAAATCCTGCGCGGAAATACCAAAGCTTGCTAATACAGAATCCAGATCCGGAGATACTAATATTCGGTATTGGATAATCATTGTTAACATAGTTTTTTGTCCTCAAGTTCAGAGTGCAATATTTGCAACGCCACAAAGTAAATATGTTATAACTATTAGTCAAGGAGTTTATTGTAGCGCTTCACTTTTGTGATTCTACTCACTCAGACAAGCAATATCCATGCTCTTAAGACATAAAGAGCGTAAGATGATAAACCGATATGTGGCACAATTTCCACATGATTTTGGAGCGCTGCAGGTTTTTCTCCTTGACTAAGTAAGTCTTTTATACAAATTACACATAAGCTTTAAAACTTGATAAATAGATAGTTACCAAGTATGTATCCTGGCAGATATAGGCTGATTGGGTTTCTGCAATATAAGCAGGCTCGCTCTGAGGTATTAATATTAAAAATATTATGCACAATAAGTTCAATACAATAGTAGATTTGGTACATACAAGGCGTTTTTTAAGCCCTTTGCCAAATTACTCACCAATCATTTGGAAACAGAAGCGTATGCACAATCTGAGATCCTTGAAATGGTCTTAAGCGAGAAGATATCCTGATGCCAACACGTGATACTGTTGTTACAGCCTGTGACCAAAATTTTGTGTGGGGGGCAATGCTTTTAGGTATATCCCTGCGCTATCATGGTATGACATGTGCCTACCATATATTAGGTTACGACCTCACTCAACGAGATGTTAAATGCCTACAAAGCATTCCGGGCACTGAAGTTTTTCCCGTCCATAAAACAGATATGCGCAGTGTCTGCACCCAAAAACCAATGGCAATCGATACTGCGGAAACAGACATTGTGGTATGGATGGATGCAGACTGTGTGGTAAGTGGAAACTTGGAAAAGTTTTTCGTATGTCCCGATAACAAACTGCAAATCCGCATAAGAGAAGAAAATGAGAACTTTAGCGTATATAGAAACCTCTACACAAAACATGATACCTTGGGAAAAATTCCCCAAAAAGTGCTGGATATATGGCAAAAAGATGTGAATGATCTGGATGAACCTGGTATTCAGACTGTATATCAGACAAATTGTTTTGTGCTAAATAAGACTCATCTTTCCTTTGTGGAATTATGGAAACAGCAGATGCTAAAAGTAATCCCAGAAAATACTTTCGGTGTGTATAATAAGAAAAGCATTGCATACTCCATGACCGATGAATCGGTAATAAACTCGCTTTTTGCCTTTTCTTCCCAAGCGCCAGCTACCAGTGAATACCTTATGGATAAAGATCCCAATGCCGCTTGCATACATTTTGGTCTAAGCCCCAAACCTTGGCAGCATTGGACTTTCTCGGCATTACGTTATTACGACTATGTTCAAAAACTTATCGCATGGGCAAACACAGAAAAATATCGTTTACCAGCTCTAACTACTTCACTAATGCCTCAGCGATACAAGCAAGAGCGAAGAAATGCCCTTACACGCTATCGGCTAAAAACTACACGCTATCTTATCTCTACCCACTTGCGGAAAATAACTCGCCTTGTCCGATCCTGAAAAATTGCATTTTTGAAAACTTCTGCTTGACAAGTACGCTCACTCGGATATCATGTCCAAGTTAATATAATACATAGGACTAATATATATGAAAAACATATTGAAACTTGTTGTAATCGCCATTTTTATGGTTATTGCATTTTCGGCATGTTCCGAAAATGAGAATGATGCGTATGTGCCAATTAAGGATATCACAGTATCACCGGATTTCAACTGGCAAACCAGTCATCAGGTTGCGGTTGAAATTGAGCTTTTTGATAATGGCTCTGCTCCAATTAAGGGAGTTGTGTTCGAGATTTTTGATAGCTATCCGGAACCTAATAGTACGCCTTTAGCTAAGGGTGTTACCTTGGAGGATGGAAAGTATAACACTGTAATGAATCTGCCTACCGCGGTAAAAAAGGTGTGGGCAAGAGGCTATATGGGTGTGTACGAAATACCCATAAACAATAGTAGTGTAGTGCTTAGTTTGGGTGGAGCAATTGATGAATCGGTCATTAGCAACGACTATAGAAAGAATAATTCCAAAGCGTGGTCTTTCTTGCCGGGGCTAAGTTTTAACTCTCAGGGCAGACCTTACCCAATGAACAATGTATCCATTCAAGCAGACTTTTTTGAGCGCCTGAATGCAACTCTACCGGAGAGTTCGTCTTTACCCATCACACATCCTCAATATATGGAAACCTCAAATCAGGTGAATCTAAAATTAGATGAGACTGCTCAAGTATGGCTAACATTTGTGCATGAGGGAGCCGGATATTTGAACTCATTGGGCTATTATACCTATCCTACCGGGAATCTGCCGACAAGTCCATCCGAGATTGAATCAAAAAACATAGTAATGCCCAATGCATCACTTTATGGTAGCGGAGGACAAATGTTTGCCGGCGATACTGTGTATTTGGGAGTGTTTGAGCCTGGCACTACTATGGGGTGGTTTTTGGTAGCCAACGGTTTTAGGGGAGGCTATGGTACAAATGTAAGCACAAGTGCCCCTGTTTATTACTCCGATCCCGCTCTAAATCCGGAAACAGATCCGGAAAATAAGAAACACAGCGTACTGCTTTTTGACCAGATTTCGCAAAGATTTGTAGTAGGATTTGAGGATCTCCCTCGCACGTCTGAGAGCGATGACGATTTCAACGACTTAGTGTTCTTTTTAACTGTTAATCCCATAGAAGCTGCAGATCTATCATCAATTCCTCCTATGGATACACCTATCGATAGTGATGACGATGGGATTTCTGATGCTTTCGACGACTATCCCGATGATGCAGATTTGGCATTTAACAACTATACTTATGGTGCAGATGCTTGGGGAACACTGGCTTTTGAAGACCTTTGGCCCAATACTGGAGATTACGATTTTAACGATATGGTGGTAGATTACAATTACAATCAGATCACTCAGCCAGGAAACAGGGTTAAGAAAGTGGAGATGAGCTACAAATTACGCGGTATAGGAGCCAGAAGAGCTAATGGCTTTGCCGTCCAAGTTCCATTTGAAGCTTCAAATATCACCCAAATCCATGCCAGCCATGATGCTCTATTCGAGATGGAAGACGACGGACCTTTTGCAGTAATGCGATTTTTCAATAGCGCCTTCGACCTCATACCTCAAGTACCAAATGCTTTCATCAATACAGAGATGAGTGACACATATTTTGAGCCGGTGGATTTTTCTGTTCACTATAAGCTTGAAAGTCCCATGGCTATTTCCCTGTTGGAAACATCGCCGCCTTACAACCCCTTTATTTTTCTCAATGGTCTGCGCTCGGTAGAAGTTCATCTACCGGGATACCCGCCAACTACTAGAATGGCAACTGATATGCTGGGCACACAAGATGATGCCAGCACTGAAGGTAATTGGTATAAAACTGCCGGAAATCTTCCTTGGGCTGTAGATATTCCTCAAAGCTGGACTTACCCTATCGAAAAAGCACAAATATCTCAAGCCTATAATAAGTTTAAGGATTGGGCACAAAGCTCTGGCACTTCTTACGCCGATTGGTATAAAGATCTACCGGAATACACTAATCCGGAATTCATGTATTTGAAACCCTAATGATAATACCCCAAATAACATCCATCTACGTCCACTGCTTCTCCCTCAGCAGTGGACTTTTTTTCTCTGCTCAAAACTGTTACACGTAATAAATATCTCCAATAACATAATATGGCAACGATATTTTTTTGTTGACAGCATATACAAAGTTCAAGATGATTCCTTGTAAAACATAAGATGCTCTCCCAAACTGAGGTACGAATATGAAAATGGAAGAACTGAACTACTACTACAACAAATTTAAGTTCGGTGAAGATATCTTTCATCAACTGATGCAGAGACGGGTACGTGATATTCTTTTGGTCTCCACATTCTATGACGCATTTATTTTTGAGCAAGATGGCAGACTTTCGGAGCAAATATTTGGTGAATACCGGCAGTTAAATCTATCTACAGCCCCTCGCATAACATCTGTTCCCACGGGCGAAGAAGCTCTTGAAAAGTTAAAACATCATTCTTATGATTTGGTTATTACCATGATGCGCATCGGAGAGATTGGACCTTTTGAATTGGCAAAAAGAGTTAAAGCCGCTCAACCCGATCTTACCGTGCTATTACTGCTCAATGTGGCATCGGACTATCTCATCTGGGAAAACCATGTTGAAGAACGTACATATATAGATGATGTCTTTTTGTGGAATGGAGATACTAAACTCTTTTTGGCGATGGTTAAGAACGTGGAAGATGCAATGAATGTGGAGTTTGATACCAGTCACGGCTTAGTAAGGGTAATTTTACTGGTGGAAGATTCTGTACACTATTATTCGATGTTCTTGCCATCATTATACTCGGTAATCATGAAGCAAACTCAAAAGCTTATTGAGGAAGAAGTTAGCGATATCAACAAACATCTTCGAATGAGAATCCGCCCCAAGGTGCTTATGGCACATGATTTTGAGGAAGCCATAAGACTTTATGAGAAATACAAAGAATATATGCTATGCATAATCTCGGATGTACGTTTTCGAATTAATGGCGAAGTACATGCTCAAGCGGGGTTTAAACTGATCAATCAGATACTCAAGAAGAACCGAGATTTACCCATGATCCTCCAATCTTCGGAAGATGAAAACGAACAAATGGCTAAGGATTTGGGAGTTCATTTTTTAAACAAGAACTCCAAGCATCTGTTCAAAAACTTGCGAGAGTATATGGTATTTAGTTTGGGGTTTGGCAATTTCATCTTTCGCAGTCCTTCCGGCGAAGTGATTGATGAAGCCACTAATATTGCAGAATTTGAGGAGAAGATATTAAAATTACAAGAAGACTCTTTGGAGTTTCACAGCCGTTTTAACCATTTCTCAAACTGGCTAATTGCGCATGGAGAGGTCCAAATTGCCAAAAAAATCCGCCCCATGAAAATCGAAGATTTTGATTCCAGAGATGAATTGAGACGTTTTTTGTATCACATCTTTAGAACAGTAAGGATCGAGAAAAATAGAGGAAAGATTATCAATTTTGATGCAGTATCCTTAGCGGAGATGAATCAGATAATCCGCTTAACCGAAGGTTCATTAGGTGGCAAAGGCAGAGGTCTTGCCTTCTTAAATGCACTTCTCTGCACGATGGACTACGAGAAAAAATTTGAAAACACTGCCATCTCTTTGCCTTCTACTGCTATCATTGGCACCAATGAGTTCGATCAATTCTTAGAGCGGAATTCCATTATGGATTTAGTTCAGAATATGAGCGATGAAGAGATAGATGAGCTGTTCATTCAAGCAAAGCTTTCCGATACGCTAATTAAGCGGTTAAAGATATATCTAGAGCATGTAAAATACCCTATTGCAGTGCGTTCCTCAAGTTTATTGGAAGATTCTCAAGCTCAACCCTTGGCAGGAGTTTATCGTACTTATATGTTGCCTAATAATCATGAACTGGCAAGTGAGCGTTTACGACAGTTGATGAATGCCATTAAACTGGTTTATGCCTCGGTGTTTTTGAGCGATGCGCGCAACTTTTTAGATTCGCTTAACTTCAAAGCTGAAGAAGAAAAAATGGCAGTTATCATCCAAGAAACCGTAGGATCTTTGAAAGGAGAGCATTATTACTATCCACATATATCGGGAGTAGCGCAATCTTACAACTTCTACCCCACTTCACATATGCAACACACCGATGGCATTGCCAATATCGCTCTAGGATTGGGAAAGTCTGTTGTTGAAGGTAAGCTAAACTATCGCTTTTGCCCTAAGTATCCGCAATTGGATATGTTGCCTCAAGAGGAAATGGTGCGCAATTCGCAAAAAGAATTCTTTGCTTTGGATCTTGCCAATAACGATTTTGACTTAACCAAAGGTGAGGAGATAACGCTGGCAAAATTAAGTTTGAAGGATGCCGAAAAGCATGAAACAATCAAGTATTTAGCGTCTGTTTGGGATTACGAGAATTACCGCTTAACCGACAATCTGCAAGAACGAGGACTTAAAGTATTAACTTTCTCTAGCATTCTTAAGTATGGCTATTTCCCCTTGGCAAAAATCGTGGAAGAGCTTCTTGAAATTGGCGAAATCGCTTTGGGAATCCCCGTTGAGATAGAATTTGCTGTCAATCTGGACCAAAAAAACTCCATAGCTGGTAAACCCACATTCTATATCCTGCAAATCCGCCCTTTATCCGTTAGTACAGATGCTTATCATATAGAAGCAGACAAACTAGATAAACAAGAGCTTTTGATGTATACCGAACACGGAATGGGTAATGGTTCAATTGAGGATCTGTACGATATCATTTATTTAGATCCAGATTGTTTCGATAAAACTAAAACTCATAAAATGCAGGAAGAGATTGAGAAATTCAACGCCGCAATGGCAAAACAAGGTAAACGATATATCTTGATAGGTCCGGGAAGATGGGGATCGCGTGATAAATTCTTGGGTATACCGGTGCGCTGGCCACAGATAAATCGTGCTAAGGTAATACTGGAAACAGGTTTACGAGATTTTATAGTGGAATCCAGCCAAGGCACTCATTTCTTTCACAATTTGGTGGCGATGAATGTGGGATATTTTACCATCCCTTTTGTTTCGAAAACAGATTTTATAGATATCAACTGGCTAAAAGCGCAGCCTTGTAACGAACGAGGCGATTACTTTGTGCATCTTCAATTCGACCATCCTCTTATTGTGAGGATGGATGGCAAAACAGGACTTGCCGTAATTCATAAATGAGGCAATAATGTGTATATGATACGATGAGGCAAACACTTGGCTATTAGCGCAAATTTTTGGGCTTTAGAGAATGAACTGTTGGAATCGCTTATGCCCATTCGCGTTCATAGTGTTTTACTTATCTCATCTCTTTATGATTCATTTGTGTTTGAGATCGATGGCTTTTTGGCAGAACAGGTAGCCGAAGATTTTTACCTGCTTAATCTTTCAACATTTCCCAACATCTTTCATGCCTCATCACTGCATAGTGCTCTCAAACTATTGGAATTAGAACAAATTGATCTGGTAATTATTCATCTGGCTTCTCAGCGTGCCATCGCATTAGATTTACTCAATCGAATAAAAACATACGATAACTCATTGCCGGTTTATTTACTGCTGGGTGTGCCCCAAGATCTCATGTTCATCGAAAATCACCTTCCAGAACTGGATGAAGTAGAGGATTTTTTCTATTGGAATGGAGATTCAAAGCTCTTCTTGGCTATCATCAAGCAATATGAAGAGAAAAAGAATATAGATCACGATTCGCAAATCTATAATGTGCCCATCATCTTGGTGGTTGAAACTTTCATCCCTTACTACTCACAGTTTTTGCCCCTGCTTTACGAACAAGTTATGCTGTTAAACTATTCGGTAATTCGTTCGGAGCATCAAGAGATAAATAAAAGCCTTTATCAAAATGCTCGACCACGCATACTACTGGTTCACGACTATGCTGAGGCAAAGGCAATCTACAACGCACATCCATTATCTGTAATTGGTATAATTAGTAACGTAAATTATAACTATCGTGGACGAAGTCATCGTGATGGTGGCATTGAACTTTTATGAAGTATTCGCAAAGACAATAATAACCTTCCCTTTCTGTTACAATCCTTCAATCCTCTATATAAAGATATTGTTAGCAGCAATGAAGGAGATTTCCTCTACAAAGATATTCCGGGACTATCGGGGCAATTGCTGCAATGGCTCAAAACTGAGGTTCAATTGAGCAAGTTTACTTTTAGACTTCCAGATCGCACCGAGATAGCTGAAGCATACAGCATCATCGGTTTTCATCACGCCATCAAAAAAGTACCGGATTCTTCACTGATTTATCATTGGCAAAACAATCACTTCCGCCATTGGTTATCGTCTCATGTGGAAATTTCACTCTGTAAAATGCTGGCAGATTTGCCCAAAGATCTTACGGCATCACAAATACGCTCCATACTGTGTGACTCCTTGGAATCTTTAATCGCTTACAGACGCCGGGAGAAGATACAGGAATTCACTTTAGAGGCAGATTTTGAGCTTCCTCTTATTTATAAAATAGGTGAAGACTCAATAGGCGGAAAAGGTAGAGGCTTGGCGTTCTTGAACGTGATGCTTAATCGCTTTAGTGATATCAGCAATAAATACCCGGAAGTGCAGATAACTGTTCCTGTGGCAGCAGTTTTGGCAACCAGCGTTTTCGACGAGTTTATCTATAAAAATCCCACATTGATAGATTTTGATAGGTTTGAAGAGATGACAGATGCCGATATAGATATCCAATTTGTACAAGCCGATTTGCCTAAAGATGCCTTAGAGCAAATGAAACAAATCGTTGATAAATGCCAATTCCCTTTGGCTGTGCGCTCTTCCAGTGTTTTAGAAGATCACATTACAAATCCCTTTGCCGGAGTGTTTCGCACCTTTATTTTGCCAAATGCTCATCTAAATTTGGATATACGTCTTAAGCAACTGATTCATGCCATTAAGTTGGTCTATTCATCAATGTTTCTCAAAAGCGCTCGTGTTTACCGAGAGTCGTTAAATATCCCCGCTCGAGAAGAAAAAATGGCTGTTATTATTCAAAAGGTAGCAGGATCTTATCATAATAATATGTTCTTTCCCTTGATTTCTGGGGTTGCTCAAAGCTATAATTACTATCCTGGCATCGGAATGAAACACGAACAAGGTATTGTAACTCTTTCCACCGGTTTAGGAAAGAATGCGGTTGAGCGCGGGCGAACCTTTGCCTTCTGTCCCCGATTTCCCAATAAAGATATGTTCCCCCCAGTTGATATAGTGAAAAATGCTCAACGGTATTTCTTTGCATTAAGCACTCAAAAACAGGATTTTGACCTAAGCAATGATGAGGCGGCTGCACTTGAAAGAGTTAAAATAAATTCGGACATATTAAATAACGAACTTCAACTTCTTACTTCGGTATGGGATCATAATAACAACGAATTTCTAAGTGGCACTTATACCAAGGGGCCTCGCATAATTACCTACCGCAATATCCTACATTATAAAGCATATCCTCTGGCAAGTATTCTGCAAGACTTTCTGGAATTGGGTAAAAATGTGCTCGGCTGTGAAGCCGAAATTGAGTTTGCTTTCGATGTTGATAGCATTAGCAAAAAAGCTGTATTCAGCCTGTTGCAAATTCGTCCCATTTCTGTAAATAAAATGCTTTATAGTGAACCCCTGGAAGGATATCTGAATAAAAGTGATGAGCTAATCCTTTATTCTTCATATGCTTTGGGTAGCGATATTCGAGAAAAGATCAATACGATTGTGTTTTTAAGTACAGAACGCTTCAACATTGTACAAACTGAAAGAATGGCTCTGGAAATAGAGCAGATAAACTCTACTTTAAAAGCCCAAGGAACAAAATATATCTTAGTTGCTCCGGGAAGATGGGGATCTTCTGATCGTTTTTTAGGTATCCCCGTAGTATGGAGCCAAATCACTCAAGCAGCCGCAATAGTTGAGATTGTATTACCCAATATGAGTATCGAAGCAAGTCATGGAAGCCACTTTTTCCACAATCTATTCAGCATGGGTGTAGCATATCTTACGGTACAAGAAAACAAGGATTATATCGATTGGACATATCTTGAGAACTATGCGCAACAAACTGATAATCAGTTCTTTAAAGTATGCAAGATTCCTCAAACTATCAAGATTTTATTCGATGGGAAAAATGCCGTGATTAAGAAGAAATAAAAAACTAAATAAAGAAATTTTGCTACAGTAGAAAGAAACCCTACTAAACCAACAAAACGTCACAGGAGGTATGTGATTATGACAAAGCACGAATTCCTACACTTGGTTAGCGCTAAAAATGGCGACCAACCAGAGTTTATTCAAGCAGTCACCGAAGTTGTTGATTCAATTTGGGATGTCTACGACAGCAATCCTCAATATCGAAAAGCCAAGATTCTGGATAGAATCGTGGAACCCGAGCGTATCATCATTTTTTGAGTGCCATGGCATACTGATAGCGGTGAAGTTATAGTAAACAGAGGTTTTAGAGTGGAGTTCAACAGCGCCATAGGCCCTTATAAGGGTGGGTTAAGATTCCATCCCAGTGTAAATTTGGGCATCCTCAAATTCCTCGGTTTCGAACAGATTTTTAAGAACAGTCTAACAACCTTGCCCATGGGAGGTGGAAAAGGTGGCTCAGATTTTAACCCGCGGGGAAGGTCAGATGAAGAAGTCCAACGTTTTTGCCATAGCTTTATGCTTGAACTTTTTCGCCATATCGGACCCGATACAGATATTCCGGCCGGAGATATCGGAGTAGGAAAAAGGGAAATTGGATTTCTTTACGGAATGTACAAAAAGATTCGTAATGAAGTAACTGGCGTACTCACGGGAAAAGGGCTTGATTGGGGAGGAAGCCTTATTAGACCAGAAGCAACAGGATATGGTACCGTCTACTTTGCTGAGGAGATGTTAAAAACCAAAGGTCAAAATTTTGCGGGCAAGAAAGTCTTGATCTCTGGGAGTGGTAATGTGTCGCAATATGCAATACAAAAAGTAAATGAACTGGGTGGTATTGTAATCACTGCATCCGATTCTGATGGCTTTATTCATGATCCTGAAGGAATTAAGGGAGAAAAATGGGATTACTTGATGGAGCTAAAGAACATCCGTAGAGGCAGGATTAGTGAATATGCCGAAGAATTTGGCGTTAAATACTATCCTGGAGAACGCCCATGGTCTATACCCGGTGATGTAGCCCTCCCATGCGCCACTCAGAATGAGATAAATGGTGAAGAAGCACGCACTCTCCTCAAAAATGGCTGTATCTGCATTTCCGAAGGAGCCAATATGCCTACAACCCTGGAAGGAGTGGAAGTTTTCCTTAATGCTAAAGTTCTTTACGGTCCCGGTAAAGCCGCTAATGCAGGAGGAGTTGCAACTTCTGGTTTGGAAATGACCCAGAACTCTATGCGCTTGAATTGGAACCGAAAGGAAGTAGATAGCAAGCTTCATGACATCATGGTAAATATCCATGAACATTGTGTGGAGTATGGGAAAAACGGAAATTTCGTAAACTACATGAAAGGAGCGAACATTGCCGGCTTCATTAAGGTGGCAAATGCAATGAAGGATCAAGGACTCATATAAATTAAGCATTGACAGTTTCAAACCCCTTGGATTACCATGGGGTTTGAAACTTCTTTGCTCTTTCCGGGAGGATATATGGATTATGAAAATTATACCATGAGTGCAGCAGAAACCATTTTTGCCCTGCGTGAACGCTTAAAAGAGCTAACTTGTCTATACAATATTTCCGACATCTCCAACCGCCATGAGCTCTCTTTTGAAGAGTTTATCGCAGAAGTGTTGAAAATAATCCCCCGCTCCATGCAATACCCTTCAGCTACAGGATGTCGTATTGTTATCGATAACCTGAAGTATGAAACTGATAACTTAGAACCCAGTTCAGAAACTATTAGTGTGCCGATTGTAGTTAATTCAAAACAACGCGGTTTTGTGCAAGTTTGTTATTTAGAAAGTGCAAACGTACAGTTTCTTCAGGAAGAAGTGAAGTTGCTTAAGGGAATTGCCCAGCAATTATCTGTGGTTATTGAACGCCGGGAGGTAGATGAAAACGATATCCAAATGCGAGAACATTTACGATATGCAGATCGTTTAGCCACCATTGGACAGCTTACTGCTGTAATTGCCCACGAAATTGAGGATCCCATTACTTCTATTCTTGATACAACCAACAAACTATATTCAAACATGCATTGTACTGAAGATACAAAACAAGATATGCATCATATCATATCTTTAGCTAAACATGCTAAAGAGATTCTTAGAAAACTACTCTTATTCTCTGAACAAGTACCTCCCCGTGAATCTCAAACTAATATCAATAAACTCATTAAAGAAGGCTTTTATCTATTAGAAAATGGATGTAAAAAACAAAATATCAATGTTATCTACAATTTACAGGAAGATGTTCCCATAATAGTTGCCGACTCTACTCAAATACACCAAGCTATTGTGAACCTTATTGTGAATGCTATGCAGGCAATGCCAAAGGGAGGAACCCTTACTATTAGTACCAGTTTTAAGGAGAATTCCATTATTATTGAGGTCACAGATACTGGTTGCGGGATGGATGAAGATACTCAGAACAAAATTTTCATGCCGTTCTTTACCACTAAAGATAAGCAACTGGGAACAGGATTAGGATTACCCGTAGTCCACGGTATCATTTCTGCACACCGTGGCACTATTTCGGTACAAAGCACATTGAATATTGGAACTAGTTTTAGGATTATGCTGCCTATAAATTGATTTACAATTTTAGTTCCTTCTTTGGTGTTAGCCATACATCTATGTCAAGTTTTTCATCAGTTAAAGAGGTAATAGATGAATTTACCTAACCAAGACCGTTGAATAATCGGGTATGGGTCGAAGCTTCATAATGCAAGGGTGCTGGTTGGGCATAGTTGTGATCATAATAACCACTAATCCGGTACTTCGTACATACAAATCTGCTATATGTGGATGTGTGGCGGTCTCATGTATCTGCTCAACGACAGCTAAAATTCCCCATGCGCATTGCAAAATCCGCCCCC
>Ga0265295_1002094_pt1 | contig 32895 bp, 25 predicted proteins | sample Munlansysbiofilm_FD_192503 | JGI IMG/M metagenome (GOLD analysis project Ga0265295, IMG submission 192503) | Leachate microbial communities from a municipal landfill in Southern Ontario, Canada - Methane capture system biofilm | ecosystem: Engineered > Solid waste > Landfill > Unclassified ... | reverse complement strand
GTCCAGCCGGGGGCGGCCTTCGGGGACGTCGCGGGCGATCCAGTGCCGCACCATGGCGATGCCCAGGACCCCCACCGGGATGTTGATCAGGAAGATCCAGTGCCAGGATGCATACGTGACCAGGAAACCGCCGACAGGCGGGCCGATGACTGGCCCCAGCAGGGCGGGAATGGTCAGGAAGGCCATGGCCTTGAGCAGTTCGGCCTTGGGGATGCGGCGCAGCAGGATGATGCGCCCCACGGGCACCATCATGGCACCGGCAGCGCCCTGGACGACCCGCGCGGCCACCAGCTGGCCCAGCGTGCCGCTGGCCGCGCAGGCGATGGAACTCAGGGTGAACAGCGCAATGGCCGCCAGGAATACGGCGCGTGCGCCGAACCGATCCGCTGCCCAGCCGCTGATGGGCACGAACACTGCCGTTGCTAGCAGGTAGGCGGTGATGGTGACGTTCATGCGCACCACGGTGGTGCCGAAATCCAGCGCCATGGCCGGCAGGGCGGTGGCAACGACAGTGGAGTCCAGCATCTGCATGAACAGCGCGCAGCCCACGATGAATGGGATCATTCGGATTTCGCGGGACGGGGCGGCGGGCGGGGCTTCGGGCATGAACAGGCTGGGACGGGGCCGAGTGCAGTAAACTTGGGCCCATCGGTCATGAAGATCGGCTATGGCACTATTATGGCAAACAACTTCACCTCTGAACTGACGCAGTTCCTGAACCAGTACAAAGCGGACCACCCTGACACGGATGCGCGCCAATTCGCCGGCCGCGCCCGCCTGTGGGACAAGGAACTGGATCCGGAACAACAGGAAGGCTTCCGGGCCGCCCGTGTGCCCCAGGATCCCTACGTCTACTACCAGAAAGCTTGATCGGGGTCATGCCGCCCCGGCCGCCCGATCCCGGGCTGGACGCTTTGATGGCGCCTGCGGAAGACAGCACCCCCGACGTGGTCGACCACGTCGCTTTGGCGCGCCTGTACGGCGAGCCCCTGTTTTCCATTCCCCAGGATCTCTACATCCCGCCCGATGCGCTCGAGGTCTTTCTGGAGGCCTTTGAAGGCCCCCTGGACTTGCTGCTCTATCTGATCCGCAAACAGAATTTCAACGTGCTCGACATCCCCATGGCCGAGGTCACCGCCCAGTACCTGGCCTATGTCGAACAGGTGCGGCAGTCGAATCTGGAACTGGCGGGCGAATATCTGTTGATGGCGGCGCTGCTCATCGAGATCAAGTCGCGCATGCTGCTGCCGGTGCGTCAGTCCGACAGCGGCGAAGAGCCCGAAGATCCGCGCGCCGAACTGGTGCGCCGCCTGCTCGAATACGAGCGCATGAAACTGGCCGCCCGGCGGCTGGACGACATGCCGCGCGTGGGGCGGGATTTTCTGGTGGCCCATGCCACCGCCGATGTCGAGGTCGCGCGGCTGTTGCCGGACGTCTCGGCAGACGATCTGCGCGAAGCCTGGGCGGCGATCATGCAGCGGGCACGCCTGAACGCCAGCCATCGCATCACCCGCGAACAGCTGTCCGTGCGCGACCACATGAGCCACATCCTGCGCCGTCTGTCGGACGTGCGCTTCATGGAATTCACCGAACTGTTCCTGGAGCGCGTTCGCATGGGCGAACCGGCGGCCGTCATTGTGGTCCATTTCCTGGCGCTGCTGGAACTGGCCCGCGAGGCCCTGCTGGAAATTACCCAGGCGGCACCGTATGCGCCGCTGTACGTCAGACTGTCCTACACGCGTTCGGCCTGAGGCCGGATGCCGGAGAATCCCCCGTGAAAGTCGTCCATTCCATCGAGGCTTTGCGCGATCAGCTGCGCGGGCAGTTGCGCGTCGCCTTTGTGCCCACGATGGGCAATCTGCATGCCGCGCATCTGTCGTTGATGCGGCTGGCGCGTCAGCATGGCGATCCCGTGGTTGCCAGTATTTTCGTCAATCGGCTGCAATTCGGCCCGAACGAGGACTTCGACCGCTATCCCCGCACGCTGGCCGAAGATATTGCCAAGCTCGAAGCCGAGCGTGATGTCTATGTGCTGTTTGCGCCTGACGAGCGAGAACTGTATCCGGAACCGCAGAACTTCCGCATCCAGCCTGCCGAATCCCTGGGCAAGATCCTGGAAGGCGAGTTCCGGCCCGATTTCTTCATGGGCGTCAGCACCGTGGTGCTGAAGCTGTTTTCCTGTGTCCAGCCGCGCGTGGCCGTGTTCGGCAAAAAGGATTACCAGCAGCTGATGGTGGTGCGTGCCATGTGCCGCCAGTTCCAGCTGCCCGTGGAAATCATCGCTCACGAAACCGTGCGTGACGAAGATGGCCTGGCGCTGTCCTCCCGCAACCGCTATCTCAGTGCCCAGGAACGGGCCGAAGCCCCCAATCTGTATGGCCTGTTGCAGCGGGTGCGCGACCAGATTCAAATCGGATCGGACGTGGCGGCAGTAGAAGCCCAGGCCATGCAGACGCTGCGTGAGCGCGGCTGGGACCCTGATTACGTTGCGGTGCGTCGCCAGCGCGATCTGATGTCGCCCACCGAGCAGGAAGTCCAAGAGGGCGAACCGTTGGTCGTGCTGGCGGCTGCGCGTCTGGGCGCCACCCGCCTGATCGACAATCTGGAATTCCACAAACTGGATTTCCAGGGCGTGACAAGCTGTCAGAATTGACAGGTGCGCTTCCCAGGCAGGTCATGCAGAATCCCCCTTGCGTTTGACAATGAACAGGGGGGATTTCCATGTTGGAAAGCGACTCGACCCAAGAATACCAGGATGCCCAGGATGCCTCTCTGGGCTGCCTGACGGCCCGTGAACGGGAAGTAGCGGACTATCTCACGCAGGGGCGGTCCAGCAAATACATTGCCGTTGAACTCGGGGTTACGCAGCGCACGATCGAAGCCCATCGGGCACGGATATTCCGAAAACTGCGCGTGCGCAATGCAGTCGAATTGACGCGGTATTGCCTGTCTTTTCGTGCCGGGGATTCAGGCACCGGTACTGGGGATTCCTGCACAGGGGATTCCGGCATGGCATCCCCTGTGCATGGAACTGCCCCGGCAGCCAGAATCAGCGTGCGGCGCAAGCTTCGGCTGGGTGCGCGGCCAGTTCATCGATGGGGTCGATATCCGCCTGGCGGGTCAGGCGCGATTCCAGCAAGGGCACCTGGCCGTCCAGCCGGGTCAGGCGCAGAACATTCGACTGGATGAATTCCAGCGTGGCGCGGGCATGGTCGCCGGTTTGCAGCACGATGCCGGCGGGCTCGGTCGACACCAGATGCCAGCAGCCCATGGATACAGTGGGGGTGCTGTCGTCCAGGGGCGTGCTGCGGGCGCGCCATTGGCCATCGGGGGCCAGCGTCAGGGTCATGCGGCGTGCCGGGCAGGCCTGCTGACCCGCCGGGCATGCGATGGTGCCCAGATAGGTGCGGGTTTCGGCCAGTTCCCGGGGCAGGGTTGCGCCGGAGACCTGCTGGGTGGCCGGCCCGCCAGTGCTTGCCGCGTTGGTGGGGGTGCCATTTCCGGGCGTCGGGCTTTTCTGGTTGTCTGCGCCGAATCCGAATTGCAACTGCGTGGGTGCAACCGTGCTGGCATCGCCCTGGGCCCGATGCCGGGCATCGGATGTCGTGTCGCCGCGCGGAATGTCATAGAAGCCAGGTTCGCGCTGCTGGGCGCAGGCGGCCAGCAGGGCCAGCAGCGCCAGGCTGAGCAGGCGGGAAATCGAAAGAAACAGGGCGCGCGGCATGGTCATGGCGGACAGGATCGTGAAGTCGCCATTCTACGCATTTGCAGGAGGCTTGGCGATGGGGTGTGGGACGCTGGCCGGATGGGTGGTGGACGGGTGGTTTCAGGGGGCGGCGTATTTTCCAGGCGCGGCGGCGCAGGATGTGGCGGGCTGGGGAGTGTGTGGCCTGGCTGCGGTTGCGGGGGGATGGGCGGGTGTCTGGCTGGGGCCCTGGGTCGAAGCCTATGCCTCTCGGCTGGACGCGGGCGCGCCTGCTACGGCGCGCACCCTGTGGGGTGCAGCGGCAGTCTCGTTGCGGCCAGGGTCAGAGCGGCGGGTTCGGGATAGCGTGGCCGCCGTGCTGCTGGGCCTGGCCGCAGGGCTGCTGGCTGCTGGCGGCGGGTTTGGGTTTGTGCCATTGCTGATCGGCCTGGCTGCATTGGCCTGGATCGATGTGCGCACCGGCCTTTTGCCGGACGCGCTCACCTTGCCGTTGATGGTGGCCGGCTGGCTGCTGGGGTGCCAAGATCTGGTGCCTGCCGTGGGCGCATCTGTTCTGGTCTGGGTCGCGCTGGCCTGGGTGGCCCGGCTGTATTGCCGCCTGCGCGGGCAGGATGGTTTCGGGGGTGGCGACGTGAAATGCCTGGCTGTGCTGGCCGGTTGGCTCGGCCTGGAAGCCGCCATCGGGATTCTCTGGGTGGCCAGTCTCCTGGGGCTGTTCTGGGGGCTGGGGCAGCGTGGCGGCTGGCGGCAGCCGTATCCCTTCGGGCCGTGCATCGCCCTGGCGGCGTGGGCCTGGATGCTGATCCCACAGGCGATGGGGCTTGCGGTACAGTCGTGATTCCGAATCATCATGCGGGGATGTCATGTTTTCCATCGGCCTGACCGGGGGCATTGGCTCGGGCAAGTCCAAGGTGGCCGAATGGCTGGCCGAATGGGGGGCTTCGGTCATCGATACAGATCAGATCGCGCATGCGTTGACGGCACCGGGCGGCGCCGCGATCGAACCGTTGCGGGCGATGTTCGGCGCCGCATCGATCGGGCCGGATGGCGCCCTGGACCGGGGCTGGATGCGCGAACGCGCTTTCGCCGACCCGGCTGTGCGGCGGCAGCTTGAATCCGTGCTCCACCCCCTGATCGACCTGGCCGTGCGCCGCCAGGCCGAACGGGCCCAGGGGGGCTATCTGGTGTTCGTCGTGCCGCTGCTGGTGGAATCCGGTCGCTGGCGTGATCGGGTGGACCGGATCTGCGTGGTCGATTGCGACCCCGCAACCCAGATGGACCGGGTGCAGGCACGCAGTGGGCTGACGCGCGCCACCATTGAGCGTATCATGTCCGCTCAGGCATCCAGGGCGGACCGCTTGGCGGTGGCCGACGATGTCATCGTCAATGATGGCTCGACCGATCTGGATACGCTGTATCGGCGCGTGCTCCAGCTGCACCAGGACTGGAATGCCTGCGCGTCTCGATCGGTCAATGGACGCACCACTCATGGATAGGGCCTTTTGCGAGTGATTCTGTACGAGTACCCCTGCAATGAACGTGTACGTACCCTGCTGAGGGTCGAATATCTGTTCGACCGTCTGTTCTTTTTCGCCCGGGGCGAAGACGCCCATTGTCACCAGATCGCCATGACCACGCTGTTCGATCTGCTGGACATCTGCGAACGCGCCGACGTACGCACGGCGGTTCTGCAGGACCTGGACCGCCATCGCTCTGCCTTGTCGGCCCTGCGTGAACACCCAGGCGTGGACGGCGTCACGCTGGACAAGCTCCTGGCAGAAATCCAGGCCGTGTCGGCGGCGTTGTCCGGCCAGGGCCGCATCGGCCAGTGCCTGCGCGACAACGAATGGCTCGCCAGCCTGCGCGGGCGGATCACGGTGCCTGGCGGGTCTTCGCCGGTTGACATGCCCTCCTATTATTCCTGGCAGCTGAAACCCGCTGATACGCGTATCGCCGATCTGCGTGGCTGGATTGCGCCACTGATGCCGCTGCATCAGGCCATGGCCCTGATCCTGCAGCTGCTGCGCGATGCTGGGGATGCTCGCGATCAGATGGCAGGCCAGGGGGCCTACCAGGAAATGCTGGGCGGCAAGTCTTTCCAGCTGCTGCGCGTCTGGGTCGACCCGGCCCTGCACGTCTTCCCCGAAATCAGCGCCAACAAATACGTCATCTGGGTGCGTTTTTCTGCCCAGGACAATGAACTCAAGCCCCAACCGGTCGGCCGCGATGTCGCTTTTCGCCTGGCCCGCTGCAATCTGTAGGTCCTCGTCATGATCAACACCACGACGCGGCCTGCCTGGACGCGCCGCAGGATTCTGGTGTGGGCAGCGGCCCTTGGCCTGCTGGCGCTCGTCCTGTGGGGCGTCTGGCGAGGCGGGGCGGGAGGTCCGGGTGGTTCCGGCGCATCCAGATTCCAGATGGGTGGGTTGACGACGCCGGTATCGGTGGCACCGGTCGAGCCTGGCCGCATCGATCGTACGCTGCGGGCGCTGGGAACGGTCACGCCGCTGGCGACGGTCACCATCCGTGCGCGCGTGGACGGCCCGCTGCAGTCGGTGGCTTTTACCGATGGCCAGTCCGTGCGGGCCGGTGATGTGCTGGCCGTGATCGATCCCGAACCTTTTCGCGTCCAGCTGGACCGGGCCCTGGGCCAGCAGATGCAGCATGCCGCCCAGCTGGATCAGGCGCGCCGCGACCTGGCCCGGTACGAACAGCTGTTCAAGCAGGATTCGGTGGCGCGCCAGCAGCTGGATGCTGCCCGCGCCCAGGTGCGTGAACTCCAGGGGCAGGCGAAAGCAGACCAGGCGGCGGTAGACGATGCCCGCCTGCAGCTGGGCTATACCGAGATCCGTGCGCCGATTGATGGCCGCCTGGGTTTGCGCAAGGTCGATGTGGGCAACATGATCCGGGTTTCCGACACCGATGGCCTGGTGGTGCTGACGCAGAGCCGGCCAATTGACGTGGTCTTTTCCATTCCCCAGACACGCTTGCAGGCGTTGCTCGAAGCGCGCCGCAGCACGCCTGACCTGCAGGTGCGCCTGTTCAGTGATGTTGCCGGGGCAACGCTGGCCACCGGGACGCTGGTGGCGGTGGACAATCAGATCGACGTGGCCACGGGCACAGTCCGGCTCAAGGCCCGTTTCGACAATACGGACGAAACCCTGTTTCCCAATCAGTTCGTCCAGGTCCACCTGCGCCTGGGCGTGCAGGATGGGCTGACGCTGCCCCTGCGGGCGGTGCAGCGCGGCTCGCAAGGCGAATACGTCTATCGGGTGGATGCCGAACACAAGGCACGGGTCGTGCCGGTCGTCACCGGGGTGGATGACGGCGAGCGGGTCGTGATCGAATCCGGCTTGCAGGCGGGCGAGCGGGTCGTGGTCGAAGGCACGGACCGCCTGCGCGATGGCAGCGCGGTCGAAATCATTGCGCCCGGGGCCGAAGACGCCGCCCAGGGCCCGGGGTCGTGAACCTGTCGCGGCTGTTCATTCTGCGGCCGATTGCCACGGCCCTGGCCATGGTCGCGCTGGCGCTGGCGGGACTGCTGGCCTACCGCGAACTCCCGGTGTCGGCGCTGCCCCAGGTCGATTTCCCCACGATTCAGGTCACCACCTTGTACCCAGGGGCCGGGCCGGATGTCATGACCGCGCTGGTGACTTCACCGCTGGAGCGCCAGTTCGGGCAGATGCCGGGGCTGTCGCAGATGCTGTCCACCAGTTCTGGCGGCTCGTCGCGCATCACCTTGCGTTTCGACCTGGGCCTGCCGCTGGATGTGGCCGAACAGGAAGTGCAGGCCGCCATCAACGCGGCTTCGAATCTGTTGCCCCCGGACATGCCCTCGCCGCCGACCTACAGCAAGGTCAATCCAGCGGATGCGCCGGTGATGACCCTGGCGGTGACGTCACCCACGTTGCCCTTGCCGCAGGTGCGCGACCTGATCGAAGTGCGCGTGGCGCAGAAACTGTCCCAGATCAGCGGGGTTGGACTGGTCAGCGTGACGGGGGGGCAGCGTCCGGCAGTGCGCATCCAGGTCGATCCTCAGGCCCTGGCCGCGCATCAGCTGACGCTGGCGGACGTGCGCAAGGCCGTCACCCAAGCCAACGTCAATCAGCCCAAGGGCCACCTGGATGGCCCGCAGCGATCGATCACCATCAGCGTCAATGACCAGCTCAAGGATCCGGCCGAATACGAGCGCCTGATCCTGGCCTACGAAAATGGCGCGCCCTTGCGTCTGGGGGATGTGGCGCAGGTGCGCCGCGCGGCGGAAAACCGCGACCAGGCCGCCTGGTTCGGCCGCACGCCGGCCATTCTGTTGAACATCCAGCGCCAGCCCGGCGCCAATGTGATCGAAGTGGTCGATCGTGTCCAGGCACTGTTGCCCGGCCTGCGGGCCACCTTGCCGACTGGTGTGGATCTGCAGGTGGCGGCGGATCGCACGCGCACGATCCGCGATTCGGTCGCCCATGTGCAGATCGAGATGCTGCTGGCCATCGTCCTGGTGGTGGCGGTGACCTTCGTGTTCCTGCGGACCTGGCGGGCCACGCTGATTCCCGGTGTGGTCGTGCCCTTGTCCCTGGTCGGGACTTTCGCCCTGATGGCCTTGCTGGGCTACAGTATCAACAACCTGACCCTGATGGCTCTGACCATTGCGACCGGTTTCGTGGTGGACGATGCCATCGTCATGGTCGAGAACATCGCCCGCCATATCGAGCAAGGCGAGACGCCGCTGGCCGCCGCGTTGCGCGGGTCCAGGCAGATCGGCTTCACGCTGGTGTCCTTGACCCTGTCGCTGATCGCGGTGCTGATTCCGCTGCTGTTCATGGGGGACGTGGTCGGGCGGCTGTTCCGCGAATTCGCCGTCACGCTGGCCGTGGCCATCCTGCTGTCGCTGCTGATTTCCCTGACACTGACGCCCATGATGTGTGCGCGCATGCTGGGGCCGAGGCAGGCCGCAGGACAGTCTGCTGCGGACCGTCCTGCGTCTGGCGAGCCGGACCGCCCGGCAGGCCGCGACGTGGTGGCTGGTCGATCCGGGCAGCGTGAAGAACGCTGGATGGACCGGCTGATCGCCGCGTATGACCGGGGCTTGCAATGGGTCCTGGCGCATCAACGCGCAACCCTGTGGGCCGTGGTGGCGACGCTGTTCGTGACGGCGGGTCTGTACGCCGCCATTCCCAAGGGATTTTTCCCGCAGCAGGACACCGGGGCCTTGCTGGCCATCACCCAGGGGCCGCAGTCGGCCTCGTTCCAGGCCATGCATCGTCTGCAGCAGCAGGCTGTCGAGCGGGTGCTGGCCGATCCGGCGGTGGATTCGGTGGCGTCCTTCATCGGGATCGATGGGGACAATGTCACGTTGAACACGGGGCGCCTGCAGATTGCCCTCAAACCCTTGGCCCTGCGCGAGGATCGGGCGGGCGCCGTGATCGAGCGCCTGCAGGCGGCCCTGGACCCGATCGTGGGGCTGCAGACCTGGTTGCAGCCGGTGCAGGAACTGTCGGTCGAGGACCAGGTCAGTCGTGCCGAATTCCAGATGACGCTGTCCAGCCCCGATGACACCGCGCTGGGTGTGTGGGCCCCCCGGCTGGTGGATGCCTTGCGCGCGCTGCCGGAACTACGCGATGTGGCCGGGGATCTGCAGGACCGTGGCCTGGCGTTGTCCGTCGTGGTGAACCGGGATGCAGCGGCCCGGCTGGGCGTGACCCAGGCATCGATCGACGACGCCTTGTACGATGCGTTCGGCCAGCGGCTGATTTCCACGATCTACACACAGTCGGCCCAGTACCGGGTGGTACTGGAGGCGGGCGCGGCCCTGCTGGACGGCGGTCCTGCGGCGCTGGAGCACCTGCATGTGCCGACGGCTTCGGGTGGGGTCACGCCGTTGTCCAGCGTAGCCCGGTTCGAGCCGGGGCTGGCGCGCCTGGCCGTGCAGCGCCTGGACCAATTCCCTGCCGTGACGGTCTCGTTCAGTCTGGCGCCGGAGGCCGCGTTGTCCGATGCGGTCCGGGCCATTGAATCGGCGCGCGTGGCGCTGGGTGTGCCGGATTCGATCGAGGTTCGTCTTCAGGGCGCGGCCCAGGCATTCCAGGCGTCACTGTCAAGCACGCTGTGGCTGCTGCTGGCAGCCGTGGTGACCATGTATATCGTGCTGGGCGTGCTGTACGAAAGCCTGATCCATCCGATTACCATCCTGTCCACTCTGCCTTCGGCTGCCATCGGGGCGTTGCTGGCGCTATGGCTGGGCGGGGTGGAACTCGACATGATTGGCGTCATCGGCATCATTTTGCTGATCGGGATCGTCAAGAAAAATGCCATTCTGATGATTGATTTCGCATTGGATGCCCAGCGCGAGCGTGGCCTGGGGCCACAGGCAGCGATCCGCGAAGCAGCCCTGTTGCGTTTCCGGCCGATTCTGATGACGACCCTGGCGGCCTTCTTCAGTGCCATTCCGCTGATGCTGGCGTCGGGTTCGGGGGCTGAACTGCGCCAGCCGCTGGGTCTGGCCATGGTGGGCGGGCTGTTGTGCAGCCAGGTGCTGACGCTGTTCACGACCCCCGTCATCTATCTGCTGTTCGAGCGCCTGGGCCGGCGACGGGCGGCGGGTCGCTGACATGCGGTTTTTTGCCCTGTTCCTGCGCCGGCCCGTGGGCACCTGTCTGCTGTCCCTGGCGCTGGTGCTGGCTGGGGCGCTGGCGCTGCGATTCCTGCCGGTGGCGCCGCTGCCGCAGCTGGATTTTCCGATGATTACGGTCTCGGCCTCGTTGCCGGGTGCCAGTCCCGAGACCATGGCGTCCAGTGTGGCCATGCCGCTGGAACAGTCGCTGGGCGCGATTGCCGGCCTGAACAGCATGAGCTCGCGCAGCAGCGAAGGGCAGACCACCATTTCGCTGATGTTCGAACTGGATCGCGACATCAACAGTGCCGCGCGTGATGTCCAGGCGGCCATCAATGCCGCGCGCCCCATGCTGCCGTCGGGCATGCGCGACAATCCGACCTATCGCAAGGTGAATTCCTCGTCCTCGCCCATCATGACGCTGGCGCTGACTTCGGATACCGCCACGCGCGGCGAACTCTACGATCTGGCGTCCACCGTGCTGGCGCAGAAACTGGCGCAGGTCAATGGCGTGGGGCAGGTGACTGTGGGGGGCAGTTCGCTGCCCGCCGTGCGGGTGCTGGTGGATCCGAGGGCGCTTGAATCCATGGGGATCCCCCTGGACCGTGTGCGCCGGGTCCTGCAGGACATGAACACGATGCAGCCTGGTGGGCTGGTGCGGCGTGGCGACACCCAGTGGCAGATCCGTTCCGACGCGCAGCTGCGTACGGCGGCGGAATATGCCGCCCTGATCCTGGAATGGCGTGATGGCCGCCCGGTGCGGTTGAGCGACGTGGCGCGGATCGAGGACTCGGTCGAGGATACGAACCAGGTCGGTTATTTCAACGACCAGCCCGCCGTGCTGATGATCATTCGCCGGCAGGCCGATGCCAACATCATCGAGACGGTCGATGCCATTCGCGGCCTGCTGCCGGCGTTCCAGGCCCTGCTGCCGTCGCAGGTGCGCCTGACTGTGGCCCAGGACCGCACGCCCAGCATCCGGGCTTCGCTGTTCGAGGCCGAACTGACCCTGGTGCTGTCGGTCGTGCTGGTAGTGGCGGTGGTGCTGGTCTTTCTGGGCAACTGGCGCGCGGCCCTGATCCCGGCAGTCGCCGTGCCGGCGTCGCTGATCAGCGCCTTCAGCCTGATGTGGTGGTTCGGTTTCACTCTGAACACGATTTCCCTGATGGCCCTGATCGTGGCCACCGGTTTCGTCGTGGATGACGCCATTGTGGTGCTGGAGAACATCATGCGCCACATGGAACGCGGCATGCGGCCCGCGCGCGCCGCCTTGCGTGGCGTGACCGAGGTCGGCTTCACCGTGCTGGCTATGAGCCTGTCGCTGATCGCAGTCTTCATCCCCCTGTGGCTGGTGGGCGGCCTGGTGGGGCGGCTGTTCAAGGAATTCGCCGTGACCCTGTCGGTGGCCATCATCGTGTCGCTGCTGGTGTCCGTGACGCTGACCCCAGTCATGGCGGCGCGCCTGCTGCGCGCGCAGTCCGGACACGAGCCGCCGCCCCGGGGCCTGCTGCGCCGCTGGCTGCACCGTTGCGGTCAGGCCTGCGAGGCTGCCTATCGGCGCTCGCTTGGCTGGTCGCTGGACCACGGGCGCATCGTCCTGCTGCTGTTGCTGGCAACGGTGGGCCTGAATGTCTACCTGTACGCCAGCATCCCCAAGGGGTTTTTTCCGCAGCAGGATACGGGCCAGCTGATGGGTTTTTTCCGCGTCGATACCGGCACGTCCTTTGACGAGACCCAGGCCCGGTTGGACGCATTTCGCCGTGTGCTGCTGGCAGACCCGGCCGTGGACACGGTGACCGCCTATGCCGGCGGTCGGGGTGGCAGCAATTCCAGTTTCATCCAGATCCAGCTCAAGCCCCTGGATCAGCGCACGGCCAGTGCCAACGAGGTCGTCAACCGCCTGCGGCCGCACTTCGAGCACACGCCCGGCGCGCGCATGTTCCTGGTACCCCAGCAGGACATCTTCGTGGGCCATTCTTCGCGGTCCGGTTCCTATACCTATGTGCTGATGGGCAGCGACCTGGACTTGTTGAGCGCCTGGCTGCCGCGCGTGCGCAACGCACTGGCGGCCCTGCCTGAACTGGTTGACGTGGACAATGACGTCGAGGACAAGGGGCGCCGGGTGGAACTGGTTGTCGATCGGGATGCCGCCCGGCGGCTGGGGGTACAGATGGCGGATCTGGCGGGGGTACTGAACAACGCGTTCAGCCAGCGCTACGCTGCTGTCCTGTACGGCACCCTGAACCAATATCACGTCGTCATGGCGGTGCAGCCTCAGTATGCCCGGGACCTGCATTCGCTGCGGGCCTTGCAGGTGCTCAATGGTGCGGGCGAGCGTATCCCCCTGACCGCGTTCACTCGGATTTCCGAGGGCACCGCGCCGCGCACGGTCAATCACGAGGGTCTGCTGGCCGCCGATTCAGTGGCGTTTGGCCTGGCGCCCGGGGTGTCCCTGGGCCAGGCGCTGGCGGCCATCGACCAGGCCGTGGCGCGCATTGGCCTGCCGACACAGGAACTGCAGGGGGGGCTGGACCAGAGCGCCGCCATGATGCGCGATGCCGTGGCGCAGCAGCCCTGGATGCTGGTGGCGGCGCTGGTGGCCATGTACCTGGTGCTGGGCATGCTGTACGAGAGCACGATTCATCCTGTGACGATCCTGTCCACGCTGCCTTCAGCCGGGGTGGGGGCGTTGCTGGCCCTGCGGCTGGCCGGCATGGAATTCACCCTGATTGCGCTGATCGGCGTGTTTCTGTTGATCGGCATCGTCAAGAAGAACGCCATCATGATGGTGGATTTTGCCCTGCAGGCGCGACGCCGCGAGGGTCTGGACCCGCGCGAGGCCATCTACCGCGCCTGCCTGGCGCGCCTGCGGCCGATCCTGATGACCACCTTGTCGGCCATGCTGGGCGCATTGCCGCTGTTGCTGGCCACAGGCGCGGGGGTGGAAATGCGCCGTCCTCTGGGGCTGACGATCCTGGGCGGCCTGTTGGTCAGCCAGGTGCTCACGCTCTACACTACGCCCGTCGTCTATCTGAGCCTGGATCGCCTGCGTGGATCGCGCCGCCCCATGTCCCCTTCGTCGCTACAAGCGCCTGTCTCCCATGGCTGACCCGGTGTTCTCGCGTCATGGTGTGGATGCGGCGCAGCTGCCGCGGGGTGGGCGGCCTGCCCGCCGTGTTGTGCGGGCGCTGTTGTCCAGCGTGGTGGTGCTGGCCCTGGCGGGCTGCGCTGTCGGCCCCGATTACCAGCGCCCCGTCCAGGATGTCGGGGTGGCCTATGCCAACGCGCCGGAAGGCCGCTGGATTCCGGCCGATACCCCGCCGCGTGCACTGCCCGCCGACTGGTGGGCATTGTTTGGCGACGAGGTGCTGGACAGCCTGATGGAACGGATGCCCCATGGGAATCTGGACCTGGCCCGGGCCGAGGCCCAGTTCCGCGAAGCCCGCGCTGCGCTGTCATCGGCCCGGGCGGGCCTGTTGCCGACCTTGGGCGCGGCGGGCTCCATGAGCCGGGCCGGGCAGGGCGAGTCCCGGACCGGCAATCCTGCCAATACGTACAGCACATCGGTGACGGTTCGTTGGGAAGCCGATCTGTGGGGCCGTGTGCGGCGTGACGTCGAGGCCGCGCGCGCCGGCCAGCAGGCCAGTGCCGCAGACCTGGCTGCCATGCGCCTGAGTCTGCAGTCCACCTTGGCGCAGGCCTATTTCGGGGTGCGGGCCAGCCAGTTGCAGGACGCCTTGCTGGGTCGCACCCTGGACGAATACGCGCGTGCGCTGGAGATGACCCGCAACCGGCTGGCGGCTGGCGTGGCGTCTCCGGCCGATGTGGCAGCCGCTTCTGCGCAACTGGACCAGACCCGCGCCCAGCGCATCCGTCTGGGCTGGCAGCGTGCGCAGCAGATTCATGCGATTGCCGTGTTGCTGGGCCAAGTACCGGCAAGCTTTCACATGGCCGCAGGCGCCGATCTGCCAGATGTGCCCGAGGTGCCGGTCGGTGTGCCCTCGGCGCTGTTGCTGCGCCGCCCCGACGTGGCCGGTGCCGAGCGCCGGGTCGCGCAGGCCAATGCGCGCATTGGTGTGGCGCAGGCGGCCTGGTTCCCTGAACTGACCCTCAGTGCCCAGGGGGGCTACCAGGCGGCAGAATTTGCCTCCTGGCTGACGGCGCCCGCGCGGTTCTGGACCCTGGGGCCGGCCCTGGCCATGAGCCTGTTCGACGGTGGTGCCCGTGCGGCTGCCGTGGCTTCAGCACGCGCGGCCTATGATGCCCAGGCGGCGGCCTACCGCAAGACCGTGCTGGATGCCCTGCGCGAGGTCGAAGATGCCCTGGTGCAATCGCAGGCGCTGGTCGCGGAACAGGCTGCCCGGGATCGGGCGCTGGCGGCGGCCCGCGAAACCCTGCGCCAGGTCACCAATCAGTATCGGGCCGGGCTGGTGGATTATTTGAGCGTGGTTCAGGCGCAAACCAGCGCCCTGAGCGCGGAACAGGCCGCCCTGGACGTGCGCGCCGAACGCTTGACGACTTCGACGAAGCTGATCGCCGCGTTGGGTGGCGGCTATGCGTTCGATTGAGTCGTTCCGTCGATCAGTTGACCCCGGATGGCGGCGATGCCGTGTGCGCCATGCCGGCGCGCCGCATCCAGTGTGGCCAGAGACTGGCCGCCGATGGCGAAGACCGGCCGGCCCGCAGTGTCCGCCAGGGTGCGGAACCGGTCCCAGCCCAGGGCCGGAAGATCCGGGTGGCTGGCCGTGTCCAGTGCGTGCCCCAGCACCACGAAATCGGCCTGGAGTTGGCGGGCGCATTCAATGTCTGCTGCTGTATGGGCGGACACCCCCAGCCAGCCTGGGGGCCGCGTGTCGTCCTGCAGGATGCGCGCCGCGTCCGTTGCGCGCAATTGCACGCCGTCGGCCTCTGGCCACCAGGCGGCGGGATGGGCACTGTTGATCAGGCACCGCGCACCGTGCTGGCGGCACAGGGCCAGTACGGCCCGGAAGGCCTTGTGCAGTGATTCCGGATCGCCTTGCCAGTCCGGTTCGCGGAATTGCACCAGTCGCAGGCCGCGCAGCAGTTCCTGGCGCAGGTCGGCCAACCAACCGGACAACTGGCCGGGATGACCGATCCGGCTGATGCGGTAGTGCATCGGCAGGCGCAGCCAGCGCAGCGGTGGCGCGGCGGCCGGCAGCAACGAACCGCCGCCTGGGCCGATCGGGTGCTCGGATTCGTCCAGGCGGATTTCCCAAGGATCCACCCAGTCCAGCGCCTGGTTTTCGCGGCCATGCGGTTCGCCTTGCCAGGCCGTGACCTGGCAGAAGGCCAGTTCGACGATGGTCTTGGGATATTCGTGGACATGCACGACCCAGGGATAGACGCAGGTCGCCTGGATGCCCAGTTCTTCGTCCAGTTCACGCGCCAGCGCCTGCTCGACGGTTTCGCCGGCCTCGATCTTGCCGCCGGGGAATTCCCACCAGCCGGGCCAGGCCTTGCCTTCCGGGCGCTGCCCCAGCAGCAGCCGGCCCCGTGGATCAATGATCAGGCCAGCGGCCACGCGGATGTAGGGTTTGGGATTGGCCATGGCAGATTCAGACATGGCGGGCTGCCCAGTCGCGGGCGAACTGGCGCGCTACCCGGCCGGACCGGGATCCGCGTTCCAGCGCCCATTGCAGGGCTTCGGTGCGCGCGTCCCCGACCTGGGTTTCGTTGCAGCCGTGGGCCCGCAGCCAGTGGCCGACGATGTCCAGATAGTCGTCCTGGGCAAAGGGGTAGAACGACAGCCACAGGCCGAAGCGTTCGGACAGGGAAATCTTTTCCTCGACGGTCTCGCCGGGGTGGATTTCGCCGTCGGGCTGGTGCTGGGCTTCCAGGTTTTCGCGCATGTATTCCGGCATCAGGTGGCGCCGGTTCGAGGTGGCGTAGATCAGTAGATTGTCGCCCGGCGAGGCGACCGAGCCGTCCAGGGCGGATTTCAGTGCTTTGTAGCTGGCCTCGCCTTCTTCGAAGGACAGGTCGTCGCAGAACACGATATAGCGTTCCGGGCGGCCGTGAATGAGTTCGATGATCTGGCCCAGATCCCCCAGGTCGGACTTGTCGATCTCGATCAGGCGCAGGCCCCGGTCCGCGTAGGCGTCGAGCAGAGCCCGCACCAGGGAACTCTTGCCCGTGCCGCGTGCGCCGGTCATCAGGACGTTGTTGGCCGGCCGCCCGTCCAGGAAGGCCAGGGTGTTGCGTTCGAGGATGGCCTTCTGCCGGTCGACGTGATGCAGGTCCTGCAGGTGGATGGGGGCGATGCGGCGGACGGCTTCGAGCCAGCCGCGCGCGCCCCGGCGCTGCCAGCGGTAGGCATGAGCGGTCCAGTCGATGGCGGGCGGCGCAGGGGGCAGCCAGGCCTCCAGCTGGGCCAGCACGCCCATCGCTTGGCTGATCAGGGCCTGCAGGCGGTCGTCGGCCACGGGATGGTTCATGGGTTTGGGTCCTGTTGAGGAGGATTCGTGTGTTCGGCTTCTGCGGAAAGTATAATCTGGGTCTTTGCGGTCGCCTGCGGCGGCTGCCCATCAGCATTCGGGTCCGCCTTGAATTCCTCAGAACTGTTCGCCCCCATCGTGTCCGATATGCGCGCGCTCGACGCTGTCATCCGCGCCCGCCTGGATTCCGAAGTCGTCCTGATCCGCACCATCGGTGATTACATCGTTGGTGGTGGCGGCAAGCGCATGCGCCCGGCCATGTTGCTGCTGGTGGCGGGGGCGTTGGGCTATCAGGGTGACAATCATCATCGCCTGGCCGCCGTGGTGGAATTCATCCACACGGCCACTTTGCTGCACGATGATGTGGTGGACGAATCGGATATGCGCCGCGGCCGCGAGACGGCCAATGCCGTGTTCGGCAATGCGGCCAGTGTCCTGGTGGGCGACTATCTGTATTCGCGTTCGTTCGAGATGATGGTCGAATCCGGCTCTATGGCCGCGATGGCCGTGCTGTCGGCGGCCACCACCATCATTGCCGAAGGCGAGGTCCTGCAACTGCTGAACGTCCATGATCCGGACGTGTCCCTGGATCGCTATCTGCAGGTGGTGCGCTACAAGACCGCCAAACTGTTCGAGGCCGCCGCCCAGGTGGGGGCCATCATTGCCGGCGCTTCGCCCGCGCAGGAAACCGCCGCAGCCGCCTATGGCCGGCATATCGGCACGGCTTTTCAACTGATCGACGACGTGCTGGACTACAGCGGCGACGTCCAGGCCCTGGGCAAGAATGTGGGTGACGATCTGCGCGAGGGCAAACCCACCCTGCCGTTGATCCGGGTGCTGGAAACCGGCACGCCCGAACAGCGGGCGCTGATTCGCAATGCCATCGAGACCGGCGATGCGGATTTCGAGGCCGTGGCGCACGCCATCCATGCCACCGATGCGCTGGATTACACGCGTCAGGCGGCCCGTGCCGAGGCCGATCTGGCCCGCGAGGCCCTGTCCGCCTTGCCGGATTCCGTTTATCGAGAAAGTCTGCTAAAATTCTGTGCTTTCGCGGTCGAGCGCGACCGTTGAAATTTTCCCGTCGGGGGACCTGGCCTGGTGATTTACGGCCCGGATATCCGCCGCAAGCAGCACCGTCGGGGTGTAGCTCAGCCTGGTAGAGTACTACGTTCGGGACGTAGGAGTCGCATGTTCGAATCATGTCACCCCGACCATTCATTCCGCAAAAACGCACGGTCAACAAGCCGTGCGTTTTTTGTTTTGGGTGCGGTTGCCGCATAATCGGGGATGGGCATTGAATCAGATGGCGGTTTGCCCGATTTTTCCTCAACCCTCCGGCTCCGAACCATGACGACTTCCTCGATGACGATGATGACCTATCCCGATACCCGGCTCCTGATCGACAATCAATGGGTCGATGCGGCGGATGGCCGCACGCTGGACGTGCTCAACCCGGCCGATGGCCAGGTGATCGGCCGGGTGGCCCATGCCGGGATTCCCGACCTGGACCGTGCGCTGGCCGCTGCCCAGCGGGGATTCGAAGTCTGGCGCGATACGCCGGCGCATGAGCGCGCCGCCGTGATGCGCCGCGCAGCGGCCTTGCTGCGCGAGCGCGCAGAGGACATCGCCCGCCTGTTGACGCGCGAGCAGGGCAAGCCGCTGGCCGAAGCCCGGGCCGAGACCCTGGCCGGCGCCACGATCATCGAATGGTTTGCCGACGAGGGCTTGCGTGTGTATGGCCGTATCGTGCCGTCGCGCAATGCGTCCGCCCTGCAACTGGTGATCAAAGAGCCCGTGGGGCCGGTGGCGGCCTTCACGCCCTGGAATTTCCCTGTCAATCAGGTGGTGCGCAAGCTGGGTGCCGCGCTGGCGACTGGTTGTTCCTTTCTGTGCAAGGCAGCGGAAGAAACCCCGGCTGCGCCGGCCGCGTTGCTGCAGACGTTCGTGGATGCTGGCCTGCCGCCTGGGGTGGTGGGCCTGGTCTATGGGAATCCTGCAGAAATCTCCGGCCATCTGATCCCGCATCCTGTGATCCGCAAGGTCACGTTCACCGGCTCGACGGCGGTCGGCAAGCAGCTGGCCGCACTGGCGGGTGCCCACATGAAGCGGGTTTCCATGGAACTGGGCGGTCATGCGCCTGTGATCGTCGCCGAGGACGCTGACGTCGAACTGGCGGTCAAGATCTCCGCCGCTGGCAAGTTCCGCAACGCCGGTCAAGTGTGTATTTCGCCGACACGTTTCCTGGTGCACAGCAGCCTGATCGATGCCTTCACGCGCGCTTTCGTGGCCCGTGCCGAGTCCCTGAAACTGGGTGATGGCCTGGCCGAGGGCACCACCCTGGGGCCGCTGGCCAATGCGCGCCGCGTTGCGGCCATGGAACAGGTGGTCCAGGATGCCCGTCAGCGCGGCGCCGAGGTCCTGACGGGGGGCGCACGCGTGGGCGATACGGGCAATTTCTTTGCGCCGACCCTCATCGCCGGGCTGACGACCGAGGCGGACCTGTTCAACAACGAACCCTTCGGTCCGGTGGCGGGCATTCGCGCCTTCGATCGTCTGGACGAAGCCATCGCCGAGGCCAACCGCCTGCCCTATGGCTTGTCCGCCTATGCCTTCACCCGCTCACTGCGCAATGCGCAGCAACTGATGAGCCGGGTTCAGGCGGGCATGCTGTGGATCAACCAGCCCGCCACGCCTTCGGCCGAACTGCCGTTCGGCGGCATCAAGGATTCCGGCTACGGCACGGAAGGCGGCCCCGAGGCGCTGGAAGCCTATCTGAACACCAAGGCGGTGTCGGCGGTGGGGATTTGATGCTCCAGGGGCGGGCGGCCCCGAACCTTCATACGCTGGTCACATTCAGTCCCTAGAATCCTTCTCGCTCGCTAATGAGTCTGACGAGAGAGAAGGATTTTCATGCAGACACAGACCTTGTCCCGTTTTTTCGCCGGCATTGCCGTTCTGTGTGCCGCGCAGGCCTGGGCCGCCGACACCACGCTCACTGTCTACACTGCGCTGGAAGCGGATCAACTGAAGGCCTACCAGCGGCAGTTCGAGGCGGATGTGCCCGGCATCCGGATCAAGTGGGTACGGGATTCCACCGGTATCATCACGGCCAAACTGCTGGCAGAAAAGGCCGCGCCTCAGGCCGACGTGGTGCTGGGGGTGGCCGCTTCGTCCCTGCTGGTGCTGGATCAGGAAGGCATGCTCCAGCCCTATGCGCCGCAGGGCGTGGACAAGCTGGACAAGACCTACGTCGATGACGCGAATCCGCCCGCCTGGGTGGGCATGGACGTGTGGGGCGCGACGGTCTGCTTCAACACAGTCGAGGCGGAAAAACTGGGCCTGAAGAAGCCCGCAACCTGGAAGGATCTGACCCGACCGGAATACCAGGGGCGGATCGTTATGCCCAATCCCGCTTCCAGTGGCACTGGTTATTTTGACGTCACGGCCTGGCTGACGCTGTTTGGCGAGCAGGGCGGTTGGGCCTATATGGACGCCTTGCACCGCAATATTGCCCAGTACACGCATTCCGGCTCCAAACCCTGCAAGCAGGCGGCCACTGGCGAATTCCCCATCGGCATTTCCTTCGAATACCGCGCCGCCAAGAGCAAGGCGGAAGGAGCGCCGATCGATCTGGTGTTTCCTGAAGAAGGCTTGGGCTGGGATGTGGAGGCCACGGCCATCATGAAGGGGACGAAACATCTGGAGGCGGCGCGCAAACTGGCCGACTGGGCGGCATCCCGCAGTGCCAACGAACTGTACGCGAAAAACTTTGCGGTCGTCGCTTATCCAGGCGTGGCCAAGCCTGACCCCCACATTCCATCGGACTATGAGTCGCGGCTGATCAAGCAGGATCTGCGCTGGTCAGCGGCTAATCGGGACGCGATTCTGGCCGAGTGGACGAAGCGTTACGATGGCAAGTCCGAGCCGCAACCAAAGCAGTGAGCAGGACCATGGAGACGCCGCGCTCCGACGTGTCCCGGGAGCCGGCCTTGGCCTTGGCCGGCCTGCACAAGCGTTATGGCGAGTTCACAGCGCTGTCGCAGGTGGACCTGACGGTGGCGCCGGGTGAGTTCGTCTGCCTGCTGGGGCCTTCAGGTTGCGGCAAGACGACCCTGCTGCGCCTGATCGCGGGACTCGAGGCGGTCAGCGGCGGGCGCATCCTGATGCGCGGACGCGACGTGACGCAGCTGCCGCCCATGCGACGTGACTATGGCATCGTGTTCCAGAACTACGCGCTGTTTCCCAATCTGTCCGTGGCCGACAACATTGCCTATGGATTGCGGGGCCGCCGCGAGGACAAGATGCGGCGGGTCGGCGATCTGCTGGCGCTGGTCGGTCTGAACGGTGCCGAGCGCAAGTTTCCCGCCCAATTGTCCGGCGGACAGCAGCAGCGAGTGGCCTTGGCCCGCGCTCTGGCGACCAACCCGGGGCTGCTGCTGCTCGATGAGCCGCTGTCGGCCCTGGACGCCCGCGTGCGTGAACACCTGCGCCGCGAGATCAAGGATCTGCAGACGCGCCTGGGAGTGACGACGGTCATGGTGACCCATGATCAGGAGGAGGCGCTTGCCATGGCGGACCGGGTGGTGGTGATGAGCCGAGGCCAGGTCGAGCAGATCGGCACGCCCAGCGAGATCTACGGTCAGCCTCGCACTGCCTTTGTTGCGGATTTCATCGGCCGAGCCAACTGGTTCGAGGCGACGGTGCGCCGCCACGGTGAGATCGCGGTGGATCGCGTCACGCTGTCCGTGGCGCAGACGCTGCCCGAACCGGGAAGTACAGGGCGGGTCTTTCTGCGGCCCGAGGACGTGCGCCTGCATCCGGTCTGGCTCGGCGGGCCCAACTCCGCCCTGGCTCGGCCGGTCAAGATCGAGCATCTGGGCGGTTTCTGCCGCATCAGTCTGACAGTGCCGTTGTGGGGCGATCTGCCGTTGCTGGCCGATGTCTCTCAGGATGAGCTGGCGCGGCTGCGGCTCGCGCCGGGCCAACTCGTGCCCGTGACCCTGCCGGCGGACCGGTTGCGCATGTTTACGGCGGAGATGGTGTGAACGGTGTGCGGGCCTTGCGATGGATGGTGGGCGGCAGGTGTAGCGCCGGCGCGTCTGCCGCCTTGCCGCAGGATTCCGCGCAGCGCCTGGCGGGAGGATTGGCCTGGGGTGTCGTCGCGCTGTTGCTGGTGTTCCTGGGGTTGCCCCTGGTGGCCATTCTGGGCCAGGCGTTGGCCGGCCCCGACGGGGGCTATGCCGGCCTGGCGCATTTCACAGCGATCACTGCGTCGCCTGGTTTCCTGACCCTGGTGGGCAATAGCATTGCGGCTGCGGCGACGACGACGGTCATCACGATCCCGCTCGCCTTCGGCTTCGCTGCATCGTTGACCCGCACCCGGATGCCTGGAAAGCCGCTGTTCCGGCTTCTGGCGCTGATTCCGCTGCTGGCGCCTTCTCTGCTGCCGGGGATTTCCCTGGTCTATCTATTTGGCAACCAGGGCGTGCTCAAAGGCTGGTTCCCGGAGGGGGGGATCTATGGTCTGCCCGGCATCGTCATGGGCGAAGTGTTCTACACATTTCCGCATGCACTGATGATTCTGCTCACCGCCCTGTCCTTGGCCGATGGGCGCCTCTACGAAGCCGCCAATGCCCTGGGTGCGGGGCCGCTGCGGCGCTGGTTCACGGTGACCCTGCCTTCGGTGCGCCACGGCCTGGTGTCCTCGGCCCTGGTCGTGTTCACGTTGACAATCACCGATTTCGGGGTGCCCAAGGTGATCGGCGGCCAGTATTCCGTACTGGCGGTCGAGGCCTACAAGCAGGTGGTGGGTCAGCAGAATTTCGCCCGGGGCGCGGTGATCGGCCTGCTTCTGTTGTTGCCGGCCGTGTTCAGCTTCGTCGTCGATCATCGTCTGCAGCAACGGCAGCAGGCGCTGCTGACGGCTCGGGCTCGCCCGCTGCAACCTTCGGGGTCGCGCTGGGCCGGCGGTGCCGGCCTGCTGTGCTGCTCGCTGGTCGGGGCTTGTCTGGTGCTGATCCTGGGTATGGCGGTGGCCGCCGCCTTCATCCGGTTGTGGCCGTATCGGCTGGACCTGACGTTCGTTCATTTCAATTTCGACGACATGGACGGCGGCGGCTGGCTGGCCTGGTGGAACAGTCTGCGGCTGGCCGTGCTGACCATGACGGCGGGGACCGTGCTGGTGTTTCTGGGCGCGTGGCTGCAGGAAAAACTGACTGGGGCCGGGGCGGTGCGGATACTGATCCGGCTGCTGGCCATGCTGCCCATGGCGGTGCCCGGGCTGGTCTTGGGCCTGGGTTATGTGTTTTTTTTCAATGGCAACCGCTGGCTGCCGCTGTACGGCACGATGGCCTTGCTGGCGCTGTGCACGATCGTGCATTACTACACCACGGCGCACCTGACCGCGACCACGGCGTTGCGGCAGATGGATCGGGAATTCGAGGCCGTGGCGGCGTCCCTGAAAGTGCCGTTCTGGACCACGTTGCGGCGCGTCACGGTACCAGTGTGCCTGCCGGCGATCCTGGAGATCGCCCGCTTCCTGTTCGTGTCCGCCATGACCACCGTATCCGCCGTGGTCTTTCTCTATACCCCGGACACAGTCCTGGCCTCGGTGGCCGTTCTCAACATGGACGATGCCGGCGACACGGCGGCCGCCGCCGCGATGGCGACGCTGATCGTGGCGACTTCGGCATTCGTTTGCCTGCTGTTCGCCCTGCTGTCGCGCTGGCTGGTGCATCGTACTCAGCGCTGGCGGCACGCCTGATCCAATCTTCCGATGGAGTATCCTTTTCATGAGAGAACCCATTCTGCTGACCCCCGGCCCGCTGACGACCAGCCTGGCCACCAAGACCGCCATGTTGAATGATTGGGGGTCCTGGGACGGCGCTTTCAATGCCTTGACGGCCCGGGTCTGTCGGCAATTGTTGCGGATCGCAGGCACCGATGACCGCTATGCCTGCATACCCCTGCAGGGTTCCGGCACGTTCGCGGTCGAGGCGGCGGTGGGGTCCCTGGTGCCGCGCGGCGGCAAGCTGCTGGTGCTGGTCAACGGCGCCTACGGCAAACGCATGGCACGGATTGCGGGCGCCATCGGTCGCCGTGTGGCTGTCCTGGAGACCCCCGATGGCGTTGCGCCCGATCCCGCTGCTGTCGAAGTGCTGCTGCGGTCTGATCCCGGCATTACCCATGTCGGCGTGATCCAGTGTGAAACCAGCACCGGCATCCTCAACCCGGTTGCTGAAATCGCGGCGGTCACGGCCCGCGCCGGCCGGCGACTGATTGTGGATGCCATGAGCGCCTTTGGCGCCCTGCCGCTGGATGCGGGTGCAGTGCCCTATGACGCGCTGATCGCCTCCAGCAACAAATGCCTGGAAGGCGTGCCCGGCATGGGCTTCGTGATCGCCCGGGTCGAGGCCCTGGAAGAGGCCGAGGGCCACTGCCATTCTCTGGCGCTGGATTTGCTTGACCAGTACCGGTACCTGCGGTCAACCGGGCAATGGCGCTTTACGCCGCCGACCCATGTGGTTGCTGCCTGCGGGGCCGCACTGGACCAATATTTTGCCGAAGGTGGGCAGCCTGCCCGCCTGGCCCGTTACGAGGCCAATTGCCGCCTGTTGTGCGAAGGGCTGGAGGGCCTGGGGCTGCGACGTTTTTTACCGGCTGAACGCCAGGCGCCCATCATTGTCACTTGGCACGCGCCGGAGCATCCGGACTATGATTTCCATCGTTTCTATGCCGCCGTGCGATCCCGGGGCTTTATCCTGTACCCAGGCAAGCTGACCCAGGTTGAGACGTTCCGGGTCGGCTGCATCGGCGCGATCGATGAAACCGAAATCAGACAGGCGGTCGATGCCATCCGGGCTGCGCTGGATGCGCTGGTCTGGCTGGAAGAACCTGTCCAGCCATGATGACGACGAGACTTGCCATGGATGATTCTGCTTTGACTCGTCGGCCTGCCGGCGCTCTTGATACCGTGATTTTCGATTGGGCCGGCACCATCGTCGATTTCGGCTCCTTTGCCCCGACTCAGGTCCTGGTCGACGCGTTCGCCGAAGCGGGCGTAGCGATCAGCCTCGACGAGGCGCGCGGTCCCATGGGGCTGGCCAAATGGGATCACATCCAGGCTTTGGGCCGGATGCCGGCGGTCGCCGCGCGCTGGCGCGAACGTCATGGGCGCGACATGAGCCGCGAGGACGTGGATACGGTCTACCAGACCTTCATGCCGCTGCAGGTGGCGCGCGTCGGCCACTATTCGACCCTGATCCCCGGGGCGTTGCAGGTCGTGGAAATCTTGCGCAGACGCGGCATGCGCATCGGCTCGTGCTCCGGCTATCCGCGGGTGGTGATGGATGCGCTGGTGCCGCTGGCCGCGCAGGCCGGCTATGTGCCGGATTGCGTGATTGCTTCGGATGATCTGAAGGCTGGCGGCCGGCCTGGTCCCTGGATGGCCTTGGCCAATATGCTCGAACTGGGCAGCCGCGACGTGGCCGCCTGCGTCAAGGTGGACGACACGGTGCCGGGCATTGCCGAGGGCCTGGCCGCCGGTATGTGGACGGTGGGCCTGTCGGCCTCCGGCAACGAGGTTGGCCTGAGCTGGGAGGAGTGGTGCGCGTTGACGCCGGACGAGCGGGATGCCCGCTGTCGTCCGGCCGAGGACAAACTGCGCGCGGCCGGCGCGCACGAAGTGATCCGCACCGTGATCGACCTGCCGGCCGCGCTGGAGCGCATCGAAGTGCGGCGGGGCTGCGGCGAACGGCCTTGAAAAACACAAACCCCGTCCTTGGGGACGGGGCCATGTGGTGCGCGGTGGGGCCGGTCGCTCAAGCGTACGACACCAGCCCCTTGATCTTTTCCTGGTCGTAGCCCGACCAGGTCTCGCGTTCGGTCTCGACCACGGGCGCGCTGCGATGACCCAGGCCGATCAGGCGTTCCAGCTGGTCCTGGCGTTGCGTCAGGTCCACGGTTTCATACTCGATGCCCAGGATGTCCATGTCACGCTTGGTGAGTTCACATTGCGGGCAGTTGGGCTTCGAATAGACGGTGATAGACATAGCGGATCCTTTCTGGTGGGGCGGGGGGGATTGATCGGGAGCGGCTGGCGCGGGTTCAGAAATCCACGTCGAACACTTCGTCCTCGTCGTCGCGTTTCATCACGCCGACTTTGTACTGGGCGGTGTCCTCTTCCTGGTTGGATGCCTGGACCTTGCTCATGTTGAGCCAGCTTTCCATGTATTTCAGGGGGTTCTCGGTGATGATCGGAAAGGACACCAGGTTCTCGATGCTGAAGAAGCGGGCCACGTCGGTGGCGCTGAAGTGGACCCAGTCCTTCATCATCTGGCAGGTCACGCCGGTCAGTTCGCGGCCTTCGGAGAAGGCGTAGTTTGTCCACTCGATTTCGCTGGCGGTCACTTCATTGAGGATCTGGACGATCCTGTCCCGGCATTGCTCAAAGGCAGTGCGCCCGCGTTCGGTCTTGAACATGGCGCGCAGGATTTCCTTGCCGTACTGGACGTGAACCTCGAATTCATCCTGGGCGATTTTCTGGACGGCCTTGCCGATGGGCTGGAACAGGCCTGTGCCGTCGCAGATGCCGAACGTCACCGCGAACGAGGCCAGGAACTGGATGCGTTCCATGCACAGCATGGCGACGATGAACAGGTAAATGGTGTTGTAGGTTTCCTGGTTGTTTTCGCGCTGTCCCCGGGCGTAGTCGTAGCTGACCTCGAATGCCTGGTTGAAGACCTCGCTGACGACGCGCAGGCGGCTCATGGCCTCTTTGACCGACAGGATCTCGTTGAGAATGTCGTCCGGGTTGTCGAAGCTGTTGCGGACGATTTCGGAATAGGTGGCGGCGTGGACGATTTCGTTCTTGGTGATTTCCACCCAGCCGGACCAGGCTTCGCTGCTGGTGCAGACCGGGGCCAGCACGGCGGCGATGGAACGCGACGCGACGCTGTCGGCTTCCCATTGCCATGCCAGGGTCTTGACCATCATGTCGTAGGTATGGCGGTCGCAGGTCTTGAACTGCACGTTGCAGGTGGAATAGTCGAACTCGTTTTCGTCCCAGTCCTGGTTCTTCAGGGTCTTGTAGAGCTTCCAGATCTCGGGGTAGTACTTGTTGATCGTGTCGAACAGGCCGAGATCCTGGCCCAGGATGATTTCCGGGAAGGCGTAGTCGGACTTTTCGGTATTGAAGATCTTGGTGGGCAGGGCGGCTTGTGTCATGGTCAGGTCATGCCGATCGGGCGGTCAGGGGCCCCGGGATGCGCGTCCGGGGCCAGGTGGGTCGAGTGCGGGCCGTGCGGCCCGGGGGATGTTGGGCGGTGCCTACATCGTGCAGCTTTCGCAGACGATCTTGTCTTCCACGGCATCGTGGATGCTGCCGGCGTTATCCAGCGTCTTGTCCGACGCCACGTTCGAGTTGTAGTAGTAGCGGGTCTTCATGCCGTACTTCACCATGGTGAAGTAATGGGTCAGCAGTTCGCGGCTGGAGACCTTGTCGTCATCCTTGATCCGGCGCCACAGATCGGCGGAAATCGCCTGGTCGGTGAACTTCTGGAACACGGCATAGGCCTTGATCATGTCGACCTCGGAGATATCCCAGGCCGATTGATAGACGTAGGCCGGATTGTCGCTGTCGGGCGCGGCCCAGCGGATCGTGACCGAGCCGTCGGTCTTGTTCAGCGTGATGTCGCGCACGGGGTAGATTGAATTGGGCTTGCCCAGCGCCTTGGAAGACGATTCGCCGGGCATGTACGCGACCAGGCAGGAATGGCCGATGCCGCCGTTCTGCATGATCTCGGTGCGCAGGGCTTCCCAGTCGTAGCGATTGTGGAAGTCGCCCAGTTCGTCGACATTGCGGTTGTAGGTGTCCAGCGGCAGCCAGCCGTCGGGCCAGCGGGTCTTGTGCATCCAGGGCGCGACGCCGCGTTCCTTGCTGATGCGCAGCGAGGCCCGGATGGCGTGGTACATGTGGCGTTCGGCGATGCGGTGCAGTTCCTCGCGGCCGGCCTCGGTATCGTAGCGCAGGCCCTTGCGGGCCATGTGGGTGGCCACGCCCATCAGGCCCACGCCGGCGTTCATGCGGGCCTTGGCCGTCACGGCCACGTGGGGCAGCACGTAGTGCGAGTTGAGGATGCAGTAGTCGATCATCTTCAACGTCAGGTACATCGCTTCCTGGTAGGTTTCGTCGTCATCCTCGGCGATGGCGTCGTAGGCGATGGCGCCCAGGGAACACAGGGCGATTTCAGGTTCTTCGTGGACCTCGACCACGCGGGCCACCCGGCCGCCCTGGCCCGGCTCATCGGACAGGATGTCATCGCCTGCCTTGAGCTCACCGGCGAAGATGACGCGCGGCAGGGTGGAATCGGTGACCGCGACGGTCAGGGGAGCGTTGAAATTGAACGTCTGTGTCGTGCCGTCTGCCAGTTCGACCGTGATGAAGCCCACTTCCTGGTCGGAATACAGGTCCTGCATTTCCTGGTAGGGGCGATTGGGTTCGCTGATTTCCAGGCACAGGTTGCTGGAATGGATAGGTTCTTTGAAGGGCGTGTGGCGATTCATCTCGTCGATGTTGGCCAGGTAGGCCACGCCGGTCTCCAGCGCCTCGTTCAGCGACGTCAGGATCAGGTCGCGGGGTTTGAAATATTCCTTCTTGAAGGACGGGTCGTGTTCCAGGCGGTCGTATTCGCGCTTGAAGGCAGCCGAATCCGGGCCGAAGAACAGCCGGGTGAGTTCCGGGGCGGTGCGCACGTTGAATGAAAAAGCTTCCTCGTTGCGGGCGACTTTTTCGGCGAAGAGCTTGTTGGTGACCAGGGCGTAGTGCAGGTCGCGGTTCTTGCGGTCTTCGGTGCTGCGCGGATTGCGCAGGTACGCGATGACCTCGGCTTCGGGGTCGAAGCCGGAATAGTAGGTGGTGCAGGCGCCGCCGCGTCCGGCCTGCATGTTGGCGTGGACTGCCTTGCCCAGAGACGCCAGGTAGGGCAGCTTGCCCTGGTGCTGGATCAGCCCGCCGCGCACCGGGTCGCCCTTGCTGCGGGTGATCAGGTGGCTGCCGATCCCGGCCGAGGCGGCCGTCATGCGGTAGGCGATATGATCGCCGATGGCCAGGGACGATTCGTTGTCGTCCACCACGTACAGGCAGCACGAGGCGAAGCCGCGCAGTTTCGTGCCCAGGTTGACGTAATTGGGCGTGGGCGCCGAGATCCGCTTGGCGGAAAATTCTGTATAGAACCGCCGCACCAGATCGATCCGGCGTTCGGCGGGTTCGTTTTCCGACAGCGCCATGGCCATGCGCATGTAGACGAACTGCTGTGTTTCGTATTCCTGCCGGGTGACGCGGTTCTGCAGACTGTATTTTTTACGGATGTAGTGCAGTGAGAAGTGCGGGGTATCGTAGTCCTGCTCGTGATTGATGAAGGACTCGATTTCGGCGTATTCGGCCTCGGTGTAGTTCATGCGCACCATCACCCCATCGGCCACCATCCGGTCATGCAGCGCTTTGACGCTGGGGATGGTGGGGCCGTGGATGATCTTGTGCAAATGGGAAGCATAGAGCCGCCCCGCCATCAGGTAGTAGGACCAGGTGTCCTTGTCCAGGCAGTTCTGGATCAGTTTTTCCTGCAGATCAGAGGTAGAAACCGTCTCGGGCATGGTGCTGACGGCCTGCAGTACGATGCTGCTCCAGTCGACCTTGTTGCCCAGATTGGCGGCGGCCCATCGGCCCCAGCCATTGAGCTTGCTGGGGATGTAGGGTTCGATGCGTCCATCACGCTTGACGATGTTCTTGATCACGTTCGTCGGTCCTTGGGGGTCAGGCTTTGTTTGCTACATGTAGTGTGGTTGGAAATCATAAACACAATATATAGTGTGATCAAGCGACGTTGCAATTTCTTTTCCTGAAACATATTCGAGGTTTCGAATGCCTTGGACATCGTGGTACCCTGGACCGCTTCGAGGGTTTTCACACGCGTATCCGGGTCGGTAAATCCCCGGGGACTTCGCACGGCCCCCAGGGTCCGGAGCCTCTGCGCATCCCGTCATGAATCGGCTCGTTTGGCCATTGATCCTGTTGCTCTTCCTGGGCGGCGCCGGCCTGGTGCCGGCCCGGGCCTGGCAGGCGTCCGATCCGGATGAGGCGCTCCTCGATCTTGCTCCCCAGCGCTACGCCGTGCCCGACGTGCCTCGCGATACGCCGACTGCTGTGGTCCCCCCCGATGCTGACACTGACGAGGCTTCCGGACCGGACCCGTCGCCTGGCCTGCGTGTGGTCCCGTTGTTTCTGGACGAGTTCATGGCGGAATACGGCTACCGCCCGGACGGGACGCGGTTGCGCTGGTTCGGCAGTGCCGCCGATGCGGCTGCCGGACCTGGGGTGTCGGATGGACTGGGACCGCTGGCTTCCGGCGGACTGAACACTTGGTCTTTGGGGGCGCGAAACTGGCGCTACCGCAGTTCTGCCGGCTACCGCGTGACGCTGGGCAATACTTCGACGGGAGGGCCGGACTGGGCGCGGCCGGTCCGCCTGGCGGGGGTGGGGCTGTCGCGATTTCTGCCTGCCGGGCGCTTGCGCGCCGGTTCATGGGATTATGCGGTGGCAGCCGGTGCCCTGGACGGCGCGGCGGGCAGGGCGGCGGCCACGGGCGATCTGGCGTATGGACCGATGGCGCTTGACGTGAGCACGCGCTATGCCGTGGACCACGATCTGACTCTGGGCTCGCGTCTGCAGAGTGCGCAGGACCTGACTGCGTTTGGTTTGGGCGGTGACTACGCCACGGGCGATCTTGGCGCCTGGCGGTTCGGCGTGTCTGGTTCGCGCCAGGCGTTGGCCGCAGGCTGGCGTCGCCAGCTGGGCTACACCCTGAATCTGGCGTCGGACTGGACGCTGTCCTGGATGAACGCGCGGCAAGGAGCCGGCTATGCTGATCTGGCCACGGTTGGCGGAGCGGCGGGCGGTGACTGGGCCGGCAACCAATGGCAGCTGGATCTGGCCGCAGGCCGCTGGGGTTCGTTCAGCGGGATGTTCGAACGGCGGCTGGATGCACAAGGCGGCTTGGACGAACGGGTCGGCCTGATCCACGGTTTTCGTTACGGCCCGCATTTGCGGGTACGTCTGGAAACGAACCGCAATCTGACGTCTGGGGCGTATGGACTGGGCGCACGGCTTTCACTGCCGCTGGACTGGTAGCGCTGCCGCCGGTTTCAGGGGGTTGATCGCCGGGGGGAAAAATAAGCCTGCAAGTGCTCGATGCAGGCCTTGACCTTGGCGGAATTGTCCAGCCGTTGCGGATAGACGGCCCAGATGCCGGCGTTCTGCCGATAGCTGGGCAGGATGTGGACGAGTGCGCCTGTTTCCAGGTGCCGTCGGGCATCCCAGAGCGAGCGCAGGACGATGCCGTGGCCCGCCAGGGCCCAGGCCAGGGCGATTTCGCCGTTGTTGGTCACCAGGGATCCGTTCACCTTGACGTTGGTGGTGACGTCCTTGCGCGACAGGGCCCAGATGCCCACCGGGTGGTCGCGTTCGCGCACGATCAGACAATTGTGGCGGGGAAGATCCTGCAGCTTGCGGGGCAGGCCGTGCCGTTCCAGATAGGACGGTGCGGCGCACAGGACGCGGTGGTTGTCCGCCAGGTGGCGGGCAATGTAATTCGGATCGATCATGTCCCCGATGCGGATGTCCAGATCGTATTGTTCCTTGGTCATGTTGACCAGTTGGTCGAGGATGTCGAGCTTGATCTGGATGGCAGGATAGCGCAGGGAAAATCCGGCCAGGGCGGGTGCCACGACCTGGCGTCCAAAACCCATACTGGTCGAGATCCTCAACGTGCCCCGGGGTTCACTCTTGAATTGGGCCATTCTGTCATGCAGCTGCTCGACGTCCTGCAGGACCTGCAGGGCCATGATGTGGGCCTGTTCGCCTTGTTCGGTGAGCGTCACCTGGCGCGTGGTGCGATGGAAAAGCAGCGTGTCCAGTTCAGATTCCAGCAGCTTGATTTGCTTGGTGACGTAAGCGGGTGAACTGCCGATCATTCGCGCGGCCTGGGAAAAGCTCTGGTGCTGTGCTGCCTCGCAGAAGACCCGCAGGGCGTCGATGGTCAGGTTTTCTTTCATGATTCGTAAAAACTGTTTCAACAAATTGGGAATTGTAGGCGGAGAAACTTCTTTATATAGTCCATTCGAAATTAAACACACAGTGGCCGGTGGTGCCCGGGTCGGGGCGGCGGCACGCAGTGGGCAGGGGCACATTCATGGATCTGACACGTCTTTCTCTTGAGCAGTTGAGCGCCGGCTTGCGCCAGGGCTCATGGTCTGTGGCCGACCTGGTGCGCCGTTGCGAGGAAAACCACCAGCGGCACGAACCATTGCTGCAGGCCTACAAGACCTGGGATGGCAAGGGGGCGGCCGACACGGCGGTGCTGGCCGACCAGCTGCTGGCGCATGGCGTGGACCTGGGCCCGCTCATGGGCCTGCCCGTGTCGATCAAGGATCTGTTTGCCGTACGTGGCCTGCCGACCTTTGCCGGTTCGATTGCCGCACTGGGGCCGGACTGGGAACAGCCCGGTCCTTTGGTGGCCGGCCTGGAGCGTCAGTTGGTTCCGGTCATGGGCAAGACCCATACGGTGGAATTCGCATTCGGCGGCATCGGCGCGAATGCCCACTGGGGCACGCCGCGCAATCCCTGGAAAACCGAGGAGCACCGCATTCCGGGCGGTTCCAGTTCCGGTGCGGGAGTGTCGCTGGCGCAGGGGTCTGCCGTGCTGGCGCTGGGGACTGATACGGCGGGTTCCGTGCGGATCCCTGCCTCGGTGACCGGGCAGGTGGGCCTGAAGCCGACGCACGGTCGTTGGCCGCAGGCTGGCATCGTGCCCCTGTCGCCTAGCCTGGACTCGCCGGGTATCCTGGCGCGCTCGGTCGAGGATCTGGTGTTCGCTTTCCGGGCCATTGAACAGAGCCTGGGCCGCGTCCCCGCGTCGATCGCGCCGCCGGAGGCCATGTCCGGTCTGCGGCTGGGACGGGTGGATGCTTTTTTCCTGGACGACGCGGATGCGGCCGTGACGCAGGTCTATGAACAAGCCATGCAGCGTCTGCAAGTCCTGGGCGCAGGTGTGCGCGGACTAGAATTGCCG
>Ga0265295_1002091_pt1 | contig 32939 bp, 20 predicted proteins | sample Munlansysbiofilm_FD_192503 | JGI IMG/M metagenome (GOLD analysis project Ga0265295, IMG submission 192503) | Leachate microbial communities from a municipal landfill in Southern Ontario, Canada - Methane capture system biofilm | ecosystem: Engineered > Solid waste > Landfill > Unclassified ... | reverse complement strand
CTTTAAGGTTGGTGGAAGGGATAACAACAGGACAGACTCTAGGTCTAAGGGACGGCTATCCCTTTTCCACCAAAATAACTCACTATTGGAAGAGAGCAAGTCATAAAGATTCAATAAGAAAGGGACGGCATATCCGATGGCATGGCCTGTCAAAATTTAGCCGATTGTCCCTGTTGCCTTGCACAGAGCCCTGTACATTGCAGTAGAAATTTGAGATAGCCCTGTGGCCACTAAAGTGCGAAGCGCGACAACCGTTTATTGGCTTAGCCGAGCAGGTGACTGCTGGGGAATGGCAAATTGCAACAATGAGTCCGGAGGACGAAAGCTAATATATAGGATATAGAAGAAATGAACTAAGCCTTTCTTAAGAATATAGATTTACCTTCTGTAAAAGGTAATCCACATACAATACCAATTTTCCCATTTGATATAGTTTCAACTTGATTGTTACCTTTTTGAATCGATATTATTCTTGCTTTATCCATAATAAAATGATCATTGAAAATGACAATATCTTGTCCAATAGACACTTCAAAATCAACAATATCTATGCTTGCTACAGCCTTATCCTTGTAAACTTTACTAACTCTGAATTCTTGATAATTTTCAAGAGGCATAAAAGTAATGAACGAATGATTAGTAATCTGTTCTCTTATATCTGACTTTGAGAATACACCCTCCTCAAGATACTTATACGTTAAGAACAGCTGCCATGTGGTAACCATACCTAGATCTCTTTCATCAACAAGGTCAAGTTGTCTCTCTTCAAAAGGGTTAAACACCCTTTTTAATGGTTCAAGATGCTTTTGATGATTTACAATGTATAATGCAGAGACTTCTCTTTCTCTAAACTGTCTAATCCTTTTAGGTAAGTGCTTTGTAACCTGCAAAATATTTGCATCATTTGATGTGCCACCTAAGCCTTTCACTTCTGTAATTATTAACTTGTTCCCTGTGATAATTTGGATGTCTTCATCTTTGATGCCTTGTGCATCCATATCTCTTACTTTATCGAATTGAATATATTCCAGGTACTTAATCACAGCTAATTTCAATTCATCGCCATCTTTGGTTATTAAATCGTGTAACCATGAATGGAGTTGTAAGTTATTAGATATTTCATCATTAGCCTTCTGTATTTTAGTTTCATATTCTCTCATTAAATCTTGCTTGTTGTTTAGCAGGGTTTTATGCTTGGGGACATTATACACTTCAATGTCCAACCAAGCATTCAAGGTACTTTCTGGAAACAAATCAGGATGAGTAGCAGGAAAGTAATTGTCCATAAGATCTACTATAAGCTTCCCCTTCAAATTGAAATGCGGAAGTATATAAAACATCTTATTGTCATACTGAGCTGCAAATGAAACAATCTCTCCGACATTAGATTGTAGTATCGGAAAATAATTACTTAATATAATATTCTTCTTCTCTTGATCATCATATTGAGTTGGCATATCGAAGGCACTTTCATACCTTAAATCACTAGTATATTTGCTAATGATATCGCAGAACTTGCTGTTTTTTAACTCATCGCAAAAGGAGACTTTCGTTCCTGAATGTGCTTCCGAATTTACACCCCAAATGATGTCGCAAAGCTTGTATGTTTGATCTGTTGTATGATCGAGTTCGCTAATATCATCTGCTATGTGGTACTTTTCTTCATAGTCATTAGATGCGAATATCACTATTATCATATTCTTATTTGTCTCCCATATCCTATATTTTAGAATACTAGAAGATAAGGGTCTGGGATCAAATTGATTCTGAGGGTATCGACATACTAGTACTTCTCGGTTTGTTCCTCTTCTTGTTATATCATCCTGCACTTGCTTATCATAGTCTATGATAGTTTTGTTTCCAAGGTCAATTAGTAGAACATCATACTCATGCAGATTCTCCGGAAATTCAAAGCCTAACAATAAAGGGTGCTTATCATATTGACGTTTATATCCTATCGTTAAAATATTACCTAAAGTCCCAACAAAGACATCATCAAACTTATCATTTATTACATCTAAATCTGACTGCTTTAAGTCTATGCAACATATCTTTGGCATATCTAATCCCTTATTCCCAATCAATTTTCCTGATCAGGTGCCTGAATTTGTGCCACTTATTGGTAAGATAGTGGTAGCGTCCAGCCACGATACCCTCTGAAACTCTAAACTCTTTGGCCAGTTCTTTCAATTCTTCTTCTGAACTTACAGCTATTATCCTCCTGTTGTGTCTAGATGGAATTAGGAAGTTTGCTGCAAATTCATCTGCTTCCTTCTCTTTAGGGTTTTCGGGCGATGAATCTGAGATAAAGATCTGCTTTTTGCTGTGCAGCAGGATGTGTGCAGCTTCATGAAAGAGTGAAAACCAGAATATGTCTTCGGCTTTACCTTTGTTGCTTGCAACAATCATAGCTCTATCCGGCGATAGCCATTTACACACGGCATTGAAATGCACACCCTTGATAAGAGGAACATACACCAGAGCTACTCCCGCAGAGGCAAATAGTTCTTGCAGTTTTATGGCGAAATCTTTTGGGGGATTCTGAGTCATGATCTTTACTTCTTTGAGAACCGCTCTGAATCTTGCCTTATTGTAAGGTGCAACCTGCAATTCCTCAGCATCCTTAATGCCCATATAAATATAGGTAGCAGCCAGAACTGCAGTGGTTCCGTATGCTGCAGTAGTACGGGCTGCGGCCATTATTCTTTCCACATCTTTATCGAAGGTAATGATCGAGCTGGTTCTGAAAAAGCTCAAGAGCTCCCTGGCCTGAAGCACCACGTCCTCATGAATTTTGATGTAACCCAGTTTACACAGACTCGCTATCGGAAATTGTTTCAACCATGCTGCCAACGCTTCTTTTGATTTCTGCTGCTCCTCAATCTGCAATTGTTTCTGGTATTGAGCTTCCAGATTGATCCAGAACTCGCTGGCAGTACCTGTAACCAGCTCAAGACTCGATGCAGTCTCGTAGCTTATCTTTTGTTCGCCATTAAGAATGCGAACCAAGCTTTGCTCGGTAATTCCCATTCTTTGGGCAAATTCCACCTGACTCATTCCCAAATACTCTATCGCTTCACGCAAGGAATCTCCCGGAAGCACCGCATAATTGGGTTTGAACTCGTATCGTTTGCTCTTGCTCATCACTCCCCCTGGTCAATGATAATCTGTTATGTCTTTTATAATAATGCTGGTTACCTTGTTTAGGTCCAGTCCACCGTCTGCTTTTAGTGGCAATTCTTCACAATCCGGCTCAAATATCAGCCGGTAAGGATGCGCCAGATCCACTGCATATTTTCCATTAAGCTTGCCAGTCAGAGGATGACACCTAGCAAATGGCGGTATCATACCCATATTTTCCGCAGCTTCTAATTCTGCCAATCTCTGCTTAAGCTTCTTGGAACAGCTATCACCATATATTCTTAGCATCTCTCTTTCGCTTGAGCATGCCTTTTGCATCTTCTTAGTGGTAAAGATAATTTGCATAGCCTATCCTGTCAAGTGTTTTTATTAACATATCGTGTTAATGATTCTCCCTGCTTCGTAAAGCGCAATCCCCATAAAGTGTTTCAAGGGCATCGAAATAAATGCTGCGGTCATCCATCCTTTATTTCATTAATCAAATCATCAATTTCAAGTAAAATGGGATTACAAAATCTGAGATTGACAAGTTTAATCTGGAGTTTGTTTCTTTTTGGATTAGCAGTTCTCTTGTATTTTGCATTCCAATCTTATGATTCCACTAATGTCCTAGCTTTAATGTGATAGTTTATATCCTTGTGTTGGCAGAAATCTACCACAATATCTACCGAATCATTATAAAATGCTTGATATCCTTTGTATGCAGCCACGAGTTTGTTATAATGAAGTCTCCCAAAGATGATCTTATCGACATAGGAAACCTTGTCCAGAATGCTCATGAGATCTTGCTTCACTATATTTGGTGTTGGGTAGGGCTCAATACTCACCCATGTTTTGCATCTCTTCTCGTGGAGCTTAAGTAGGCTATCTGCACGAGCATCATACGGAGATGAAAATGGCTCATATTGTTTTCTAAAACCTTCATCTAAAGACACGAGCGAAACACCCCATTCATGCTTCGCATCAAATTTCGATAACTCAATGGGTAGAATCCCCTTGGTAAGTGCAGTGCATTTGATACCATAGTGATCTAACAATCCAATAATCTCAAGACTCATTTCCTGAACCTCAGGATGACCCACCATAAAAGGATCGGTGGTAAAACATAGGTGAACCGATTTGATTTTATTCTGGTACCGTGGAATTTCTTTCTTTAGCAGTTCTATAGAGTTTCCCACGAGCTTAGGCTCCAACCAGTCATTATAATCCCGTACTCTGCCAAATCTTCTTGCCATCATAAAAGCATAGCAGGGATAAGTACAACCATGCGAGCAACCAAGCACGTGGTTGATGGTGTAATCACCGTATTCGACTCCAGTTTTATATAATAGCGATTTCCTTTGAATTATTTTCATATATCCACATCTGATTCCTTCAGGGAAAACCATACTAATGGTTCCTCATTAAAATGCTCATAGCTAATATAATTCCCTCTATTTCGTCTTGTTGTAAATGCACGTTTAAGAAACTTGTCAATATTCCATATTTCCGTGAAATGCTTGGGGAGAAAGCCTTCATGGACAATGAAGCTGTAAAGCTGTCCGTTATTAATTCTCCGATCTTTAATAGATGCTATGTGACACAATATATTGCGTTTAAGCTCTTCTATTACAATCATGTGAAGATCATCTTCTATACACGAAGCCATGGAAAATGTATAGTCTCTGCCCATTTGACTACCACTTACCCTATCATTGTCCCACTTCACTTCATTGAACTTTTCTAGCCCCCGTAAGTTTGAAGAGACAAAGAATATAGCGTATTCATTGCCGCAAATTTGGTTAGTAAGGATAAAGTATCCAGCATGAAATCCTTCTGCGGAAAATCGTTTGGTTATACCCCAAACGATGCTTCTTAAATCCGAAGAGTCTCCGTGATAATCAATGAAGGATCTCCACAATCCGATAGATCTATTAGCCTTTTCACCGCTGATAAATCTATAAATGAAGATAACTGGCAGAAACAGGAAAATCTCAGAATTACAGTTCTGCTTGATTTCTAAAAGAGTCTGCGGATCAGTGTCTTTGTACCCATATGGGTCGATAAAATAAAGAACTCTCTCGTATCTGGTGCTATGCGAAGATTTGTGTTTTGCTATTGCTTCTTGTGCGGCATCTTTGAAGTCAACGCACTTGACATCGATTATGACATTCTCTGGTTTCTGCATTTGTCCAATCCTATTCTCAAGCTCATTACAGTATTGCTGGTTATTGTCACTTAAATGCAAATAAATATTCTTATTTGTTGCAAGCTCTGTTACTGAGGAAAGAACATGTTGGACACCTATCAATGCACTGCCTGTCTGACCTTCGTCAGTCTCTCCCTTACCGCAAAACAAGTCGTATATATGGATCGAGTGAATAGAACCGACCCTAAGAAGTATCATTAGGTAACGTTGAAGATAATCTCCATATAGTTTCAGTTTCACTTCTGTGTGTATGCAAAAAGATTCAAAAAAATCGCTATCGCTCATTTGTCCTCCACAGTTCTTTGACTCAATAGTGTTAGTTGGATAAACATGGTGTAAATATCCTTGCTTTCCTTGGCTTACTGGCAGTTAACTCCAGCAAACCTGCATATAGACCCTTAGCCTCTTGAACGTTTAAGCCAAGAGATTTGAACATTATGTTATCAATTGCTTTCCTATCAGGGATAGGACTGGCTTTTAAAAAAGCCTCAGATTCTGCATGGATCTGCAAATCAGGAGAAATCTGCGCACTTTGTATGTTTTGAGCTGAGGGAGTTTCGAATTCCATAGTTTTATCTTGCTTTCTTTGATGCCCTTGATAGTCGTTGTTCGACGGTAAGATGTAGTATATCCATGAACTGCTTCCGTTCATTTCTATCTAATCCAAGCTTAGAAAAGACGATATCATCAAGATGCATTCTGTAGCTCTTAGATAACTCATCTTTAATGTCATCAACTGGCTCTGTTAAAAGAAACGGGATGACTTCACTAAGCTCAAGGCTGCTTAATTGGCGTATAAGCCTAAAAAGGCCTATGCTCTGAATAGAAAACTTTATTGCTCCGTCGCCAAGATTTGATAAACCAATAATCTCTCTTTGCAATATGCAAAATGATGAGTTCAATTGTGCAAATATGCTGTCTGCCATTTCAGGTATATTTGGGATCACTTTATAAAACTCCTTATAATACACGTTGTCCAGGTTCCTTAACACCAAATGCCTTGATCCTAATGTTCTTGGGAATAGTATTGGTGCGCACAGATCGTTCATTTTCGAAAACCGTATCCCAGCTGTTTTAACGCCCTCAGTGTTGCGATCTACCCCTAAAACAGATATGTCCTTAACCGACTTAACAAAAAGTTGCTTGGGGTGCTGGTCGCCAACATTATTATCGTGAATATATCCTCTTATCTGGGCTATTTCGTTTAAAAGACATAGCTTACTATGGCAGTTCTCAAGAATTCTGATCAAAATGTGTGGTGCCCTTAAGTGGAATCCTCCCCACATGCTTCCGTTATATTTATCTTTATCACTGTTTTCCCATCCTTCCTTTACCAGTTTGTCTCTGTCGATGCTATTTATGCGCAGATCATCATACTCTTTACGGGACTCAGTTTCTTCTATAGTAATGAAGTTTTCTGTGTAAAGGGATTCCTCGAAAGGCAGTTTGAATGCCACAAAGCGAATTTTATCATCGCCTCTCACCATCTTTTGCGGAGCTCCGATTACCGAGATAATCGTATTGACATCTGCATTTTTAAATGCTCTGTTACCCAGATTGTCGATGATGAAGTGGATAGGGCATCGTTCTAAAAGGAGCTTTTGCAACCAAGCCCCGAATGCCACATCAAGCCAGGAATTCGAGCAGATATAGCAAAGGATACCGGCATCGTTTAATATCTTCAGACCTCTGATGTAGAAGAAGGTATATAGATCACTTTTGCCGCTTATGCTGATTTCTGGAATATCTATAGGAAAATCCTGATTGGTCATTTTCTTTAACAAGCCCTTATAGGCAGATTTACCTATTTTACCGAGAGGATCACTAATATGCTCTTGAGCTAAATAAGGCGGATTGCCGATCACAATGTCGAACCCTCCCTTTTGCATGAATATTTCAGGAAAGTCAATTCGCCAGATGAAGGGTAGGTTGTGCTTACCAAGCTGGTGGATTTCGTGATCAATCTGGGAGATTTGAAACTTCAATTCTGAGATTTTCTGTTCCTGTTCGCGGCTGGTGAGCTCGATTTCGCTCTGGTAGCTCCCTTCCAGGAAACTTGTTTGCACTTCCTGCTTACCGGCATTTTCATAGCGAGAGAGCTTAGCAGTTAGCTCTTTTATCCTGTCGCTCAAGATGTCAGTATAGAGTTTTGTTTGAGCTTGTTCTATTTCATGTAATTTAAGCGGGCATTTATTGAAGAAGTACTCTGTCTTTAGCTTCATCAGAGCGGCTATTTTCTTCTTGGTGCCAGCAGAGATGATGCCTTCACCAGAGATAGGGAAAGGATTATTGCCCAGCATTTGAATCAATGAATCTCCCTGCCTGATCTTAAAATCGAAAGAAGGCAGTAGCGGATCTTCACTGTGTTTGAAGCTATCTTCAGCTTCGATGAGCAAGGTTATCCATAGCCTTAGCTGGGTGATCCACACTGCCCACTGTTTAACTTCCACCCCATATAGGGACTGGAAGATAATGCGTTTTTTGCGCTCATAGGGGCTGTCGATAGAAGCACCAGGCAGAAAGTTCTGGTAAATGCTGCATTCGATCTCATCTATCACATTCAGCATGCCCACGGCAAAGGCTCCGGAACCGATGGCAGGATCGCAGACAGAAACGGTCTCCAGCTTGTTCAGCAGGTCTTTGGCTTCAAGCTCGGTGAAATCTCCCGCTGTTTGTTCGCTTTCGTCTCCATATTCCGGAAAGAATAGCTTATAGAGGTTTTCCAGACTGATGGAGGGAAGAGAGTTTTGTTGCAGATATTTCACTAAAGCGATGCGGCACATGAAGTCCACTTCCTGGCGGGGAGTATATATCGCTCCGTATTCTTTGTTGATCAGCTTTTCAAAGATGATGCCCAAAAACTCCGGATTCAGCTCCAATTCTTCATCGTAGAGGGTATTCTCTTCCAGGGTAAAATTGTAACTGAAGAGGAACCCGGTAAAGTGCTCAATTGCTTCATTACCGATGATGAGCGCATCTGTATCATAATCCTGATGCTTGCGAAAGAGTCCGCCATTCAGGTAGGGCGCAGAAACCAACTGGGATTTGAAGGGTTCGGAGATATTGGGAAAACCATATCTGTTTTTGGCTGAAGGGGCAGAGTTCAGAGCGGTAAAAAAGAGTGGACAGAGCAGATCCTGATACATGCCCAGGGGGTGCTGTGAGGGATCATAGCTTTTGATAAAGTCTTTGATGAAATTGGGGTTATCACCCAGCCAGCCTTTCTTTTGTACAAAGCCCAGAAAGATGATCCTAAGCACAAAAAGTAAGGCAAAATTGCTCTTTTGATCTTCTGTTACTTCCCGCTTGTAAAGGTGGCTTATTCCGGCTTGCAAGTTTTGGTATTCCTTTTCAAATTCCTGATAGAAGACATCTGAGACCTTATCCACAGAGAAGGCATCCTTAAGCTCTGCCATGCTGTTCAGCTCATATTTGCCGAGTTGCAACCGGTAGGTCTTATTTGGCAAGCTATCGCTTACATAGAAGGAGTGTCTTTTGAAATTGCTAAAGCTGCGTTTGATGCCCTTGTAGATAGGATAGACCAGGCTCAGGCGAAAGCAATTAGCTGAATCGTAAAAGACAAAGAGCCCGGCCTGCGTATTCTCCTGTTTGATGATCTCGGTGGCTTTACTAAACTGCTTTCTTCGGGAAGCCCGTTCGCTAAGAGCTCTCTTCACTTGAACAAGGTATATTTTACAAGTGCTGGCCTCTTCAAAATCAAGCGCACCCAGGGTGTTAATATCCGTAAAATCATCATCATTGTATCTTGAGAGCTGCGCCACTCGCTCGGTAAAGACCTTGGATGCCATCTCAAAGTAATCGACCCAGTTTCTTACAGAAAAGGTCTCGGGTAGCACAATCTTAGTTATGTCCATATCCTATTCTCCACTGCCACAATCACCTGTTGTTCATAGGCTTTGAGGCTTTCTTTTACCTGTTTCAGGTAGTTCTTGCCCAATTTCCTGCTCAGGACCTTAAGCTCTTTTGCTATGTGCGAATAATCCAGTTTGCCATTATTATCCCAATCGCTGATGGTCCTGAGCGTGTATTCTGCCAAGGTCCCATAGTCCTGAATATCTTCACGTAGCATGATGATAAAGGTGCGCCAGGGCAGCAGCTCAGGGACATCCTGCTGCAAAAGGGAGGAGAGCAGGTTGAAGGCTTTCGTGGAGTTACTCTGTTGGGACTGTTTGAAGCTGAACTTTTCGGCTTCTTCCTTCAGCATTTTGTAGTTTGTCCAGAAGCTATTGCTCAGAGGAAGCTGCGCTGTATCCGGGCTGCACTGGATCCTTTTGAGAGCTGCTTCTATGGGCAAGGGCAAGAGCTGCATATTCTCATCCACAAAGTCCTGGCTTACACAGAAGAGCTTGCCTTTGCGGATGAACATGATAAGCGCATCTTGCAGATCGGCTTTGGCGGTCTTGATCCTCACCGGCATTTCCTCCAGAGCCTTTACGCGTTCTGGATACATTTCTTCCCATTCCCGCATTTGTTTTTTCAGCCGGGTATAGAGGCTTTCAGCATCGAGTTCATATGGATTGCGCTGCACTTTGGCAAAGAGTTTGGCCGGGGAGGGCTCTTCCTCAGCATCAAAGATGCGGGCGTCCTCACCTAAAGTTTGATGAATCATAAACATCTTATGCGAAGCTATTTCGCGGCTTTTTACGATGTCTGCTCCCTGCTCGCTGGGGAAGAAATTGGTGATATACAGAGTTTCAAAGACCTTTTTGCTGATGCGGTTTATGCGCCCTACGCGTTGGATCACACGCACCGGATTCCAGGGAATATCGTAATTGATTACCATAAGGGCGCGGTTCAGGTTGAATCCTTCCGAAAGCTTGTCTGTGGCCAGCAGAATATCATATTGGTCTTTTTGCTTTTTCTTGGAGTAGGCAGCGTCAAAATTGCTATTGATCTCTTCAAGGTGGGTTTTACTGATGCCGGAGGAGATCACCAGGACCCGCTCTCCAAAGTTATCAGTCAAATCTGTCTCCAGATATTTTACGGTATCGGCATATTCGGAGAAGATCACAAGTTTGGGGGCCGGCTCGCCTTTTTTGGGAGGAGTGCCAAGCACTGCTTTCACGTTATCGATCAGGGCCAGGCGCTTGGGATCGTTATTTACCAGCTCCAGGGCATCGATCTCGGAGATGATCTTATCGAAAAGCCGGAGGTCGGAGGCGATATCCTCAAAGAATTGCTCTTTGAAGCGGAATTTATTTACATCATAAACCCGGTCTTTCTTGCCGTCTTTATCCTTGTTTTCTTCGGCAAATTCTCTGAGCAGCTCATCAATATAATCCGCATCTCCGGATTCGGCCTTGTTGATCAGCTTGCGGTTCAGCACATAGCGGCCGCCCGAGTCTTCTATAAATTTGAGAATCTTTAGATAAGAATTGCGGGCATTTACGATGCTCTGGCGAAAAGCGCCGAAGGAGCTTTCAAAGCGTTTTACCAATTGTCGCCGGATGATATCATAGAGGTTGTCCTGGCTGAGGCGGTCTATTTGCTCTTGTCTGCTCATCTTGGCAGAGGCAGAGGGATCACCCTCGTAGGTGTAGGGTTTGTAGATGGGGCCTCTGAAGCGGTCTGCGCTATCGGGGTTATCGGTAAAATAGAGCTCTATCACCCGGTCATAAAAGGCAGATTGCTCCACGCTTAAGCAGTAGTACCACTCTTTGGGACTATCGATCTGAGAGAGCTTGCCCACTTCATCCTGGTAATCCGGATCGCCCAGCAGGTCCAAGCGGTTTCTGCGGATTGTGACTGGTTCGATGACCTCACGGATCTGCCCGGAAAGCAAGGATGAACGCTTAATCACTTTTGTGATATTGACCGGTTCATCACCAAATAAAGCACCGTATTTCTTTTGCGCTTCATCTGTCTTGGCAGAGTCTTTGGACTGCCAGTTTTTGCGGATAAAGGCCAGGTCTTTGAAGAGGCTGTTGTAAAAGCGGAAGAGGTCCACAAGGTTGCTGCTGAGCGTGATGGTGGACTTTTTGGGAACGATAAAGAGGCTCAGCATGGCCAGGATATCCGCCGGGGAATTATTGAAAGGCGTAGCCGTGAGCAGGATCACTTTGCGGCCGCGGCAGATGGATTTCAGCTTTTCATAGCTTTCGGTATTGCTATTGCGATAGCGATGAGCTTCGTCCACCACGATCACTTCAATGCCTTGTGCGGTTTCCAGATAATCCAGGATGGCATCCAGATTTCCCCCGGAGCGCACATCCCAATCGTAAAGCTCAAAATCTTCTTTGTACTTGTTCCAGCCGGAGCTGGCGCTATCGTCACCAATCAAGCCCGGAGGGCAGATGATGATGCCCCGTTTATCCAGCTTGCGCGCGATGAGCCCGGCAATGATGGATTTGCCCAGACCCACCACGTCGGCCAGGATCACACCCGAATTCTCTTCGATGATGGACATAGCCTGAGTGACTGCATCGATCTGGTATTTATAGGGTATATAGCCTTTTCTTTCCAAGAGGAGCGAGATGAAACGGCTGGATTCATATTTATAGAAACTATCCAGCCAGGTCTTAACCACAAACATATAGGCATCAAAGGGATGGACGGATTTGAGCAGAGTCTTTTCCTGGATATTCTGCAGCAGTCTGGTCTTTTCTCTGTCTGCTTCGGTGATCTGAATGGCAGTGTCCCAGAGTTCATCGAAATACTGTTCAGCCTGCTCAAAACCGTAATCGGCAATTTCTACATTGAATTCTTCCCGATCGCTGAGCCCGGCTTTGCTGAGATTACTGCTGCCAGTGATAAAAAGCTGGTTGCGCGCTACCTGCAAGGCATTGAGATGGAAGAGATACAATTTGGCATGGTTTGGGCGCAGGGTTTTACGGATAATGATCCTATCCGCTATGATCTGATCTATGATGAAGCGGGCCTGCTCATAAAAAGTTTCATTGTCGAAAATATCTGTATTCAAAGCCGCAAGCACGGATTCATGATAATCCTCGATGCGCTCAATGCGGTTTTTGCTTGCCTTATCGGCATATTCCACCAGTCCATAGCTTTGCGCATCTATATTTAGCCCTACCAGGATCTTGAGGGTGAGATCGGGATTTTCTTTCAAACTGTCAATCAATTCCGTTATGCCGGAAAAGTAAAAGAAGCCAACCAGGATTTTGAGCTCTTCGCTTTCTTTAATAAGGGTCGAAAGCCGGGTTCTCAAATTCTTCTGGCCGGAATTCGTGATGAAATTGCTCATGTTGTGTGCCCTTTGTGACTAAACAGTAATCCTGTGGAAAGAACTATGACTTTCACAAGTGTCCCTATGGTCGTGCCTCTTTTTCGATTCATCCTATCTCCCGAACATCATTTATGCTGGCTCTATTCCGGTTTCATGCGAAATCAGGTTTTTAGTTTTGATGATATAAGTCATCAAAGGGCAATTTGATTTGAGTGAGTCAGGGCGTCAAGCACTTTCTCAGCACAAGCGATCTTTTGCGGCGAGCTGTGGCCTCTGGCGGGTTTACCATCCCTTTCCAACTGAACTTGATTTCAACATGTTTTCGACTCGAGTTGACTCGAATATCCGAGTCATCTCGAGTCAAACACCCGTTAAAATCAAGTCTATAGATCAGGGAAGCCAAGAGCCAGAAGTCTGCAAGGTTCTATCTGAAATAACGTGCCTACAACACTCGTTATGGTATTGGATTATTGTTTTGCTATCTGAAATACCTTCACCAAGGGACTCGAGCGGCAGGTATTGCAGTGCTTGCTGTCTAAAATAATCTTTTCCCATAGCTTTCCCTCGTCATTGTAGCAGGCTGATTCCCCGATTCAGGATTTTATCATTCATGATCGTTTCGTAAGATTTATAGAATATGCCATTTGTGGTGGTAATGACAAGATAATCCAAAAACTTACTAATTGAGGTAATCGTCCTGGTTTCCATGTTTTCGGTGGGGATTTGGTATATGCTGCCGGGGTTTTCCGAATCACTGAAGAACCACGCTTTATCATTGATATGGACGAACAGATAATCGTCTATGGCGCGAATATCGAATAAATAGGGCTCCATCCAGGCAAAATGTTCCCAGTTCTGGAAATCTGAGGAATAAACCAACTCGGTATTGGCAAGCTGCGCCCAGATCTTTCCCTTATATTCGAACAATGTAATCGCGCTATGATAACGATTAACCTGTATTTCTTCGTAGCTCAGATCAGGATATATGACCCGATGATATGACGTCCGCGCATTATCATAAGCAATATAAAAATTATTATTCATGGCGAGCATGCCCTTAAACGAAACATTCCAAAAGTTGGCACCTTCCTGAGGCGGAGATGCCGGCCAATAGCCTTTATTCGTTATCTGAATAATAGGGGCATCCTGTAAATCTACAAAAACCAAATAGTCCATATAATGACCGTCTTCTGTTCCACGAATCCAGGTAAGAAAGCGGTTGTTTCCGTTCATTAAGCCCAGCTCTTTCTCATAATAGGTATGTGAAAAATAAAAATCTTCAAACTTGGGATCAATATCTCTGGGCCAGATCATTATGCTTCCACTTGCATCTCCCTCGGTTCGTGTGATATAGATATTCCGATCTCTCAAATACACGGTAAAATCCTTAGAGATTAAGGGCTTGTAGTCCAAGCCGGTGGAAATGCCCAAGGCGTGCTGCTGCCAATAATTATCCATGTCATCAAAGCAAAGTGTTCCCCAACGATTGGTAGCAAAAAGCTTTCCTCGAAAGCTGCGGCTGTTGCTGACGAAATTACAGGCGGTTTCCCCAAATGTAACGGTATTCCAATAGGCATCAGGTTCTGCAGGTGCTGTGGGGCAGCGCTTGTGGCATCCGGATGTGACAAAAATTGTGGATAGGATTAGCGTGATCCAGATCAGTTTATGGCTTAAGCGTCCATGGGCTTGGTGCATTTTCATGATTAGTCCTAGCATAATGATTTTACTCACTCCTTTATCCTTCAATAAGTTAAAGCCACTTTTTGCAAACCGGATCCTTTTGTCCCACTTGCAAACTATTTAGGGTTAAACGACTAATTACATTGTTTTTTGGCTTTGCTCTTATCGTCAAGCTCTTTTTTGAAAATATTGCCGCTGAGGAGGGCTGAAGTCAGTGCTGTGGCACTCGTTATTGCTTGGCTAACTAAAATACCGCCCCCAGGGGACTCAGTTCGCCTACAGGAAAAGCTATACAGCGGGAGCCAACTTTAAAGCGCTAAAACGCTGAGATATTGAGCGTTAAGCATTAAACTTTAAACGCCATAAACCCCAAACGATAAAACGCTAAAACTATAAAACTCCAAAACCCCTAAACTATTTTCCTCATGTGCAAAAAACCAATTGACACAATTCAAAGCATAATAATACTCTCACCCAAGGATAAAAGTCTGATAAGGAGAAAATATGGAACCTGCTTGCACCATACGCAGACCCAGCATTTGGGTCTATGAAGCCCAGCCTTGTTCACATTTTAAAGCAGAACTTATGACAGACATTAAAACAGCATATATAAAAGAGTGGAGGAAAATATGAAAAAAGCACTCATTTTAATCATTTGCCTTGTCGCAGCGCTAAGCGTTTGGGCACAAGGCCTGGAAACATTCGCCAATTTTGACTACGCTGAGACCGCCTACGTGGACGGCAGCTTTGTCGGAGAAGGCGGAATCACCTGGAACTACTTTCATGTAACCGGCGCTGTAGCCGGAGCCAATGACAATTCCATTGATGGAAACGGCATGATCCTGCGCCGCAGCGCAGTCCCCAGTAGGATCGTATCGGATCCCATCCCCAATGGAATTGGCAATTTCTCGGTGCAGATGCGCAAGGCCTATACCTCTGCGGGAGATCGCCAGGTGGCTTTGTATATCAACGATGTCTGGGTGGCAGATTCCCAGATCTTTGGCGGAGCCTCGGGTGCAGACCCCACTATTCATGAGTTCATCGTGAATGGCATAAATATCCCCGGCGCTTTCACCATGGAAATCCGCCATCTTCAAGGTGGCACAGTAAACCGTCAGTTAACTATCGACAACATCACTTGGACTGCCTATGGCAGCGGCCAGCAATATGTGGCTAATCCTACTTTTGATCCACCTTCTGGACACTATGGAGCTCCTTTTGAGGTAAGCATTTCGACCGCTACAGCAGGTGCCAGCATTTATTACACTACTGATGGCAGCGTGCCCAGCCAATCCTCTACTTTATTTACCGCTCCAATCAACGTAAGCACCGCCACCACCATCAAAGCCAGAGCTTATGCTGCGGGCTATGAACCCAGCGCAATTGTAAGCGCGAATTATGCTTTTTATGTGAACGTGGGTAGCCTGAGCGAGCTCTGGCAGCAAAACCCGGATAATAGCACCGTGTATCACGTTACAGGCGAGGTAATCCTCACCTTCAAACAGAATAACCGCCATCAGAAATATGTGCAAGATGCTGGAGCGGCCATCCTGATCGACGATCTACCCGGCGTGATCACCAGCACCTACAACGTTGGCGATGCCATCGCTGGCCTCACCGGTAAGCTGAATTTGTACTTTGAAACCCTGCAATTCTTGCCTACGGCAGATCCCGGTCCTGCGGTATCCAGTGGCAACAACTTAATGGTGCCTACCGTCACCGTGGCGCAGCTGAATTCCGATATCGGTGTGAACCAGTATCAATCCCGTCTGGTGCAGATCAATGATGTGAGTTTCACCAGTCCCAGCGGAAACTACACCACTAATCCGGCTGTGACCTATCCCATTTCTGACGCCACCGGTGCCATGAACTTCCGCACCAGTTTCTACGATGTGGATTATATCGATACCCCCATGCACATCGGGCAATTTAACGTGCTGGGCCTCATCGCTCACTTCCAGGGCGGAGCTCAGATCACCCCGCGTATGCTGGCAGATTTTAACCCTGTGACAGATGAAGTGGGTAGCCTTGGTGGCGTAGTTAGCGCTGCCGGTGCTCCTCTATCTGGAGCTCTAATCGAAGTGGAGGGCACTGAATTCTCCACTGGATCCGCAGCAGATGGCAGCTACATCCTGCATCTTATCCCGGTGGGAACTCATAGTGTGACCGCCAGCAAAACTGGCTACACTCCCGTAACCCACACTGTGACAATCCTGGAAGGCCAAACCGCTACTCTGAACTTCGCTTTGGACATCATTCCTGTACAGGTGAGCGTTACCGGCCGTATCGTAGGAAGTGGAGCACCCAGCGTAGGTCTTGCTGGAGCTACCATCAACCTCAGCGGTTTTGCGCCTTATGAAGCTATCACAAACGCCACCGGTCAGTTCGCTATTAGCGGTGTTTTTGGAAACCATACCTACTCCTACAGCGTCAGTGCTCCGGGCTTTGCCACTGCTACCGGTGATCTGATAGTGGGCGCGGGTGATGTAAATATGGGAGATATCCTTTTGGTCGAGAACATCAATCCTCCCCAAAACGTGATTGCGACAATAGTGGATAATGGCAACGAGGTGCATATTAGCTGGCAACTTCCAGATCTTAGCAAAGACCGCGCTTTCGTGGGCTTCTATGTTTACCGTTTTCTGACTGCTGATCAGGGTAACGAAGCTAACTGGATGAGCTATACCACCTACCCCATTTTCCCCACAAATCTCATCGACCCCACTTGGGCCACTCTGCCTAGCGGCAGCTATACATGGGCTGTGAAAGCTGTCTATACAGGAGATGTGATCTCTGCTGCCGCCTTCTCGAATGCTCTGGTCAAGGAAGAGCCGCAGGGCAACATCCTGGGCCATGTGATATCAGACATCGGCGTGCCCATCTTCGGTGCTACCGTTTCCGCTGAAGGTGGATATAGCAGCACCACAAACGCTGCCGGCGCTTATAGCCTCACTGTGCCTGTGGGAATCTACCTGGTAAGCGCTGTCCATGCAAACTTCTCCACTGTGACCCAGGAAAACGTCGTTGTGACAGCAAATCAAGATACCATAGTGAACTTCGTAATGACACCTGTCTCCAATGAAGATGAAATAGTGCCGATATCCGGGACTGTTTTGGGTGGCAACTATCCGAACCCCTTTAACCCTGAGACCACTATCAGTTACCAGCTCAAGGATGCTGGCAACGTGCGCCTTGATATATTCAATGTGAAGGGTCAATTGGTGCGCAGTTTGCTAAATGAAACCCAGGCTGCAGGACGCTATCAGATAGTCTTCAATGCTCGTGACGACATGGGGAATCCGCTGGCCAGCGGTCTTTATCTCTATCGTTTCACATCCGGAGCCTATAGCAGCACTCGCAAAATGATGCTGATGGAATAAATCTACCGGCAGACTATCTGCCACAACAATCAATAAACCCCGGCTTCGTCCGGGGTTTTTCATGTAGTGGCGGTCTCTGTACCGCATACAAAGATGAGCTATGATTAAGGCGGTACGGGAGACCGCCTCAACGGGGTTGTCAATAGGCTGTTTATAAATCGATAGTTCGATGTTTTAGTGAGATGCCCGCATTTATTCTGCTTGACACCAGCTTGTCCCTGCAGATCATTGCAAAAAATCGACAAGGTGGATTCGAAATGTGCAATATTATATTTACCTGGGGCCACAGACTGAGATATTTCGTGCTACTATTGCTGTTGCTGCCACTGATATCTTGCTCAAAAGAGCCTACTAAAACTCTCTATTCAGATCTACATGACTACTCTTTTACACTGGAGCATGTTCCTTATGCACAGCTATTTAAGAATAGGGAACGCATATTCGATACCTGGAATGCCGAGCCGCAGGATGCTGACGGAGTTTACCTTTTCCCTTATGCCGGAGGCCTCTACTACCATCCGGTAAACCTCTGCTTCAAGAGCCTGGAAGCTCTCAGCGATTATGATCATACCGCTGAGCCAAAATATCTCAGTCATGCCGAAAAGAGCATGGAAGCTTTACGCCGCAACGCCGTTAGATACAAGAATATGCTATATTTCCCTTACCAATTCGACTTTTCCGAAGGTACCCAAGTGACCTACACGGCACCCTGGTTTTCTGGCATGGCGCAAGGAACCGCCCTTTCTGCCTATTGCAGATTGTATCACTATACTGAAAACCCTCTGTATAAAGCGGTGGCAGATTCCATCCTGGCTACTTTTACTGATTTTGATAGTCCATACTCCGGAGTCTTGATCTCTGCTGAGGATACTTTGCTAAAGGGTCCCCGCTACTATTGGGTGGACGAATACCCCATGCATAGTAGAAGATATGTGTTAAATGGCTCCATCATTGGCTCCATGGGCTTGTACGATCATTGGTGGGTGTTTGGCGATGATTTGTCGGCAAAGCTATTTAGCTGTGAAATGACCTCTATCAAAGACAACATCCTCTTGTACAGAAATCCCTCTGAGCGCAGTGCCTACTGCCTTTTGTACCGCCAGAAATATGTGGATTATCACATAGTGCATATTCAATTGCTGAACCTCTGTACACTGCTGACTGGAGATGAGTATTTCGCGGCTATTAGCGATCTGTTTTATGCAGATAGCCACTGAGATTAACGCCGGTTTCAACGTATCTGCAGTGGTAGGGACGTCACCGGAACTAAGAAATCTGAAATGATTACAGAGATCATCGGAAACATAGTCACTTTGAGGGCTACTACTGCAGATGATTTGAAGGATTATCGAGCCTGGTTCACAAAAGGACTGGATTGGACCAAATGGGATGCTCCCTGGGAAGAAATGAGCGAGGACTTTGCCGCAAGCTTTATAGATAGACTCTCAAAAAGAATTCAAAAAGGGCCACAAGAGCTAAAAACAAGATTCGAGATTTGGGTGGATAACACCCACATCGGTTGGGTAACAAGCTACTATATTGAAAATAAGCCGGAATACCTGGCCGTCGGTATTTCCATCCCGGAAATGGCTTTCTGGAGTAGGGGGATAGGCAGGGAAGCCCTGGAAATGTGGGTTCAGCACCTCTTCCAAACCATGCCACTGGAACAGGTTTATTGCGAGACCTGGTCCGGTAATGAAAGAATGGTGCGACTGGCTCTGAGCATTGGCTTTGTACTTATCGAAAGCGATAGAATCGTGGAAGTAAACGGCAAGCCCTACCAGAAACTCAAATTCAAAAAGACCTTGCAAAGTAGTGGTGTATGTCCAAAGCCTCAACTATAGATGATGTGTAGCGATCAGCCTTAGTTTACTTAAGATGCAAGTTTTATTCCCCTTCGTGGCAAACTTTGCATTAATCTGCAGAATCAAATAAGGGATCCAATTCTACCCACTCGGTTTGAGAGAGCGCCTAAAAAAAGAGCCCCCCAGATGGGAGGCTCTTCATTTTTATTCAGTCCTGTTGTTTTATTTCATCAGGATCATTTTGCGGGTGGAGCTGTATTTTCCGGATTTCATACGGTACAAGTACAGGCCACTGGCCACATTGCGGCCGTTGTCATCGGTACCATTCCAATGGATGCGATGCTCGCCCGCAGGCATGGTATCACTGAGCAAGGTGCGTACTTTCTGTCCTTTCTGATTGTAGATATCGAGGTTTACGTTTCCTTGCTCTTTGAGGCTGAAGCTCAGCGTGGTGCTGGGATTGAAGGGGTTGGGATAGGCTCCCAAAAGCGTGGTGCTAAAGGCATCGATGACCAAATCCTCGTTGGCAGTGGGCGAATAAACATTGCCCGCGCGGCCATAACTGCCAGTGTAGCAAGCCCATTCAATGCTTTGGTAGGGGCGCTTAATATCCATAACGTAATACCCGCCGTTATCCGGAATCACGATATCCAGATCGCCGTCATCATCGATATCAGCGAGGGCAGCGGAAACTTTGAGATTACCGTTCAGGAGAATGGGGAAGTTAGGAGATTCGCTGCCGTCTATGCGTACAGAATGGAGCCTGCCGGTGGTGTCGCCAAAGATGATGCCGGCATTATCTGAGCCGTAATCAAATCTGGCCACTACGGGGGTGCATTCCACTGCAGAACCCACGATGATCGGGGTTCCGGGCAGATTGACACCGGCGCCGTTCATCACATAGATATTGCCATTGCCTGCGATCAGGATGATCTCTTTTACATTATCGTTATTGACGTCTGCTACGATGGGGCTGGTCTTGATCTGACCGCCGATGGTTTTTTCAAAGAGTATGCTGCCATCATGATTGATGGCGTAAAGGAGGCCGGAACTACTGGTTGCCACCAGAATTTCAGGATAGGCATCGCCATCGATATTGGCAATGGTGATAGCGTTTTGGCTGCCGCCATTCAATTGCACGGGGAAGCCGGCAATATTCTGTCCGGTGAGAGGATCGATGGCGTGCAACTGGCCGGAAAGAGCGCAGGCGATAATTTCATGATTTCCATCGCCATTCAGGTCTGCTACAGCTGGACTGGCCAGAAAGGCTCCGCCCAGAGCGGCAGGGAAGTTGGGCAGATATGTACCATCGCTATTCAAGACATGCAAGCTGCCATTTTGAGCCAAAGCAACTACCTTGGCAGGGGAGCCTGAGATGACGTTTGCGATCGCAGGTCCACTACGCAGAGTGCCTCCGGCGGGTTGGCTGAACAGCAGAGCGCCAGTTGAATTGAAAGCTACAATGTTGTTATTTGCCAGGCTGGCCGCAAAATCATGATGGCCATCAGCCACCAGCTCGCCCATGGCAATGGAGCCTACCACGTTTGAACCGAGGTTCAAGGGGAAATTAGCCAGCACAGAGACGCCGGCAGTATTTACGATATCGATATTGCCCGCTTGGTCTCCAAACACTGTTTCAAGCTTGCCATCTCCAGTGATATCCACCAGGATGGGAGAGCTGCTAGAAGCTCCACCGGTATCAAAAGGCCAGCCTGCTTGCACCAGAGAAAGACTGATGCTGAAAGGGATTACCTTATGATATGGATAGGCCTGATCGCCGTTGGAAGTAACCATGAGCTCAAAAGGAATGGGCTCGGAGGGGAGATCTGCTATGGTGCTAAAAGTATATTGATTGGCATTCCAGGCGGATGAGCCGGCATAGAGATATCCGCTTTGTCCAAAAGCAGATACTGAATCAATAATGGTTACGCCAGGATAGTTTGTCCTCAGGCTTGCACTCAGATCGCTGGCATTCTTCCACAAGATCCCGAGTCCAGTCATAATGTTGCCCAGTTTGATATTCATGCCGATGGTTTCTCCTGGATTTGGCACTCCATCTCCATCGCCGCTGATTTCGGTAATGACAAGCTCTTCCTTCACGATATAGGGAATCTTGTCATACATGGTGGCGGTGAAGGAATTGATGCGTCCGGTACCCAGCTTACCTACATAGTTCGGGTTGATATCGTCAATGGGGTCTGCCGTCATCATCAGCCTGTTACGTAGGTCCAGAGAGCTCATGGTGGGATGCAGGGATTTTACCAAAGCAGCCACACCGGCAGCCACAGGACTGGCCATGGATGTGCCACTATAAGAAGCATAACCCGAGCCGCCTATGATGGTGGAAAGGATGTTATCGCCAGGAGCGCAGATATCGATCGGCTCACCGAAATCTGAAAAGTCTGCTTTGATATCTGAATGGTTGGTAGCGGCTACGTTTAGCGCGTTGTCGCAATCCGCAGGATAATCATGATAGCCGGGACCATGCTCTAAATTTGCGTTACCGGCTGCACTAATAAAAGTTGAGCCCAAAAGTGTCACGTGATTTACGATGCTATTGGGATAAGCGCCATTGCCGGGTCCGCCCCAGCTGGCATTGATGACGTGTGCACCGATCTGGCCAGAATAAAGAACCTGATCATAGGCATATTGCACGCCTTGGGAGGGAGCATTGTTGGGTGCTCCTTTGCAAGAAAGAATAGAGACATTGGGCGCGGTGCCTACTACGCCGATGCCATTGTTTCCCATTGCGGCGGCGCATCCGGCCACGTGGGTGCCATGATCGTTGGTAGCATAAGTTTGGATGGGGTTGTTATCATTATTCACAAAATCCCAGCCTACCAAGTCGTCTATTTTGCCTCCGCCTTCACCTGCGTCCTGACCGTCTCCGCCCAGAATCGTACCTTGTGTCCAATTGATGCTCATGCCAGGAGATTCGGCGGGGTTGATCCAGATGTTTCCCATCAGGTCAGGATGATTCCATTTCACACCACTATCGGTGATGGCCACTATAATATCATGGCTTCCGGTTACATAATCCCAGGCTTCAAAGCTCTGCAGGAGGGGATGTGCATACTGTTGGGGCAACATGGGATCGTCCGGCACGAACTTTTGACGGTTGATGGCCTCCAGCTCGGCATAGATGAGATTGGCGTCTTTGTGCAAATCTGTGCAGGCAGCATCGATATTATCATCGCTGGCCAGGATAAAACGGTAGGTGTTTTGCAGATAGAGACCTTTATCATTCAGATTGTAATCAGTTAAATAAGGATGGGCCTGCTTAAGATCGACGATCTGGTATTTGTCTGCCAGAGCATCGATGCTTTTGATTCCGGTGCGGATTACGCCGCCCTCTATTGTAAAGTCCAATTTTCCATCTATATTGGGAATTGCTTCTTTTGTAAAACAGCCGATTATTGTGCGGGATTGGAACCAGTAGGGATCGAATTTGACCCTTTCCGCAAATATGGCTGTGCTGATAATGATCAGCAGGAATAATATGTTCAGCTTTTTCATGGGCACCTCAGTACTTAGTTTTTTTCATCTTTGTACGAGGGCAGATATCGTCAAGAGCTTTTTACTCCTGGCAAGACACTAATATAAGATAAGCTCTTCTCTTTTAGCGTATTTAGATAGATATATCTTTCTCAAGAGTTTGTGCTCATCTCGCATCAATTGGGGGTCCTGCAAAACGATATCAAAGGCGTCTGTTCTGGCCAACGCCAGGATTGCCTGATCCTGCACGAGATTGGCAAAGCGGAATTCGGGCAAGCCGGATTGCTCATAGCCAAACATTTCACCGGGACCGCGCAGCTCAAGGTCCTTTTCGGCGATCACAAAGCCATCCGTGCTGCGGCTCATGATGCTGAGTCTTTCCCGTGCCATGGAGCTCTGAGGCTGATGCGCGATGAGGAAACAGTAGGCCTGATCTGCACCCCGGCCCACTCTGCCACGCAGTTGATGCATCTGAGCCAGACCAAAGCGTTCGGCATGTTCGATCACCATCACTGTGGCATTGGGTACGTCCACGCCCACTTCGATCACGGTGGTGGAAACCAGGATTTGTGTCTCTGCCGCCTTAAACCTCTGCATGATCTCATCTTTTACCTTGTTTGCCATCCGGCCATGAATCAGATCAATCGTACAGTTGGTGAAGACCTTGTTTTTCAGATAGTCATAGAGCCTTTGGGCATCCAGTAAAGCCAGCTTTTCGCTTTCCTCCACCAGAGGGCAGACGAAGTAAGCCTGGCGGCCTTTATCCAGCTCTTTCTTCACATCGCTCAAGACGGTGTCAAACTTGCGGTCCGAACGTACATAAGTTAGCACAGACTTACGGTTTGGCGGCATTTCATCGATCTGGCTAACCATCAGATCGCCATAAACAGTCATGGCCAAAGAGCGGGGGATGGGTGTGGCCGAAAGATAGAGCAGGTCCGGATGGCTGTCCTTAGCTGCCAAAAGTGCTCTTTGCTCTACACCAAAACGGTGCTGTTCATCTACCACCACCAAGCCGAGCCGGTGGAAAGCCACATCTTTTTGGATCAAAGCATGGGTGCCCAGGACGATCTGAGCCTCGCCGCTGGCGATCTGCTCTTTCAGTTCAGCCTTGCCTTTGTAATTGCCGCCTTTGAGGAGGACTACTTTCAGGGAAAGGGGCTCCAGGAGCCGGGTAAAATTCTGGTAATGCTGTTCCGCCAGGATCTCTGTGGGCGCCATCAAAGCCGCCTGATGGCCATTTTCCACCGCCAAAAGCATGGCAAAAAGGGTCACGATGGTCTTGCCGCTGCCCACATCTCCCTGCATGAGGCGGGACATCTGGATCTCAGAACACATATCGGCAAAGATCTCGCGGATCACTCTTTTCTGAGCTGAGGTGAGCTCAAAAGCAAGTCTTTCCTTCAGTGCAGTGGTAAGTTTCTGATGATTTTCGTGTTTGATGCCCTGCTCTTTCTTTTCATGAAAAACCCGGTGCCGCGCCCACATGATCTGACTGTAAAAGAACTCTTCATAGGCAAAGCGGATTCGGGCCTGGTCTGCAGCCTGGGTCTTTTGCGCAAAGTGCATGATCTGCAAAGCATCCCGGCGGGGCGGAAACTGCCGCTTTTCGAGGATGAAAGCAGGTAGGTTTTCGCCTATCTGATCCGCATAGCTGGAAAAGGCGCTGAGCACGAGCTTGCGCATGAGGTTTTGGGTGATTCCTTCCGTAAGAGGATAGACCGGCAGGAGTTGCCTGCTTTTCCAGAAGCTATCTTCTTCGTGATCATCGGCCAGAATCTCAAAATCGGGATGATTCATCTGTAATTGGTTGTTGAAGGCGGAAAGAGTACCGCTCAACCAGATGGTTTTCCCTGGTTTAAACAGGGTCAAATAAGCCGGAGGAAAGGCAAACCACACGCAGGTGAGGCCGATCTTGCCGTCATTTACGCCCACGCTCAGGATCTTTTTGCCTCTGGCGGTGGGCTTGGCATCCACCCAGGATATTTCCGCGGTGAGGGAGACCATATCCCCTACCTGCAATTCACCCAAAGTGGGATTTACCAGCCGGCTGAGATAGGTGCGAGGGAATAGCTCCATGAGGTCGAGCACAGTCTGTACGCCCAGTTTTGCCAAAAGCCGGGCACGATGCTCTCCCACCCCTTTTAGATACATCACCGGGGTCATTAGCGGATCTTCATTTTGCCTCTTCATCTCCATAAACCAAAGATGTGAAAGCTCAGGATTTTGTCAACTTTGTTAATGCTCAGGTCTTCCTTCTTCCTGCATAAGCTATGGTAGATATGACCTGCAGATAGGAGGATATTTTCCACGTTATCTCCACGGCATCTCCACGACATCCAAGGAGCTAGGGTAGGCTAATCAGACAAAAAGAAAAGCTGGATAGCTCGCAGCATCCAGCTTTATTTGCCAATGATTTGATCTTAACTATTCAAAGCGCAGGACCCTGAATTGAGGAACCTGATTGCGATCCAGCACGTAGATGCGGATAATATTGCGCTTGTCTTTTTCCATACGCTGCTTGGCCTCTGCCAGTACAGTGCGGAATTCACTAACGGTATTTACGGGGGTGCCATCGACTTCGAGGATGATAAAGCCAACCTCCAATCCTGCTCTGGAGGCGGGGGTGTTTGGCTCCACAGAGCTTACTACCACTCCTTTGTCAGAATTGATGCTCAGGCGCTTGGCTATCGGGCTATCAATATCATCCACGCCGAAACCTGTGGAAACGTTAGTTTGGGTTCCGTTCTCTTTTGTGGTGGCGACGCTGTCTTCAGGGAAAGCTTCCAGTTTGATCTGGATGACTTTCTCTTTGTCATCCCTCAGGATTTTGATGGGAATCTTGCTGCCGATCTTGGCGGTAGCGATAGCGATCCGGAATCTGGCCACATTGCTTACTTTTTCACCATCGATTTCCAGGATTACATCACCGGTTTTGAACCCGGCGGTTTCCGCGGGACTATCTGTTTCTACTTTGGCGATCAAGACTCCGGATACTTCTGCCAGATGAAAGGCTTCCACCAGATCTGGAGTGATTTCCTGGGGCAGAATCCCGATGTAGGCACGTTGCACTTTGCCATTGGCCACAAGGTCATCCACCACCCGCTTTGCCAGATTGATGGGAATGGCAAAACCGATGCCGATATTACCTCCGCTGGTGCTGGCTATCGCTGTATTGATGCCGATTACCTGACCGTCAATATTGAGTAGTGGCCCACCGCTATTGCCAGGATTGATAGCCGCGTCTGTTTGGATAAAATCCTGATAAAGCGGGGAGTTCGCTCCCTGAATGATGTCGTATCTACCCAGAGCGGAAACCACACCCAGGGTCACAGTGCGATCCAGACCTTCGGCAAAGGGATTTCCGATGGCGATGGCCCATTCTCCGATTTCCAAAGTGGAAGAATCCCCCAGAGGCGCTACGGTTATCGTATCTTTTTCATCAATCTTGATTTTGATCACGGCTACGTCGGTATTGGAGTCCAGCCCCACCACGGTGGCAATATAGGTCTTTTTGTCTGCCATGGTTACGGTGATCTTGCCTTCCTGTCCGCGCTCTGCCACATGGTTGTTGGTCATGATAAAGGCTTCCCGGGTGGATGGATGGTATTCATAGATGAATCCGCTTCCCATCGAGCTTACAGGCCTCTGCTGCTGGGGAGAGGGGAAGAAGAACTTGAAAAAATCGTCATCAAAAAAAGGATTGCGATTTGTTTTTACATTCACGGTGGCTTCCACCTTGATCTGCACTACGGCCTCACGCACATCGCGAACTATCTTGACTACGGGGCTTTGCCCATCGGCCATCAACATGCCGCCTTTGGCCTGTGCACAACTGCTGAAACTGATTAGCATCAGTAATATTACGAGACTTTTTACTACTTTCATTCTTATCTCCTCTATATAAATATCTTTTACTGATTGTAAAAATAAAAATACTCAGGCCTATGCCATATCTGTGTATGATAAGATATAGCGAAAGCACCAAAAGCAAGTACAAAAAGTAGAAAACCAATAATCAAAGCCTGGGGATTTTGTAAAGTAAAATTCATTTTAGGCTGAAACGCAGAATAGACTATTATCTGAATATACAAATAATAATCAACAGGAAATAGATATGAAAAGATACCTTCTCATTTAGCTGCTCATGCCTTGTACGCTGCTCTTAGCCCAGACAAATTTCACGGCATATCCTTATCTGGCTTATTCTTCCGAGACGAAGATAATGATAGGTGCCTTCAGCTTTTTCAAGTATGAGATCAGCGAAGCAGAGTCTGAATCTGAGGGCGTACATAGGATTCGGCAAAGACTCTGGTAATTTTATTATCAACGCCCGTGAAGTATTTTAGGCGCTCATTATTGCAAACTTCCGAAACCTCTTATATCCAGTCAATTTGTCGAATCCAATAGGCCTGAGCACTATCAATAATCAGCAAATGGGCAATGCCTACTTTATTTTTGCTTGACACCATTCAGACATTTAGCACATTGACACAAATTCAAATTGAGGCAGATAATTGAAAAGATTGATGATAATACCCTTGCTTTGGTTGACAGCTCTTTGCGCTGTGAATCCCACTCATGCCATGCTATGCTCTGCTTTTATTCCAGGCGGAGGACAGATCTACAACCATGCCTATGTAAAGGCATCGGTAGTGATCGGCTTGCAATCTTATCTTATCGGCACTGCCCTGTATCATGATTCAAAAATGGAAGATTATAAATCTAAGGCATCCTCCAGCAACGATCTCTATCTCACACAGCATTACCGACAGCGTGCCGATGAACAAAAAGACAAGCGTACCAGCGACATCTGGTGGATTGGAATTACCGCTGCACTGAGTGTGTTGGATGCCTATGTGGATGCGCATCTGGCCGATTTTGAATCCCAAAAAACCAAGCTACGGCTTCGCTTTGAAGATGAAACAATAGCTTTGCAATTCACTTTCTAAACAAAGGAGACCCTTAATGAAGAAATGGCTTTTAATCCTCTTAGCCTTAGCTCTCACCTTGAGCGCTTTACCAGCAAAGAACAAGACCATGAGCATCGAAAACTTTGAAAAAGAAGTTTGGCGGCTTACCAATATAGAAAGAACACGGCATTCTCTAAAGCCACTGGCCTACGAACCTGGCTTGGTAGAACTGGCACGTTACCATTCCCTGAATATGCAGAAGAATAACTTCTTTGCTCATCGCGATCCTCAAGGCGATGAAGTATCCGGCAGACAAAAAAAGCTCTATCCCACGTTGGTGATATCCAGTATCGGCGAAAATATCGGCAGATTCCGTAATAGCGCTGGCGCCTTTGCCCCTCAGGATTTGGTGAATGGATGGATGAATTCTCCCGAACACAGAAGTAATATCCTGAATCCGGACTACACCCATCTGGGCGTGGGGATCGCCCTAAACAGAGACGTCATGTATGCCACGCAGAACTTTACCACCTCTTTGGCCAAAATCAAAACAGACATGCCCCAAGGTCTGCAAGACGGCAAAATGTACCGCATCAGCTTTCAGTATCTGTCACCAAATCAACAGAATCGCCTGGCTGGCACATTGATCTATCCAGACCCAACTAAACTATACCAGATTTCTGAAGAGCATGTAATGGTCGGTGTGCAGCCACTCCAGATTGAGTGGGTCTCTAAATCTGAATTTGACGTTATCGTCCCTTTCGCAGCCGGAAAAGGGGATTACAAGATCTGTTTCGGCTTTGATGGTGGCTACTTTCCCGAGGGGCTCGTACTTAAGGCAAACTAAGCTCTACAAAGACAGGGCAGTGATCTGAACCCATCACGTCCTGACGGATGCCAGCATCGATGATCTGATTCCGATGCTCTTTATCCACAAAGAAATAATCGATTCTCCAGCCCACATTCCGCGGCCGGGCATTGGTTCTATAGCTCCACCAGGAGTATTGCTCTGGCGAAAGGTCAAAATCCCGGAAGGTATCCACCCAGCCCAGTTCTACTATTTTATCGATCCAAGCCCGTTCTATGGGTAAAAAGCCGGAGGTCTTTTCATTGGCCTTGGGATTGGCCAGGTCAATTGCTTTATGGGCGGTATTGTAATCTCCAGCCACCAAAACCATCTTTCCCGTCTTGCGCTTTTCTTGCATGATTTCAAGGGCTTTGTCATAAAACCTGAGCTTGTATTCCAGCCGCGCATCGCCGCTCTGGCCATTGGGGAAATAGATGTTGAAGAAGATAAAGTCCTCATATTCAGCAATGTTTATGCGGCCTTCGTTGTCAAATTCTTCTACCCCAAAAGTGTCCTCAAAGTGCAGTGGCTTGATCTGGCTGAGCAGAGCAGTTCCGGAGTAACCCTTGCGCTCAGCGTGAGACCAATAGAGATGATATTCGTCTAATTCCTGAATTTCCTCGGGTATCTGATGATTTTGCAGCTTGGTTTCCTGCAGACCGATGATATCGGCCCCTGATTCCTTGATTGTCTTGATAAAATCTTTCTTTAGCACCGCCCGCAGGCCGTTTACATTCCAACTCCATAGCTTAAGTTTCATCTGTTCCTCATTCTTGTTCTTTTCTTAGATAGCTTAACCAGCATCTACCGATTAGCTATTTCTTAGCGAAAAATTAGGTGATTTTTTGTCAAGCAGGATTCGCTTTTTATCGATCTTGACAAAAACCCGAGGCTAAACTAAGTTGAAACCCTATGAATTTTATGAGCTGGAAATACGAAAGAGCAATTAGTAAAGATAAGCTGAATAGTGGCATGCCACGGCTTCGAGCCCCGATTAATGTGCTGTTTTTAAAACTTAAGCTGTCCCCAACTGGCAGAAAGCAGTGATTGCGATCGTGGGAGGCGGACCTGCGGCTTTGGGAGCTGCTCTTGCCTGTGGCAAAGCTGCGCAGATCTTCGAGCGCAATGCCTTTTGTGGCAAGAAACTGCTGCTTTCGGGCAGCGGACAGTGCAACTTCGCAAATGCCCTGACCAAAGCTGAATTTCTCTCTGCTTTGGGAGAGTTCCGCACCTGGTTGAAACCCGCTTTTTATGCATTTGATAATGCAGCTTTCATGCAGCTCTTAGAGGAAAACTCCTGCCCTGTTTTTGCTCGTGATGATGGCAAGGTCTTTCCCCAGAGCATGAAATCTGCCGATGTGCGTGACACGCTGGTGAATCTGGTGCAAAAAAGAGGGACCAAGATAAACTACAGCTCCAAAGTGCAAGATATTAGCCCCCAGGGCACAGGTTTCTTGCTCAAAGTGGGCAATGCCACCATCCAAGCAGAAAAGCTGATCCTGGCCTCAGGTGGAGCGGCTTGGCCCGAAACCGGTAGTGATGGCTTTTCCTACAGGATTGCCCAGAAGCTGGGGCACCAGGTCCTGGCACCGGTTCCTGCTTTGGCCTCAATACGCATCCGGGATTACCCTCCTTTTGATACCTGCGCCGGAATATCACTGCCCCAAAGCACGCTGATCATCGGCAAAGACCGCTTTAGCGGAGATCTGCTCTTTACTCATCAGGGCCTGAGCGGCCCTTTGATTCTGGATAATTCCCGCAGAATGCAGCCCGGGCAAACGATTCGCTTGGTCTTCGATGGCCAGGATCGGTTATTCGATCTTTTGCAAAGCTACCCGAAAAAGCAGATCGTCAGCATCCTGCAAATGCTGGCTTTGCCCAAGAGCCTTTGTGAGGCGATTCTGCTGAAACTGCAAATCCCCAAAGATGCTTTAGCGGCGCACTTTAAAGCTGCCCATCGTAAAAACCTCCGGGCCTTTCTGACCGGTGCGGAATTCATCATTCGCGATATAGAAAGCCTTGCCAGCGCCATGTCTGATTTTGGCGGGATTCAGCTAAATGAAGTAGTGGCCAAGAGCATGCAGTCGAGATTTACTCCCGGCCTGTATTTTGCCGGAGAAAGCTTGGCGTATTCCCTTCCCACTGGTGGATTTAGTATCCAGATGGCGGTCAGCACAGGCTATCTGGCCGCTCTTTCGGCACTGAATGACATTTGATTTATTTAAGATATTGATTATATTGTAAATACATATGGGATCTTGAGGAGAGATTATGATTGAAATAAAAACTTACACGTTAAAAGCCATGCTGGATACTACTATTGCCAAGTTTCCAAACCGCCCTGCGCTATCGATGGTGGATGAAAGCCCCATGACCTATGCCGAGCTGGATGTGCGGATCAAGCAGGTGCAAGCCATGCTGCATGATCACGGCATCCAAAAGGGCGATAAAGTGGCGATTCTATCTCAAAACATGCCGAATTGGGGAGTGGCCTATCTGGCTATCACCACCATGGGTGCAGTTGGGGTGCCGATTTTGGTGGACTTCCACGTGAATGAAATCCTGCAGATTATCCGGCACAGCGCAGCCAAGGCTGTCTTTGTGTCTGAGGCGCAATACGATAAGGTGGGTTATAGCGATCTTGATCCTTTCCCGCTGATGTTCAACCTGGATACCCTGCATGAAATACAGGCCAATCTTCCCAAAGACAAACTGGCAGATTTTATTCGTGATGGCAAGGCTGCCTTCAAGCGTATGCGCGCCAAAGCTATGGACGCCATGGGGATTGCCTACAATGAGCCAGAAGAAAACGACCTGGCAGCCATTATCTATACTTCGGGCACCACCGGCAGTTCAAAGGGTGTGATGCTTTCGCACAAAAACCTGGTCAAAGATGCCTGGATCACGCTGCACATCCAGCCTGTGGATGAAAATGACCGTCTGATTTCGGTCTTACCGCTCTCCCATACCTATGAATTCACCCTGGGCTTTTTGATTCCCATGATGACCGGTGCCTGTGTGTACTATTTGGACAAACCGCCCACGGCCAGGATTTTGGTGCCTGCCATGCAGAAGATCAAACCCACCATGATCCTCACTGTGCCGCTGATTATCGAAAAGATCTTCAAATTGCAGATCTATCCTCAGCTCACCAAGAATCTGCTCATGCGCGAGCTCTACAAACTCCCCTTTATACACAATGCTTTACACAAGGTGGCGGGTAAGAAACTGATGAAGACCTTTGGCGGGTGCATACACTTCTTTGGCATCGGTGGCGCTCTGCTTTCACACGATGTGGAACGTTTTCTCAATGAAGCCGGATTCCCTTATGCCATCGGTTATGGACTCACCGAAACCTCCCCTCTGATCGCTGGCAGCGGACCTGCCGCGGTGAAATTCCGTTCCACCGGCGTGATCTTGCCGGAACTGGATGTACGCATCGCAAATCCTGATCCCAAAACCGGGGTTGGCGAGATCCAGGTCAAGGGTCCCACCGTGATGTCGGGCTATTACAAGGATAAAGAGCGTACCGATGAAGCCTTTACCAAAGACGGTTTTTTCAAGACCGGAGACTTGGGCGTGCTCACAAAAAAGAACTACCTGTACATCAAAGGCAGGATCAAAAACGTGATCATCGGCCCCAACGGCGACAATATCTATGCCGAAGAGGTGGAAGCCAAGCTTAATGAAGCAGAAACAGTGCTGGAATCCATGGTTTATGAAAGTGGAGGACACATAGTAGCGCGGGTCTTCTTGAATTATGAGATGTTAGATGACCTGTACAATACCAGCAAAATGGGCATGAATCAGACCGAGAAGTTTATCGAAAAACATCTGCTGGATTTGCGTACAGAGCTGAATGCCAATGTGGCATCATTTTCCAAGGTGCACAAGATCGTCGAACAAAAGGAGCCCTTTGAAAAGACGCCCACCCAGAAGATCAAACGTTTTCTCTATCAATAGGATCGCTGGCACCTCGCCTGCACTTTCAGCAAGAGGATTGCAGACGTCTCGCCTGCACAAGCAGGGGAACTGGTTTCCCTTTTTCAAGGCCTTTGGCCTTGTTGGACGCGAGACGCATCCAATCCAGCAGCCCGCCTGCACTTCAGCCAGAGGATTGCAGGCGTCTCGCCTGCACAAGCAGGGGACTTGGTGTTCCTTTTCAAGGCCTTTGGCCTTGTTGGACGCGAGACGCATCCAATCCAGCAGCCCGCCTGCACTTCAGCCAGAGGATTGCAGGCGTCTCGCCTGCACAAGCAGGGGACTTGGTGTTCCTTTTCAAGGCC
>Ga0265295_1002090_pt1 | contig 32943 bp, 34 predicted proteins | sample Munlansysbiofilm_FD_192503 | JGI IMG/M metagenome (GOLD analysis project Ga0265295, IMG submission 192503) | Leachate microbial communities from a municipal landfill in Southern Ontario, Canada - Methane capture system biofilm | ecosystem: Engineered > Solid waste > Landfill > Unclassified ... | reverse complement strand
CCCGGACCGATCCGGAAAAGCTCCAGAAGTGACGTGTTGATGGGCGGTATCATGGGGTTCCCCTTGATCGGTCTTCTGCGTGATGGGCGGAGGTCTGTCAACCGGAGAGTGGGGACGCTGGGCGGCGTTGCTCCTTGACAAGACGAGTTCGCACAGGTACATGTTTTCCTTCGCGTTTTGCACGCTTTTTCGGTTCCAACAGGTCGAATCCCCTGGCAATTCGGCGAGAATCCCCGTCCTTTCGGGCGGTTTCGGAGTTCCCTGCCCATGTCGATGATCGAGATCCAGAAGCTTCAGAAGTGGTATGGCGGTTTTCATGTCCTGCGCGGCATCGACGAAACCGTGGAAAAAGGCGAGGTGCTCGTCATCTGCGGTCCCAGCGGCTCGGGCAAGAGCACGTTCATCCGCTGTGTGAACCGCCTGGAGGAGTACCAGCAGGGCACCATCCTCTTCGAGGGCAAGGACATCCACGACAAGAGCGTGGACGTGAACGCCCTGCGGGCCGAGATCGGCATCGTCTTCCAGCAGTTCAACCTCTACCCGCACCTGACCGTGCTCAAGAACGTGACCCTGGCCCCGATCAAGGTCCGGGGCATGGCCCGCGACGAGGCCGAAAACGTGGCTCTGGCGCTGCTGGAGCGTGTGGGCATCCACGACCAGGCTCACAAGTACCCGGCGGAACTGTCCGGTGGACAGCAGCAGCGGGTGGCCATCGCCCGGGCCCTGGCCATGAAGCCCAAGGTCATGCTCTTCGACGAGCCCACCAGCGCCCTGGACCCGGAGATGATCAACGAGGTGCTGACGGTCATGAAGGACTTGGCGCGCGAGGGCATGACCATGCTCTGCGTGACCCATGAGATGGGCTTCGCCCGCGAAGTGGCCGACCGGGTCATCTTCATGGACGGCGGCGTGGTGCTGGAGCAGGCCCCGCCGGACGTCTTCTTCTCCAATCCCCGGCATGAACGGGCCCGAGCCTTCCTGAAGGAGATCCTGTAACCCCGCCCAGGCGGGACGCATACCCCAGAGGAGGATTTCATGAAGAAGCTGTCTGTTGTCCTGGTCTTTGTCGCGCTCTTCTCGCTTCTGGCCGGCGCCGCCTTCGCCGGGAAACTGGAGGACATCAAGAGCAAGGGCGTCCTCGTGGCGGGCGTCAAGGACTCCCAGCCGCCCTTCGGCTACGTGGACGAGAACTCCAAGCAGATCGTCGGCTTCGAGATCGACATCTGCAAGTTCCTGGCCGACAAGCTGGGCGCGAAGCTGGAGCTCAAGCCCGTGACCTCGGCCACCCGCATCCCCATGCTCACCCAGGGCTCTGTGGACATCGTGGCCGGCACCATGACCCACAAGATCGAGCGCGAGGCCGAGATCGACTTCTCGATCACCTACTTCCCGGCCGAGCAGAAGCTCCTGGTGAAGAAGGGCGGCGGCGTGAATACCGTGGCTGATCTGGCCGGCAAGAAGGTCGGCTCGGCCAAGGGCTCCACCTCGGAGAAGAACATCCAGAAGGCCCAGCCCAAGTGCCAGGTCATCTCCTTCGACACCTACCCCATGGCCTTCCTGGCCCTCAAGCAGGGCAAGGTCGACGCCGTGACCACCGACGCGCCCATCCTTGCCGGACTCAAGGCCAACGACGACAAGCCCGAGATGTGGGAGATCACCGGCGACTTCATCGCCGACGAGCCTTACGGCCTCGGCCTGCCCGAAAACGATTCGGACTTCCGCGATTTCGTCAACGCCTCGCTCATGGAGATGTGGCGTTCCGGCGAGTACGCCAAGATCTACGACAAGTGGTTCGGCCCCAAGAGCAAGTGCCCCCTGGAGCTGAAGTGGAAGATGGAGCTCTGGCCGTAGGCCGGACTCTTGTGGGCTGTTGAGAAACGAAGGGGCGCGTCGCGACGCGGCGCGCCCCACCCTCGCGAAACGGGAACAGCGACTTGAAGTACAATTTCGACTGGAGCGTCGTCCTCACCGGCGAATACCATCAATGGCTGGTGGACGGTTTCTGGCTGACGCTCAAGATCTCGGCCATCTCCATCATCCTGGCCATGGCTCTGGGCACCCTGGTCGCCGTCCTGCGCATGACCAAGGTCAAGGCCTGCGTCTGGTTCAGCTTGGCCTTCACCGAGTTCTTCCGGAACACGCCGCTGTTGGTGCAGATCTACTTCTGGTATTTCGGCTCGTTCGTTCTCCTGCCCGAGGCCGTGAACAAGTGGCTCTACAAGCAGGACTTCGAGTTCGCCTCCGGCGTCATCGCGCTCACGGTGTACACGGCGGCCTTCATCGCCGAGGAGATCCGCGCGGGGATCTTCGCCATTCCCAAGAACCAGCTGGAGGCCTCGCGGGCCACGGGCCTGTCCTTCATCCAGGCTTACCGTTACGTGATTCTGCCTCAGGCCTTCCGGATCATCATCCCGCCGCTCATCTCCCAGTTCCTCAACCTGATCAAGAACTCCTCCCTGGTCATGACCATCGGGGTCATGGACCTGACCTACATGGCCCGGCAGATCGAGTCGCACACCTTCCGGGGTTTCGAGGCCTTCACGGCGGCCACGGCGATCTACCTCTGCATCTCCCTGGTGGTTTCCCTGACCATCAACGTCTACAACAAGCATTTCCTGCGTCAGATCAAGTACTAGGGGGGAGTCGGGGTGCGCTGGGACGTCGTCTGGAATAATTTCGACTACTTTCTTTGGGGGTCGCTGACCTTCAACTCCCAGACCCTGAGCTTCGAGGGCCAGCTCGGCGGCTTGGCTCTGGCCGTGGTTCTGGCGGCCTTGGGCATCCTGGGGGCCTTCTGGCTGGGCTTGGCCGCGGGCCTCATGCGCCTCTCCCGCCGCTTCTGGGTCAAGGCCATCGCCGTGATCTACATCGAGATCGTGCGCGGCACGCCGCTGCTGATGCTCATCTTCTGGTTCTACTTTTTGGCGCCCATCATCCTGGGCACGGCCGTGCCGGAATTTCAGAGTACGCTCATCGCCTTCATCATCTTCACCGGGGCCTACGTGGGTGAGATCGTGCGCGCCGGCGTCGCGGCCCTGCCCAAGGGGCAGATGGAGGCCGCTCGGGGCACGGGCCTGAGCCACTTCCAGGCCATGCGTCTGGTCGTCCTGCCCCAAGCCCTGCGCAACATGATCCCGTCCTTCGTGAACCAGTTCGTGAGCCTGACCAAGGACACCTCCCTGGCCTCCATCATCGGGGTCAACGAGCTGACCAACACGGCCACCCAGGTGAACAACCGGACCATGAACGCGCCGTTTGAAATCTTCATCACCATCGCGGTGCTCTATTTCCTGGTCTGCTGGGTGCTCACGGCCATCAGCCGCCGCCTGGAGAAGCATCTGGCCCGTTATCAGGCCCGGGGGCGCTGACGTGACCGTCTCCCGCGCGGAATTGGCCCGCCGTCTGGACCACACCCTGCTCAAGCCCCAAGCCACGGCGGCGGAGGTGGAGCGGCTCTGCGACGAGGCCCTGGAGCACGGCTTCTTTTCCGTCTGCGTCGCTCCCTGCCGCCTGCCCCTGGCCGCGCGATCGCTGGTTGGGAGCGCGGTCCTGCCGATCACCGTGGTCGGTTTCCCGCTGGGCTTCCAGTCCACGCCGGTCAAGGTCTTCGAGGCTGCCCGTTCCGTGGAGGAGGGGGCTCGTGAGATCGACATGGTCCTGAACGTCGGGGCCCTCAAGGACGGCGACGAGGTGGCCGTCGCGCGGGACATCGAGGCCGTGGTGCGCTCGGCGGGCGTCCCGGTGAAGGTCATCCTGGAGACCGCGCTGTTGAGCGATGCGGAGAAGATTCAGGCCTGCCGCCTGGCGGCCGGGGCAGGAGCCGCCTTCGTCAAGACCTGCACGGGCTTTTCCGGCGGCGGGGCCACGGAGACCGACGTGCGCCTGTTGCGCGCGAACGTCCCGGCCCACGTGGGGGTCAAGGCCAGCGGCGGCATCCGCACGCGGGCCCAGGCCTTGGCTTTGCTGGCCGCCGGAGCCGATCGCCTGGGGGCTTCGGCCTCGGTGACCATCGTCATGGAGGGCTGAGATGAGCGGCGTCGAGGACATCCGCGCCCCCGGGGACATCGAGCGGCGCTCCTTCGAGATCATCGATTCCGAGGTGTCCGAGCCGCGCCCGTTCCAGGGCGTGGAGTGGCAGGTGGCCCGCCGCATGATCCACACCTCGGCGGACTTCGAAATCCTGTCCCTGTTGCGTTTTCACCCCCAGGCCTGTGAAGCGGGCCTGGCCGCCCTGGCCTCCGGCTGCCTCCTGATCACGGACACGGACATGGCCCGCTGCGGCATTCCCAAGCGGCGCATGGAGCCCCTGGGGTGTACCGTGCGTTGCCTCATGGCCGACGCCGAGACGGCCGTCCTGGCCCGGGACCGGGGTACGACCAAGGCCCGCGCGGCGGTGGACCTGGCCGTGGAGCGTTTGGCCCCGGCCGTCTGGGTCATCGGCAACGCGCCCACGGCCCTGCTGCGCCTGCTGGAGCACATCGACGCCGGGCGGGCCCTTCCGGCCCTGGTGGTGGGCATGCCCGTCGGTTTCGTCAACGCGGCCGAATCCAAGGAACTGCTTCTGGCCCAGGAACGCGTCCCCTACGTGACCTTGCGCGGCCGCAAGGGCGGCTCGGCCCTGGCCGCCAGCGTGATCAACGCCCTGGCTGAAGTCGTTTTGCGGGGCTGAGCGGCCCGGAGCACCGCCTTTTCCTCCCTGTTTCCCTTGCCTTGCCTCTGAAAAGAAGGCAAAGTGCCGCGCAAACCTCTTCGTCGCGCCGGTCTTTGGCGCGGCGGTCAGTCGCGGTCGGAGCCATGGCGAAAAAAACGAAAGGCGTGAGCAAGGTGACCATCTATCCGGACTGGTGCAAGGGTTGCGGCATCTGCGCGGCCTTCTGTCCCGCCGGGGTCATCGAAATGGACGGTCAGGGCAAGGCCCGGGTGGCGCGTGAGCAGGACTGCATCCATTGCGGCTTCTGCGAACTGCATTGCCCGGATTTCGCCGTGGTGGTCACGGACAAGAAGCCGGGCGCCCGCCGCCGGGACAAGGAGTAGAACGCCATGTCCGCAAACGGCAAGAAGAAGGGGCGCAAGGCCCTGTTCGCCCAGGGCAACGAGGCCGTCGTCGAGGGCGCGCTCATCGCCGGGTGCTCGTTCTACGCGGGCTACCCCATCACCCCGTCGTCGGAGATCATGGAGCTCATGGCCCAGAAGCTGCCGGCGCGGCCCGAGGGCGTGTTCATCCAGATGGAGGACGAGATCGGCGGCCTGGGCGCGGTCATCGGCGCGTCCCTGGCCGGGCGCAAGGCCATGACCGCCACCTCGGGACCGGGCTTCTCGCTCATGCAGGAGCATATCGGCTACGCCTGCATGGTGGAGGCTCCGCTGGTCCTGGTCAACGTCATGCGCGGCGGTCCCTCCACTGGCCTGCCCACCAGCCCGGCCCAGGGCGACGTGCAGCAGGCCCGCTGGGGCACCCACGGCGACCATCCGATCATCGTTCTTTCGGCCTCGGACGTGCAGGAGTGCCTGGAGATGACGGTCACGGCCTTCAACATGGCCGAGAAGTACCGCACCCCGGTGATCCTGCTCCTGGACGAGATCACCGCCCACACCCGGGAGAAGATCTTCGTGCCCCCGGCCGAGGAGTTCGAGATCGTCAACCGGACCACCCCGACCATGCCGCCGGAGTGGTACAAGCCCTATGAGGAAACCGTGCGCGGAGTGCCGCCCATGCCGCCCCTGGGCTCGGGGTACCGCTTCCACGTCACGGGCCTGAGCCATGACAGCAATGGTTTTCCCACCTCGCGGCCGGATGAGGTCGTGGCGCTCATGGAGCGGATGCACCGCAAGATCGACCAGTTTCTCTACCAGGTCCAGATCGTGCGCGAGTTCGAGTGCGCGGACTGCGAGGTCTGCGTGGTGGCCTACGGCAGCGTGGCCCGTTCGGCCGAACTGGCCGTGACCCAGGCGAGGGGGCAGGGCCTCAAGGCCGGTCTGCTCAAGCTCGGGACGCTTTTCCCCTTCCCGCGCCGGGCCCTGGAGAAGATTCTCGGCCACAGCCGGGCCGTCATCGTGCCCGAGATGAACATGGGCCAGATCTCGCGCGAGGTGAAACGGGTCAACAACGGGCGGGCGCTGGTGCGCACCGTGAACCGGGTGGACGGCCAGATCATCACTCCCGACGAGATCCTCAAGGCCATCAAGAAGGTGTGAGCCATGTCCGAGTTCACCGGCAACGAGATCATCCATCAATATTTGCGGCACAACAAGAAATTCCCGCATGTGCTCTGTCCGGGCTGCGGGCACGGCATCGTGCTCGGCTCGCTCATCCGCTCGGTGCATTCCCTGGCCCTGGCCAAGGACGACGTGGTCCTGGTCGCGGGCATCGGCTGCTCCGGGCGGTTGGCCGTGTACGTGGACTTCAACACCGTGCACACCACCCATGGCCGGGCCTTGACCTTCGCCACGGGCATCAAGATGGCCAACCCGAAGCTCAAGGTCATCTGCATCATGGGCGACGGCGACGCCCTGTCCATCGGCGGCAACCATCTCATCCACGCCGCGCGCCGCAACATCGGGATCACCGCGCTCATCCTGAACAACAACATCTACGGCATGACCGGCGGCCAGTGTTCGCCGACCACGCCCGAGGGCTCCTGGTCCATGACCTCGCCCTTCGGCCAGATGGAGAAGAGCTTCGACATCGTGGAGCTGGGCACGGCGGCCGGGGCCAACTTCGTGGCCCGGGGCACGGTCTTCCACATCCACAACCTGGACCGGATGGTGAGCAAGGCCATCGAGCGGCCGGGCTTCAACCTGGTGGAGATCGTTTCGCCCTGTCACACCCAGTTCGGCCGCAAGAACAAATACAAGTCGCCCGTGGACATGTACCGTTGGATCAAGAAGAACGCCACGCCGCTGGAGCGCTACAACGAGCTGCCCGAGGAGCAGCGCGCGGGCCGGCTGCCCCTGGGCGTGTTCGTGGAGCGCGACGCCCCCGGCCTGGAGGAGCGCTACCAGGCGCTCAAGGAGAAGCTCATGGAGGGCGCGTCATGAAGCCGCTTCCCGTTTTGGACCGTTTCGAGATCCGCCTGTCCGGCCTGGGCGGCCAGGGTGTCATCACGCTGGGCCGCGTGCTCGGCGCGGGCCTGGCCCTGGGACACGGCTACTACGTGACTCAGACTCAGAGCTACGGCCCCGAGGCCCGGGGCGGCTCCAGCCGCTGCGACCTCGTGGTCAGTTCCAAGCCCATCAGCTACCCCAAGGCCCAGGAGCTGGACGTGCTCGTGGCCCTCTCGCAGGACGCCTGCAACTCCTACTACCGCAACCTCAAGCCCGGCGGCCTGCTGGTCCTGGAGCCGGAGCTGGTCAAGCAGCCGCCCACGAACATGTTCCTCGGGCTGCCGTTCACGCGCCTGGCGCGGGACAAGGTCGGCGTGGCCCAGGCCATGAACACCGTGGTCCTCGGGGCCCTGACCTTCCTCCTGCCCTTCGCCCAGCAGCGGGTCATGAAGAAGAGCCTGGAGGAGTCCCTGCCGGAGAAGATCCGGGCCGTGAACGCCAAGGCGTTCTCCCTGGGATTCAAGGAGGCCCGGCGGGTCTTTGGCGAGGATGCCGCCGAATGGAAGGCCAAACCGTCGCAGGATGAAGAGGCCGAATAGTCCCTGGAAAAGGCAAAACCGGCCGCCGGAGCATGCTCCGGCGGCCGGTTTTTTGTTTCGCGGCGGGTCAGAAGGCGTTCTTGACCGAGGGGGTGAAGCCGCCCTGTTTGAGCTGCGGCAGCAGCTCACGGGTGCTCTTGTTCACCGGCAGGGTCCAGTCGTAGGCCGCCAACTCGGTGTCGTCGTCCACGGTCACCACCCGGGCATGCACGAGGATCACGTCTCCGGCCAGCACGTAGCTTCCCGCCAGGACGCTCGGGCGGGGCGGGTTTTTTTCCTCCTCGACCGCGGTGGCGTTTTGAGAGACGACCTGGCGGCCTGCGGGAGCCGGGGCCTTGGCGCTGATCCTGTGGCCGGTCTGGGCCAGGCGCGCGGCCACCTGTCCGGCCACCACGCGGCCGAAGGGGGCCTTGTCCGAGGGGTCGGCGTCGTTGGCGAAGCGCTCCACGGAGATGGGCGAACCGGCCGGTAGGGAGCCCCGCAGGGTGGCGTGGAGCTTGTCGGCGGCCTTGTAGTTCAGCTCGATGATCGAGGAATCGTCCTCCTCATAGAGCCGCCGCGTGGTGGGGTCGGTGCCGAGCAGGCTGTTCTTGGTGTCCCGGAAATCCTGCTTCGTCTCCCGCCAGGTGCATCCGGCGGCCGGCGTGGCCAGGACCAGCGCCAGGGTCCATGCGGCCCAACGTTTCATGCCTTTCCCCTCCCCGTGCTCCGTTTCTCCGCCACTGGCGGTGTCTTCGATCCATCGGCCGTTTCGCGAATTTCTTTAATGATCCCGGCGAGCAGTCGCCCAAGATCGGCGGATGCCGCCCGGGCCTGGGCCAGAACCTGTTCGTGGCTCGTGGGCGCCATGCAGTCCGGCAGATTCTTGTTCGTCAGGCAGGCGATGCCCAGGACGCGCATGCCCATTTGTCGGGCGGCGATCGCCTCCACGACCGTGGACATGCCCACGGCGTCCGCGCCCAGGGCCCGGAAGGCCCGGGTCTCGGCCGGGGTTTCCAGGCTCGGCCCGAGCACCTGGAGGTACACGCCCTGTTCCAGGCGCAGCCCCAGGCGTCGGGCCTGGGCCAGGGCCAGGGCCCGCAACTCCGGGGCGTAGGCCGCGCTCATGTCCGGGAAGCGCTCCCCGAAGCGCGGCTCGTGCGGCCCGCACAAGGGGTTGCGGCCCGTGAAATTGATGTGGTCCGAGAGGCACATGAGCGAGCCGGTTTCGAACAGAGGGTTGAGGGCTCCGGCTGCGTTGGTCAGGATGAGCGTGCGTACGCCCAGTTCCCGGAGCAGACGCACGCCCAGACAGACCTGGGCGGCATCGTAGCCTTCGTAGAGATGGACTCGGCCCGAAAGCACGACCAGGGGGCGGCCCTCAAGCTCTCCCCAGAGCAGACGACCCGAGTGGCCGGGCACCGTGGAGCAGGGAAAGCCGGGGATTTCGGAGTAGGGCAGGCCGGCGTCTTCGCGGAAGTCCTTCAGGACATGGCCCAGACCGCTGCCCAGCAGGAGGCCGATACTGCCCGCTTGAATTTCTCCCATCTTTTCGTGTAGGTATTGAGAAGCATGCAGTACAGTGTCCATAATGCGCACGCGGGACTCCTTGTCGGGGGGGTGGGTTGGCGGCGTCCGGCCGAGGCTGGACCGGGGCCGCGAAAGTGCGTATACGGCTCACAAGCGGCCAGGAAACACCTTCAATAAAGGGTAGGCTCCGTTATGGATTTCGCAACCCTCCTCGGCCTCCTTTTCGGTCTCTCCCTGGTCATCGGCGCCATCTACATGGGTGGCGACATGATGATCTTCTTCGATCTTCCCAGCGCCATGATCGTGCTCGGCGGCTCGTTGGCCTCCATCTGCATCGCCTTTCCCTTCGAGGAGGTCATACAGGCCTTCTACGCGGGCTTCAAGATTTTCGCCACCAAACGCGTCCAGGCGCGCGACGTGGTCAACATCATGGTCAAGGTCGCCGAGATCAGCCGCCGCGAGGGACTGCTGGCCCTGGAGAACGTGCAGACCGAGAACATGGTGCTCAAGAAGTCCTGCCAGCTCATCGCGGACAACGCCGACCCCGACCTCATCCGCACCACTCTGGCCATCGAGATCGGCTCCATGAAACGCCGCCACAAGGTGGCCCAGGACGTGTTCACCCGCCTGGGGGGCTTGGCCCCGGCCTTCGGCATGATCGGAACCCTCATCGGTCTGATCCAGATGCTCACGCGTCTGGACGACCCCAAGTCCATCGGTCCGGCCATGGCCGTGGCCATCATCACGACATTCTACGGTTCGTTGCTCTCCACGATCCTTTTCCTGCCCATCTCCATCAAGCTCAAGGCCCGCACCCTGCAGGAACAGCTGCACCTGGAGATCATCTTCGAGGGGGCCAAGTCCATTCTGGAGAACAACAACCCCAGGCTGGTCTACGAGAAACTCTCCTCGTTCCTCGCTCCCAAGGAGCGTGAGTAGCCATGGCCGACGACGAACGGGCACTGCTCGCGGGCACGGACATCGAGCCCGAAGAGGAAAGCAGGGAATGGCTCACGACCTTCGCGGACGTGACCATGCTTCTGCTGACCTTCTTCGTGCTTCTGTTCTCCATGTCCACTCCGGACAAGGCCAAGATTTCCGATACGTTCTCCTCCGTGACCAAGGCCCTCAAGGGCAAGATGGAGAAGGTCTCCACCAGCCGGGTGACCCGCGACGAGGCCGGGGTGCTCATCGACCAGGCCCTCATGCGTCGCCAGATCATCGAGTCCCAGCGCAAGGTCTTCGCCGAGGTCAAGACGCTCCAAACCACCAAGGGCGTGGAGGGCCTCGTCAGCGCCAACTTCGAGAACGGGATCGTCACGTTGCGCCTGTCCGGCGACGTGCTGTTCGCTCCGGGCCAGGTTCAGCTGACGCCCCAGGGGCTGCGGGCGCTCACCGAACTCAAGGATTTCCTTTTCCGCCACCCGGACCAGACGGTGAACATCAAGGGCTACACCGACGACGTGAAGCCATCCGGGGTGCGCTATGCCGACAACTGGGAGGTTTCCTCCCTGCGCGCGGTGAACGTTCTGCGCGCGCTCATGCAGATGGGGGTGGAGCCCAAGCGCCTGACGGCCACGGGTTTGGCGGATCTTGATCCGCTCTATCCCAACAACACGGAAGAAAACCGGGCCCGCAACCGCCGGGTGGAGATCGTGCTTGAAAAACGCATGATCGGGGCACAATAGGCGAGTGTGACGGCGAGTTTCGGATCAGGGGGGATCGATGGATTTCGACGTGCGTTTGCCCAATGACGATGACCAGCTCCGCAAGGCGTTTCGGACCCGCGTGCCGGGGTTGTTGGTCCGCATCGCGGGGAGCGGCAAGGAATACCAGGTCAAGGATCTTTCGGCCAGCGGCTTCGCCATCCTGGAGGAAGCCAAGGTCTTCAAGGAGGGACAGCCCTTCGAGTTCGATCTTTTGCTGGCCCGCAAGCTCTTCCTCTCCCAGGTCAAGGGGCGGGTCATGCGCATCCTGGACAACGGCATCGTGGGCTGCAACTTCCAGGATCTGGACCGTCGCCAGGAGATGAAGCTGGACAAGCTCGTGCTCGAGGTCCAGAAGCGCCTCATCGAGCTGCGCAAGGCCAAGAAAGAGGAACTGTGAGGGCCGACGCCGTCCGTGGCTGAATCCAAGAGCCGCATCCTCATCGCCAACCGCGGTGAGATCGCCGTGCGCATCCTGCGGGCCTGCCGCCGGCTGGGGCACGAGTTCGTTTGCGTGGTCACGGAGGCCGACCGCGATTCCGGCCATGCCGCTTTGGCTCTGGCCGAGGGAGGGGAGCGGTCCCTCTACCGCATCAGCTCCTACCACGACGCCAACGAAATCCTGGCCGTTGCCGACGCCGCGGAGTGCGCGGCCGTTCACCCCGGCTACGGTTTCTTCGCCGAGGACTTTCGTTTCGCCCGCCGGGTGACCCTGCGCGACCGGCCCATGCGCTTCATCGGGCCATCCTGGTGGCTCATCCGCGACCTGGGCGACAAGATCAACACCAAGCGTCTGGCGCGCAGGCTCGACGTGCCCACCATCCCGGGTTCCGACCGACCGGTCTACGACGAGATGGAGGCCGAGGAGATCGCGGCCGGGTTGTTCGCCTTCCAGGCCAAGCAGGGCGTGGCCAACGGGCAGATCCTGGTCAAGGCCTCGGCCGGCGGGGGGGGCATGGGCATCGAGGAAGTGGGCGATCCGGCGCAGTTCCGCCGGGCTTTTCGCCGCGTGAGGAGCTACGCCCTGCGGCATTTCCAGGACGAGGGCGTGCTCATCGAACAGCGCATCCAGGATTTCAACCACATCGAGGTCCAGATTCTGGGCGAACGGCAGGGCGGGGACATCGTTCACTTCGGCACCCGCAACTGCTCCATCCAGAGTCCGGGCCGCCAGAAGCGGGTGGAGGTGGCCCCGGGCTTCGCCCCTGGCGAGATCGACTACGCCTTCGACGCGGCCAGAGTGCTGGAAGAGGTGGTCGCGCATTCGCTGGCCATGGCCCGCGAGGTGGCTTACGACTCCGTGGGCACCTGGGAATGGATCGTCACGCCCCGGGGGGAGCCGTTTCTCATGGAGGTGAACACACGCATCCAGGTGGAGAACGGCGTGTCCACCGCCATCTCCCGGTTGCGGGGCGAGCCCGCGCCGGACCTCGTCGGGGAGCAGGTCCGCCTGGCCTTGGGCGAGTCCCTTGGTTACGGCCAGGAGGACATCTCCTTCGAGGGCGTGGGAATCGAGTACCGCATCGTGGCCGAGAAACCCGAGAACCGCTTCGCGCCTCAATCCGGGCGCATCGAGCGCTTCGTCGTGCCCGAGCACCCCTGGCTGACCGTGCATACGCATCTTCCCCATGATCGGGCCTACGAGGTGCCCACGGATTTCGACCCGAACCTGGCCCTGGGCATCGTCTGGGGCAGGAATCTGGCCGAGGCCCGGCAACGCGGCGAGCGTTTCCTGTCCGAGGTGACGCTCGAGGGCCTGACCACTGCCGGGGAGTCCTGGTGCGGCAATTTGAACTACCTGCGCCGCAAGACGGCGGACATCCTCAGGTTCTGACATGGATACGGAAAAGCGCGTCGCGGCGTTGCGGGACCGCCTGACGTATGTTCGGGATATCTTCGGGGATCGCGAGAACGACACCATCCGGATGCTCCGCTCCAAGCTGGCCGAGTTTCTGGAGGCCGAACCGAGCCTGCCGCGCGAGGAGCAGTGGGCCCGGCTGTCGCAACTGGAGGAGTTGTTCGACCTCCTGGAGCATCGCCTGGACGCCGAGTTGAGCCCCATGGACCGGGTGCGCATCGTGCGCCACCCCCAGCGCTTCTGTCTCAAAGACGTGCTGGAGAACGTCTACGACAACTATTCCGAGATCGGCGGCCAGGGAGAACACAGCATCGATCCGGCCATGCTCATCGCCCGGGCCACGTTCCTGCGCCGGGTGGGCCGCAAGGTCATCGACCAGCCGGTCATGGTCATCGGTCACGAGAAGGGCCACGGCGAGGAGTTCCGCAACGGCGGCTCAGCCAAACCCTGGGGCAACGCCAAGGCCCTGCAGGCCATGAGGGTCGCCGAGACCGAGAACATCCCGATCCACGCCTGGGTCTTCACGCCCGGTGCCTATCCGCTGGAGGACTACCCCGGCGCGGCCCAGCAGATCGCGCGCAACCTCTATGAGATGGCCGGGCTGCGCGTGCCGGTCGTGGCCGTGATCTCCGAGGGCGGCTCCGGCGGAGCCGAGGCCATCGCCCTGGCCGACAAACGGCTCATGCTCTCGCACGGCTACTATTCGGTCATCTCCCCCGAGGGCGCGGCGGCCATCGAAGGCGGCCTGCGACCGGGACAGCGGGCCGGCGCGGAACTCGTGGCCCAATGCGCCAGCCAGCTCAAGATCACGGCCCGCGACAACGCGTCGATGGGGTTCGTGGACCGGGTGATTCAGGAGCCGCCCCTGGGCGCGCGGCCCGACCATGCCGAGTTTTTTCGCCGTCTGCGGCGTGAGCTGATCCATGCCACAAACGAGGTGGTTTCCCAGGTCTCGGGCATGAAGTTCGTGCGCGCCCTGGCCCTTCGTCGCCGGGCCGACGAGGCCTCCGACGGACGGGAGGAAAGCGTCTACATGCGCTGGGATATGGGAAGCCGGGCCAAGGATCGTCTCGTATGGAGACGCGCGGTTCGCTTCCGCCAGATGAGCCGCTGGGCCTACCGCGATCCGCGCTCTTCGGTCCGTCGGGCCTACGCCGCTCTGCAGGATATAGTCTGGGCGGGTCTGACCCTGTTTCGCCACGACTTCTTGGGACGGCGCAAGCGCCGGGTCATGGAGGTCATGGAGGACATCGCCGCCGAAGCCCATGTGCTCAAGCGCCGTCTGCTCCGGCCCTTCCGGGGCTCCGGCGGGGACGGCGAGGAACTGACCGAGGCAGCGCCCGAAGTGCGGGAGATGCTCACCTGCCTGTCTCGGCCCGGGGAGGACGCCTGTCGCTCCGAAACGCTCTGGGACTGGGTCAGCCCACGCAGCCGGGAGGACCGGACCGTGACCTGTCCCAACGCGCGCACCCACGGCTGTCCGGACCTCTGGGCCCCGGACCTGTTCGACGAGTTCGCCGGGGTCTGCTCCACCTGCGGACACCATTTCCCCATGGAGCACCAGTGGGTTCTGCACAACATCCTGGATTTCAAGAGCGCCTATGAGTTCAACGCCGAGCTGGAGGCCGCCAACCCCCTGGGCTACGAAGGGCTGGACCTCAAGCTGGCCCAGGCCCGCAAGGCCACGCGGTTGAAAAGTTCCTGCATCACCTTCGAGACGACTCTGGAGGGGCTGAACCTTGTGGTGGCGGCCCTGGTGGGTTCTTTCCGTGGCGGCAGCGTGGGCGCCGCCGAGGGCGAGAAGTTCATCCGCGCCGCCGAGCGCGCCCGACGGATGCACCTGCCGTTTCTGGCCTACGTCCACGGCACGGCGGGCATCCGCATCCAGGAAGGGGTGGCCGGGGTCATCCAGATGCCCCGCTGCACCATCGCCGTGCGCCGCTACATCGAGGCGGGGGGACTCTACCTCGTGCTCTACGACACCAATTCCTACGCCGGGCCGGTGGCCAGCTTTCTGGGGTGTTCGCCCTACCAGTTCTCGGTGCGCTCGGCCAACGTCGGTTTCGCCGGGCCCGGGGTCATCGCCGAGACCACCGGCATGCCCGTGCCGCCACACTACCACAGTTGTTGGAAAGCGCTCTCGCGCGGACATATTCAGGGCATCTGGGATCGCCGGGATCTGCGCAAGAATCTCCACCGCGCGCTCTTGACCATGGGTGGGCGAAATCTCTATTATCGATAGTTGGCCGCCCGGCGGCGGACTTTCGCAAAGGACAGGACGACAGTGCTCGACATCAAACAGCTATTGGACGACATCAAGGCTTCCCCGTACGAGGTCATCGAGATCAAGTCGCCGCATACCGGCGTCGTGGAGTTCGCGGGCCTCAAGCCCGGCGACAAGGTGACCGGAGTGTCCGGGGCCTTCAAGGAGAAACCCGGCACCCTGTTGGCCCACCTGACCCGGGAGCGCAACCGCAAGCCGATCAACGCGCCCGAGCGCGGCGAGGTCATGGAGGTGCGCGCGGAGCTGGAAGGGAAGTTCGTGGAGGCCGGAACCACGCTCCTGGCCCTGCGCCACTACCTCTCCAAGAAAGAGGTCATCGAACTCATCCTGAAAAAGGCCCTGCACCTCTTCGTGGCCCCGGAACGGGCCAAGTACTATTTCATCCCCGAGGTGGACCAGAAGCTCAAGGTCTCGGGCAAGCGCTCGGTGAAGGTGCGCGAGGGCATGGACCTGCTCATCGTTTCGCGCATGAAGCGTGAAACTCCGCTGCCCTACAGCGGTCCCGAGGGCCTCATCTACGCCGTGTATTTCCACCGGGGCGACAACGTGGACGCGGGACAGCCGCTCATCGGCATTTGTCCCGAGGATCAGCTGACCTTGATCCAGGACATGGTCACCAAAGTGCAAAGCGATTGGGACGAACCGGAATAGGAATGGGCAGGTATCTGCAAGTGCGTGTTTCGGTCTCTACCGTGGACGAGGACGTCGTGCATCGGGTCTGGCCCGCGTTGGTCAAGCTGGCCTGGGCCGACGGCCTGCCGCCCGAGGGGCGGAAGGGCGTGCTGGAGCTGACCGCGGCCCTGGCCGACCGCCTGGCGCTGGGCATGTTGCCCGCCGTGGCGGCCAAGGCCTTGGAAAAGGCCGCGCGCCGGGCCGAGGCGCTTCGTCTGGAGCTGGAAGATGCCCTGGCCGGGCGCAAGCCCGCCGAGGCCGACCAGAAGACCTACGCCTTGGAAGACGCTCTGGACGAGGCCGAGGATCTGGTTCGTAAACTGTGAAGGAGACGCTATGGCTGCCAGCATGAACAAAGTCATTCTCATCGGCCGTCTCGGCCAGGATCCCAAGTTGTCCTACACCCAGTCCGGGCAGGCCGTGGCCAATCTGCGCCTGGCCACGGACGAAGGCTACAAGGACAAGAGCGGCCAGTGGGTGGACAAGGCCGAGTGGCACAATGTTGTGGCGTGGGGCTCCCAGGCCGAGTACGTCTCCAACTATCTCGGCAAGGGCGCCCTGGCCCTGGTGGAGGGCCGCCTCCAGACCCGCAAGTGGCAGGACAAGGACGGCCAGGACCGCTACACCACCGAGATCGTGGCCAACCGCATCCAGGGCCTGGAGCGGCGCGGCGGCGAGGACCGGCCCCAGGGCGCGCCCCAGGATCGAGCCCCGCAGGAACGTCGCGGCGGTGGCCAGCAGGGCCGCCCGGCCCAGCGGCAGCAGGCCTCGGAGCCCGAGGAGGATCTGGGCCCGGCCTTCCCTTCGGAGGCCAGCGGCATGGACGACGTGCCGTTCTAGATTGCAGGCCTCCAGGTGTACAGCATCCAAGCGAGGGCGCTCCGGCGCCCTCTTTTTTTGCCCTGTTTCCGGGCTATCCGCATGCCTTGACGCCGCCGAGGTCTCATGAAACATTCTATATGCACGGGAGAAATGTTTTTCGGCGATCGCGTGGAGCAGGAAGCGAGGTGCGCATGCGGGGGCTTGATCGGAAACGCGGTGGAGGCATGGCTTTTTTCCTTATGCTGGTGGTCTCCCTGGTGGGCTGCGCCAAGGTCGACTCCAAGCCTTTTCTGGACTTTCAGCAGGCGGTTTCCGCCGTGGGGACGGGCATGGAGGACGCCTCGTCAACGTTGATGGCGAAGCAGCGGGAAGAGATGATCGCGGCCTGCGCCGCCGCGCGGCCCGCCGATGTGAAACGTGAATTTTATCTTGTGTTCGGCCCGGAACCTTACGGCGCCAAGGTGGAGTCTCCCAACTATCACGCCGCCCTGATGCGGATGCGGGCGGAGTTCGCGGAAGTGAACGACGCCTTGGAGCGCTATGCGGAGGCTCTGCTCCGCCTGTCGGAATTCGAAGGGATGAGCGATGCCGATCAGCAGACGGTGTCCACGGAACTCAACGGCACGTTGAACAAATTGTCGGGCCGGTTGTTCGACGCGCCGGGTGGCGGCAAGGTCGCCATCGTCTCCACGCTGGCCGTGCCCGCGTTCAACGCCTACCTCCAGAGTCGGCAGAGGGTCGACCTCAAGTCGGCCATCCGAGGCAACCAAGCCAATGTCGCCGTTTATGCGGACATGGCAGTCGGCATCATTCGCGTCCATCTGCTCCAGGACATCAAGACCCGCTACCGCGAGGAGTTCAGAAAGATTTTCTCGAGGTTCGCCCTGGCGGATTCCGAAGCGCGTCGACTGGAGGCGGAGCGCATCATTTCCCTGGACGAGAGCACACTTCAGGCGCTGGCCCTCCATGAGGCCCTGGAGCGGACCTTTCGCGCCTTGCCCGCAGCTCATGCGGACTTGGCCCTGGCGTTGGACGGCAGGGACGTGTCCCTGGTCGGTATCCTGGAATTCTGGAACCGGGTGTCCGCCTTGCGGAAACGTTATGAGGAACTGAAGGACGCGCACTAGCGGAATTGGGACGCCGAAGCAGGAGAGAGAGGACGGAGATGGGGATTCACGACGATTTTCTGAAGAAGTGCGAAGCGTTGATCCAGGAGTTGGACTCGGCCGCCGGGGAACTGGAGTCCCGGTATTTGGACTGCATCGCCCTGGGGCGTCAGCAGGAACCGGACTGTGTGCTCCTTTCGCGGCAGATAGACGGAGTGAAACGCTGCATCCGCAGATGGCAAACGATCCATGCCGTGGCGATGACCGCCGCCTTGCAAGGGCTCAAGGTCGATGTGGAGGCTGCGGCGGCGCGGGCCGAAGATGACCTGCGATCGCTCAAGGCGTCGCGGGAATGGGCTGGAAATGCCGTCAAATTCTTAGGAATGATTGACGAAATGATCGGCATGGCCGCCAAGATCGTGATCTGAGGAAACGGGGGGAACTGTGGGGCGCTTCGGCGTCTTGTTTCATCTGTCGCGTTGGGCGAAGGCCTGGCGTTCACGTTCCAACTCGGTGAGCAGGGCGCGCAGGGGCCAAGACTCGGACGTGGGCGTGAGACAGGCCCAGAGCTGGGACGGCAGGCCGAGAGCCTTCCAGGCGGCCATGAAGGCATGCAGTTCCTTCTCCAGCAGACCGGAGAGGATCACGGCCCGGGGCAGGTTCGAGACCCGGCCTCGGCCGGTGCCGCCGGGCAGGGCCAAAAGCTCTGCCAGGGCGATCCCGGCCGTTTCTTCGTTGGCGAATATCGCGGGCGTGTCGCGGAATCCCTGGTTCTCCATCATGGCCAGCAGGATTTCCTGCTCGGCGGGCGCGTAGCCGCAGGCCAACACCCCGCGAGGCCCGTGCATGTGGCGCGTGGTTTCCTTTACTGCTCGGAATCCGTCGGACATACCGGCCTCTTGATCTCCCAGAAACGATTGTAGATCAGGCTCAGGAGCACGGCGAACACTGCCGCGGTCACGCCCAGGGCCGCATTGAGATAGGGCGGCGCGGTCAGGGCCAGGCGGATGAGCAGGGTGGCCACGGCGAAGCCGGAGTTGCGGAACACGGCCCGGAAGTGCGGCAGGTAGCGCTGGGCGATGAGCACGATGAGGATGTCGCTGAAGATGAGCACCGTGTAGAAGGCCGAGAAGAAGTCGAACTGGTGTTCGCCGCTCAGGCCCAGACGGAGATTCTCGGCCCCCATGACCAGGAAGCAGCCCAGGAGGACCAGGGCGATGAGCTTCTTGGCCGTGGCGAAGGCGTAACGCGAAGCCCCGTCCATGATCGCCGGGCGGGCGCTCTGCTGAATGTGGTGGTAGTAGCCGAGGATGGCGAAAATGACCAGGGCGCCCGCGCCGTCGGCCAGAAGCCGCAGCACGGGTTCGCTGAGCTCGGTGATGATTACGGGTTCCTGGAACTGGGCCAGGTGCTTGAAGGCGCTGCGCAGAAGGATCAGAGCCAGAATCTCGATCTGCTTGCCAACGGCTTTGGACACCGAGCAGGGCAGGGTGAAGATGAGGCTGACCACCTCCATGACCAGGACCAGGGTGAAGGCCACGTTCACCGCCAGAAAGTGGCTTGTTCCTAGGGCGCGGCTCGGTCCCGGCGGGAGCAGGCCGCGACGGGACAGCTCCACTCCGACCAGGGTCAGGAGAAAGACGGCCACCAGGAAGAGGGCTGCGGCGCGTTGAGTGGCCTTGGCCTCCCAGAACTGGTGCAAGGCGTCGAAGAGGTCGCGCAGGGCCTCCACGGAACGGACGAGCGGATTCTGCATGGCCGGAGGATAGCCGGGATCGACTGGAAAGAAAACAGCGCGGCGGGAACGCCGCCTAAATTTCGAAAAGCATCTCCAGGTCGTCGCGCGTCAGGGTCTTGAAGGCCGATTGGCCGGGAATGATGGCCTCGGCCACGTCCTTCTTCTGCTCCTGGAGCTTGAGGATCTTCTCTTCCACCGTGTTCTGGCAGATCATCTTGTAGGCGAAGACCTGGCGCTTCTGGCCGATGCGGTGGGTGCGGTCCGTGGCCTGGTTCTCCACGGCCGGGTTCCACCATGGATCGTAGTGGATCACGTAATCCGCGGCCGTGAGGTTGAGGCCCGTGCCGCCCGCCTTGAGCGAGATGAGGAAGATCGGGATGCTCGGATCCTCGTTGAAGCGGTCCACCTGCTCGAAGCGGTCCTTGCTGGAGCCGTCCAGGTAGGCGAAGGGCAGTTCCTTGATCTGGAGCCAGGAGCGGATGATGTGCAGCATCTGTACGAACTGCGAGAAGACCAGAACCTTGTGCCCGCCTTCCACGATGTCCGTGACGAGGTCCTTGAAGGCGTCGAACTTGCCCGAGGGCAGGTTGGTGTCCAGGCCGGGCATGTCCAGCTTGAGCAGGCGCGGGTGACAGCAGATCTGTCTGAGCTTGAGCAGGGCGTCGAGGATGGACATCTGGCTCTTGGCCATGCCCTTCTCCTCCACGTCCCGCATGACTTGGTCGCGCAGGCGCTTGGCCAGGGCGTTGTACAGGTCGCGCTGCTCGTCCACCAGGTCGCAGTAGTGCGTGGTCTCGATCTTGGGCGGCAGATCCTTGGCGACCTCGGCCTTGGTCCGGCGCAGGATGAACGGCTTGACCCGGGTCTTGAGGTACTCCAAGGTCTCCTCGTCGCCGTCCTTGATGGGCTTGACGATGCCTCGCTGGAAGGAGTGCTGCGAGCCCAGGAAGCCGGGCATGAGGAACTCGAACAGGCTCCAGAGTTCGAAAAGATTGTTCTCGATGGGAGTGCCCGAAAGGCAGAGGCGCATCTCGGCCTCCAGGCGGCGCACCGAGCGGGCCGTGATCGTGTTCGGATTCTTGATGTTCTGGGCTTCGTCCAGGATGACCGTGGCGTAGCGGTGCTTGAGCAGTTCGTCCAGGTCGCGGCGCAGCAGGGCGTAGGTGGTGATGATCAGGTCGGACTCGCCGATCTGCAGGAAGAGGTCGTCGCGCTTGGCTCCGTAGATGGTCAGCCGACGCAATTCCGGCACGAACTTGGCCGCCTCGCGCTCCCAGTTGGGCAGCACCGAGGTCGGCACGATGATCAGGTTGGGGCCCTTGATGCCCTTCTCCACGAGCATCTGCACGAAGGACAGGGTCTGGATGGTTTTGCCCAGGCCCATCTCGTCGGCCAGGATGCCGCCGAACCCGTATTCATGCAGGAAATTCAGGTAACTCAGGCCGTGGATTTGGTAGGGCCGCAAGGTGGCGGTCAGGCCCTTGGGCGGTTCGATGAAGCGAATCTGCTGGAAGTTGTTGATCTTCTCCCGCAGCTTGACGAAGTAGCCGTCGGTCTTGGTCTCGGGCAGGTCTTCGAGAATTTTCTCCAGCACGGGGACTTCGAACTGCTGGAACTGCTTCTGGGGCGGCTTCTCGGGATCGAAGCCCAGAGCCCGGAGCTTGTGGCCGAGCTTGCGCAGCCACGCCTCGGGCAGGCTCGTGTAGGAACCGTCCTTGAGCTGCACGTAGCGCTTGCCCTGGGTCCAGGCCTTCCAGATGAGGTCGATGGGCACCTTCTGGTCATCATACTGCACGGCCAAGTCCAGGTTGAACCACTTGTTCTCCTCGTCGCTCTCCAACTCGGCCACGATTTCGGGCTTGGCCAGCCGGACCTTGTAGCGCGTGAGGTTCTTCTCGCCGTAGACCCGGTAGGCCTCCACCAGGCGGGGATAGTGGTCCAGAAGGAAGGTGATGGCCTCTTCCTGCTCCATGAACCAGACCGCGTTGCTGCGGGGCTGGAAACCCACGCCCTGCAGTTCGCTGAAGAGCAGGGCTTCTTCGTCCTGGCTGCGGCGCAGGAGATAGGAACGGCCCTCGAAACGGTAGCTGCCGGTCTGGAGGTCCGGGTTGGGGCCGGGCAACGTGACCTCGCCCACCTCGGTGTCGTAGACGTTCTGGATGGTCAGGGTCAGCAGGCTGCCCTCCTCGTCCAGGTAGAGCTTGGGATTGAAGGTGGCCGGGGCGAAGATGGGCCCCATGCGCTCGAGGAAGTCCTCCTGTCCATGGAGGTCCGAGGCCGGAATGGCGGTCCAGACGCGGTCCAGGAACTCGGAAATGTCGGCGTGGGGGATGATGGGCTTCTGCTCCACCATCTGCTGCACGAGTTCCGGGTCCAGGCCGGTCTGCACCGGGAAGAAACCGCCATGATAATAGACCCAGAGAGGCAGGCGGCCGTAGAAATAGACCTCGGTTTCGCCGTTGATGGAGAAGGGCGGCTTACCCTCGCGGGAGAGCAGGATGTCGAAGTGCAGGCCGTCCTCGGACAGGGCCGGGGACAGCTTGAGCTGCATGGTCTTGTTCTCGATGCGCAGCGGCTGATCGGTCTCGCGCAGGAAGAGATAGTACTCGTTCTTGATCGCCCGGAAGAACCAGGAATGCAGGCCGGCCGGCAACTCCACCTTGTGGCCGCGATAGTCCAGGTAGTGGCCGATCATTTCGGCCACGCGCGGCAGGTGGGGCGAGACTTCGCACCAGTCCGGGTTCTGGACCACCTGGTCCACGGTCACGGGGGTCTGCACGTTGGAGATGCCGCCCTTGTTCTGGCGGCCCCGGAACAGGGCCACCTGCAGGCGGCCGGGCTCGGGATAGAAGCGGAAGATGAAGTAGTGCTTGCCCGGTTCGGGCTCCAGCTCGGTGGAGAAGAAGGAGCGGAAGGTCTGGCGCCAGTCCGTGCGCGGCCTGGGGGCCTCCTCTTCGGAGTCCGTGTCCAGGGATTTGAGGAGCTTCAGCGCCGTGGCGCTGATGTGACGGCAGACACCGGAGAAGGAATCCGGGCAGTTGCAGAAGTAGTTCAGCGTGTGCTCTTCAAGGTTCAGGCCCAGTTCGGCGGCATAGACCTGGAAGTCGTCGCCCTGGATCTGCCCGTCCACGTCCCAGTACTGGGCGCGCTTCTTGAGGTCGATCTTCTGCACTCCGCCGGAGTCCAGTATCGTGTGCGCGCCGTCCAGAATGTACTCCGGGACCGTGTCGCGGACGAATTTCTGGAGGATCTTTTTGACGACAGCTTCTTCGCTGTGGGCCATGAACCTCGGAACTCCTTGGTCGGGACGCATTTCTTCGCGCTGCGGCCGAGCACTGAAATCTAACCCGAAATCCCCGCACAGATCAAGGGGAGGCTTGGCTTTTACGCATCCCTGGGTCATACTGGACCCGCGCGGCAAAGCCTGAGCATATGAACGTTTTCCCCGCGCTTGGCAAGGGGTCTCTCTTGATAAAAGTCGCATTCCTGCTTGTTGCGCTGCTCGCCCTGCTGCCGGGGTGCGACCGCCCCTCTCCCGGCCGGGAGAGCGCCGAGCCTGCGCCGCCGTCCCGGGATTACGGCCCGCCGGTGGACGGCGGTCGTCTGCTCCAGGCGACCCTGGCCGAGCCCATGAACCTCATCCCCGCGCTGTCCACGGACTCGGCCTCCCACGCCGTGGCCGAGCATCTCTACGTGGCGCCGCTCAAATACGACAAGGACATCAAGCTCGTGCCCTGGGCCGCCGAGTCCTACGAGGTGCTCGAGGACGGCCGCCTGCTGCGCTTCCGCCTGCGGCCGGGCATCCGCTGGTGGGACGGGGTGGAACTCACGGCCAAGGACGTGGAATTCACCTACAAGCTCATGATCGACCCCAAGACGCCCACGGCCTACGCCGAGGACTACCTGGCCGTGAAGTCGTTCACCGTCACCGGGCGTTACTCCTTCGAGGTGCGCTACGACAAGCCCTTCGCCAGGGCCCTGGTGACCTGGGCCTTGTCCATCCTTCCGGAGCACGCCCTTGCCGGGCAGGATCTCATGAACACCAAGTATTCCCGCGAACCCTTGGGGTGCGGGGCCTATAAAATCAAGGAATGGCTGCCCGGCAGCCGTTTGGTGCTCACGGCCAACGCGGAGTACTTCGAGGGACGGCCGCACCTCGACGAAATGGTCCTGCGGGTCATCCCGGATCAGGCCACGCAGTTTCTGGAGCTGAAGGCCGGGAATCTGGACGAGATGGGGCTCTCGCCCTATCAGTATCTTTTCGAGACCAACGGGCCGGAGTGGAAGGAGAGATTCCGCAAGTATGAATACCTCTCCTTCGGCTACACCTACCTCGGCTACAACCTGGACAGCCCGTTGTTCTCTGACGTCCGCGTGCGTCGGGCCCTGGACTTCGCCATCGACAAGGAAGAGATCGTCAAGGGTGTGCTGGCGGGCCTGGGTGTTCCGGCGGTGGGTCCGTACAAGCCCGGCACCTGGGTCTACAACGAGTCCCTCAAACCACGGGCGCACGACTCGGGCCGGGCCAGGGCCTTGCTGGCCGAGGCCGGCTGGCGCGACACCGACGGCGATGGTCTCCTGGACAAGGGCGGCCGGCCCTTCGCCTTCACCATCCTGACCAATCAGGGCAATACCCAGCGCATCCAGGCCGCGACCATCATTCAGCGCCGCCTGCGCGACGTGGGGGTCGAGGCCCGCATCCGTACCGTGGAGTGGGCCGCCTTCATCAAGGAGTTCGTGAACAAGGGACGTTTCGACGCGCTGGTCCTGGGCTGGAACATCACGCAAGATCCTGATATTTACGATGTCTGGCACTCCTCCAAAGCCGAACCAGGCGGATTGAATTTCGTGCATTACCGGAACCCTGAGCTGGACGAACTGCTCGAGGAGGGGCGGCGGACGCTGGACCAGAATCGCCGCAAGCGGATCTACGGCCGCGTCCAGGAGATTCTGCACGAGGACCAGCCGTATTGCTTCCTGTATGTGCCCATGTCCCTGCCCATTCTCCAGGCCCGGATCCAGGGGGTCGCCCCGGCTCCGGCGGGCATTGACTACAACTTCTACCAGTGGTGGATACCACGCGAACTCCAGCGCCCGGTCCTGGAGCGGTGAGGCCATGATCCGCATCAACGAAATCACGGACAAGGTGTCCGCCTACATCGACAAGCCGGACCTGACCCTGATCCAGAAGGCGTACGTCTATGCGGCCCAGGCCCACGAGGGCCAGACCCGCCTCTCCGGCGAGCCATACCTGGCCCATCCCCTGGCCGTGGCCAACGTCCTGGCCGACATGAACATGGACGAGCCCACGGTGGCAGCCGGACTTCTGCACGATACGGTGGAGGACACCGGCGTCACCCTGGACGAGATCGAGGAGCTTTTCGGCGAGGAAGTGGCCGACATCGTCGACGGCGTGACCAAGATCAGCCAGATGCAGTTCGAGTCCAAGGCCGTGGCCCAGGCCGAGAACATCCGCAAGATGATCCTGGCCATGGCCGAGGACATCCGGGTGGTCATGGTCAAGCTGGCCGACCGCCTGCACAACATGCGCACTCTGGGCTTCCACCAGGACACGGTGAAGCAGCGGCTCATCGCCCAGGAGACCCTGGACATCTACGCGCCCCTGGCCAACCGCCTGGGCCTGCACCGGACCAAGATCGAGCTGGAGGATCTCTGCCTCAAGTACCTCAAGCCCGACGTCTTCGAGCAGATCAACGAGGGGGTGCGCCAGCACCACACCCTGGGCCAGGACTACATCGACAAGGTCATCGGGCTCATCCGGAACATGCTCAAAGAGAACGGGATCAAGGCCCGGGTGGTGGGGCGGACCAAGCACGCCTACAGCACCTACCAGAAGATGCTCCAGCAGAACCTGAGTCTGGATCAGGTCTACGATCTCATCGCCTTCCGGGTCATCGTGGACTCGCTCAAGGACTGCTATGCCGTGCTCGGCCTGGTGCACTCCATCTGGAAGCCCGTGACCGGGCGCTTCAAGGACTACATCTCGATCCCCAAGGCCAACATGTATCAGAGCCTGCACACCACGGTGATCGGGCCCGACGGGGAGCGCATCGAGATCCAGATCCGCACGGAGGAGATGCATCGGGTGGCCGAATACGGCGTGGCCGCCCACTGGCAGTACAAGGAAAAGCACCGCAAAGGCGGCGGGGCGGGCAGCTCGCGCGACGCCGAGCGTTTCACCTGGCTGCGCCAGATCCTGGACTGGCAGCGGGAGCTTTCCGACCCCCGTGAATTCATGGCCTCCCTGCGTTTCGATCTGTTCCAGGACGAGGTCTATATCTTCACCCCCCGGGGAGACATCAAGGAACTGCCCGAGGGCGCCACCCCCGTGGATTTCGCCTACTCCATCCACTCCCAGGTTGGCGACCGTTGCGCCGGGGCCAAGGTCAACGGCAGGCTCGTGCCCCTGTCCACGCCGCTCAAGAATGGCGACCGCGTGGAGATCATCACTGACCCCCACCGCACGCCCAGCCGCGACTGGCTCAAGTTCGTCAAGACCGCCCGGGCCCGTACGCGGGTCAAGCAGTACATCCGTACCGAGGAGCGGGCCCGCAGCATCGACTTGGCCAAGGAACTCCTGGAGAAGGAGGGCCGCAAGGTCGGCATCAACATGGCCAAGGCCATGAAGGAAGGCCTTCTGCTCAAGTTGGCGGAGGAGTTCTCCTGCGGCTCGGTGGACGAACTGCTCTCCCAGGTGGGCTATTCGCGGATCACGCCCAACAAGGTCGTCAAGCGACTGGTGGCCTCGCTCCAGCCCGAGAAGGCGGATGAGCCCCGGCCCCAGGAGCGTCCCACCGGACCCGCGGTCGAGGAGGCCAAGGCCAAGGGCAAGAGCGAAGGGCTCAAGATCAGCGGCGTGGACAATGTGCTCGTGCGTTTCGCCAGCTGCTGCAACCCGCTGCCCGGCGAGCCCATCGTGGGCTACATCACCCGCGGCCGGGGCGTGACCATCCACACCACCACCTGTCCGAACGTCAAGGGCTTCGAGTCCGAGCGCCTGCTTTCAGTCTCCTGGGACGGCAAGCAGGAGGACACGCCCTATCCGGCCCGGGTGCGCATCAAGTGCACCAACCGCAAGGGAGTGCTCGGCCAGGTGGCCGTGATGCTCGCCGAGGACAACATCAACATCGATTCCGGCACGTTCGAGTCCAGCGTGGACGGCACGTCGGTGCTGGAATTCACCGTGGAGGTCACGAGTCTGGACCAGCTCTACCACGCCCTGGCGCGTCTCAAGAACCTGGACGTGGTCAACGAGGCGGTGCGGGTTTCGTAGTCTGAAAAAAACAAGGAGCATGCGATGGCCAAGGACAAAGGGCTGGAAAAATTGAGCCGCGAGGAACTGTTGGAGAACCTGGAAGGCGGTTTGTTCGATCTGCTGACTTCCGAGGAGGAATACGCGGATCTGGCCGAGATGACGATGGCCCTGGGCATCCGCCATTTCCTCAATGCCCGTTTCGGGGAGACGCCCCGCGAGGAGCTGACGCCGCTCTTCGACGACGCCGAGCAGTTGCTGGCCGAACTGGTGGCCCATGCTGGAGAGATGGGATTGGTGGATTTGGACGCCGAGGACGAGGGAGAATAGACTTTTCCGCCCGACAGGGGCCAAGGCCCGTCCGGTGCGCTGGGCGGGCCTTTTTTCATGTCCGGCACGGTCAGTCCGCAGTGCGGGGGACGTCCAGGAAACGCACTGCTTGGCGTGTGAATCCCAGGAGAACCGGCATTCCAGGCAGAAAAACCCGCTCGCAGTCCGGTAGGCGGGTGAACAGCCGCAGTTCCCCGGCCCGACAGAGGGCCAGCAAGCCGTCCCGGTCGCGGGACAGCTCCTCCACCATGGCCGGGAGCAGGGAGTCGAACCGTCCGGCCCCGGCGTCGTCCGGGGGGAGCAGGGTGATGTCCCCGGGTTCCACGGCCGCCGGGGCGTCCGTGGCGGGCGCCGCCGGGGCGCGCAGGCGGGCGTCCGACCCCAGGTCCAGACGCGATCCCTCCGGCTCCGCCAGCCACGGGCCGCGCAGGATGTTCATCCGACCATAGCCCGTCACTCGGCCGTGGTGCAGGTGGAGCACGCTGTCGGCCATCTCGGCGAGCCAGGCCATGTCGTGGCTCACCAGCACCAGGGTCGTGCCCCACTCCTCGCGGGCGCGCAGCGCGGCTTGGTTGATGCGGGTCACGCTTTCGGCGTCCAGATTGGCCGTGGGCTCGTCCAGAAGCAGGGCCCTGGGGCGGAGGATGAGGCGGGCGGCCAGGGCCACCCGCTGGGCCTCGCCGCCGGAAAGTTCGCGCCAGGAGCGGCGGGCGAAACCGGGAGCCAGCCCTACCCATTCCAGGGCCTCGGCCACGCGACGTTCCAGGTCGCCGGACTCTCGGCGGGCCCGCAGGCCGTAGGCCACGTTTTCCAGAACCGAACGTCGCAGGAGATAGGGTTCCTGATCCAAAAGGGTGACGCGGCGGCGCAGTTCCCGCTCCCGCCCGGCGCTGTCCGCTCCGTCCACCAGCAGGCGGCCGCTTGCGGGACGTTCCAGCAGGGCCAGCAGCCGCAGCAGGGTGCTCTTGCCAGAGCCGTTGTGCCCGGCGAGACCGAACACGGAGTGCTCCGGGATGTCCAGGGCCTCCACGCGCAGAACCTCGGTCCCGGCATAGCGCACCACGACGTTTTCCAGGCGGAACAGCGTGTTCACGCCATCCTCCGGCGGAGGAGGACCAGCAGCAGGTTCACCACCAGGGCGATGGTCAGGAGCACGATGCCCAGGGCGATGCCCTCGGCGAACTGGCCTTTGCCGGTCTCCAGGGCGATGGCCGTGGTGATGGTCCGCGTGTGCCATTTGATGTTGCCGCCGACCATCATGGCGATGCCCACCTCCGAGGCCACCCGCCCGAAGGCCATGGCCAGGGCCAGGATGACGGCGAAGCGGGCCTCGCGCAGGGTGGTCAGGGCCAGCCGCAGGGGGCCCGCTCCCAGGGTCAGGGCCGTGAGGCGCAGACGTCGGTCCAGCCCTTCGACGCCGGCCGCCGTATGGGCGATGACGATGGGCAGGGCCAGCAGGGCCAGGCCGGCGGCCATGCCCGGCACGGTGAAGAGCATCTGCCATTCGCCCAATGGGCCGCGTCGGGTGAGGAAGGCGTAGACGATGAGGCCGATGACCACGGTGGGAAAGGAGAGAGCCGTGTCCACGGCCAGACGCAGGGCGCGGCGGCCCCGGAATTCGAAATGGCCCAGGCAGAACCCGGCCGGAGCGCCCAGGGCCAGGGCCGCGATCATGGCCAGGACCGAGCTCTGCAGGGTGGCCGTTACGGCCGAGAAGGTGACCTCGTCGCCGGAAAGGAGGAGGTCCAGGGCCCGGACAAGGCCCTCCAGAATGAAATCCATTCGTTCTTGTTTCCGAAAGGGTTCCGTTATGTCAATATGGACAGAATCAACTTGCCATTTTTCATATGCTTGCCTAAACAGATATATGTCACGAATGCAACAAGAAACGTGTTCGCCAGTCCGCAACCTGAAGGAGGAGAAAATGCTTCGATCCTGGAAGAAAACTATCGCGACCCTGGTCGCCCTGTCCGTCCTGGTCTGCGCCGTTCCCGCCCTGGCGGGCGACGTCCTGCGCATGGCCACTACCACCAGCACCCAGGACACCGGCTTGCTGGACGCCCTGGGCCCGGCCTTCCAGAAGGACACGGGCATCGAACTTCAGTGGACGGCCGTGGGCACGGGCAAGGCCCTCAAACTCGGCGAGGACTGCAACGTGGACGTGCTCATGGTCCACGCGCCCCAGTCCGAAAAGGAATTCCTGGACAAGGGCTTCGGCATGGACCGCAAGGAGATCTTTTATAACGACTTCGTGATCGTTGGCCCGCTGAAGGATCCGGCCAAGGCCAAGGGCAAGACCGTCGCCGAGGCCCTCAAGGCAGTGTCCGCGGCCAAGGCTTCCTTCGTGAGCCGCGGTGACGATTCGGGTACGCACAAGGCCGAGCTCAAGCTTTGGAAGGCGGCTGAGCTGCCCGTGCCGGACAAGGAGTCCTGGTACATCTCCGCCGGGCAGGGCATGCTGGCCACCCTGGCCATGGCCGCCGAGCGCGGGGCCTACACCCTGGTGGATCGGGGCACATGGTACAAGTACGAAGCCGACCAGAAGGGCAAGGCGCCTCTGACGATCCTGGTGGAGGGCGACAAGCCGCTGCTCAATCAGTACAGCGTCATGCCGGTGAACCCGGCGCACTGCCCCGGGGTGCGCGCGGATCTGGCCAAGAAGTTCAGCGAGTGGATCACCTCGGCCAAGGCCCAGAAGTTTGTGGGCGAGTTCAAGGTTGCGGGTAAGCCCCTGTTCACTCCCAATGCCAAGAAGTAGCGCCGCCGTTTGATTGAAGATGGGAAAGCCGGGCTTGGCCCGGCTTTCTTTTTTCCCCCGGAGGAGACCCGAGGGCGGGGAGGGCGCGGGGAGAAATCAGGGGCAGGGTTTCCAGGGCTCGTTGACCTTGCGGTCCGCGCCGGTGAGCTGGACCGTTTCCGGCAGTGCGTCGCCGATGAAGGGCGTGATGGGCTTGTAGAGGAAGGACACGCCGACCTCCACCACGCCGCAGGGCTGGCCCGCGCTGCCGCTGACTCCGGGGCCGCTGGTGTCCAGGCCGGGCCAGCTCCTGACCGAGACCGTGGAACCCGCGCTTGGGAGTGTGCTCAGCAGGACGTTGGTCTGCTCCACGATCTGGGCCAGACGGGTGCCCTCGTCCTCGCCCTGGCCGGTGGCCGCGAAGCGTGCGCCCATCTCGGCCGACTTCTGGACCGTGAGCCAGGAGAGGAAGAGGTTGCCGCTCTCCAGCAGGCCGAAGACCATGAGCAGCAAGGCCGGGAGGATGAGGGCCATCTCCACGGCGGCCACGCCGCGGGAAAGGTGGGAACGCCTGCGTCGCATGACCGCCTCCTAGTTCAGCAGCCGCCAGCCGAGCTGTTTGCCGATGAGCTTGAAGACCTCGGGGATGTCCTCGGCCGAGGGCGCGTCGAAGTAGTGGTCGGTGGTGCCGGGCTTGCTGGAGGCGATCTGCTTCATGAGCTGGATGTCCGTGGTGTCCGAGACGCCGAAGCGGATGGAGAAGATTTCGATGCCCGCATCCTTGGCCTTTTGGGCTTCGGCGAGCATGGCCTGGTTCAGGCCGCCGCCGTTCTCGCAGTGGCAGTTGGTGACCTTCATGCCGTAGTAGGCGTTGGTCCAGTAGTTGTTGGGCGTGTAAGACATGGCGTAGCTGCCGCCGCAGGTGCCGTCCTCGGTGTCGCCATCGGTGAGCACGATCATGATCTTGCGGATCTTATCGTCGGCGCTGCCTTGCGTGTAGGGAGCCTCGGGCGTGAGAACCTCGCGGCCCCACCTGATGCCTTCGGAGATGACCGTGCCCGAGCCCGCGCCCAGGGCGTCCATCTGGGTGATGGCCGCGATGATCTCGTCCTTGTCCGTGGTCAGCGAGTGCACCGGAGGAATGCTGGTGCAGGTGTCCAGGTTGATCTGGCTCCGGGTGTAATACGGCAGGGCGTAGTAGAGGGGCATGAAGTCGGGGTGGATGCCCACGTTGAGCGAACCGTCGGCGTTCAGACAGCCCGAGGGATAGCCCTCGGCGTCCAGAACTTTGACCTTGCCCCGGAATGGCACCAGGCCGACGCGGGTGTTCGGGGCCGCGCCGTCGGGGATGATCAGGTCCACCAGGTCGGCGCCGGCCTCGCGCACGCGGCTGATGGGTGTGCCCTTCATGCTGCCCGTGTTGTCGATGACCAGGGCCACTTCCAGATTGTTGAATCCGGCGCAGGCCTGGGCCGCCACGCTGCCGGAATTCACTCCCAGCACGCCCAGCAAGAGCGTGTTCACCTGGGCCGTGGCCGTGACGCAGAGGCTGCGGACCTCGGAACCGGCGGCCACGTTCTGGATCTGGGCCTCGGCGTAGTTGGTGTGAACCATGTCGATGGCCGCGGGCTTGGCGATGTCCTTGGTCAGGTCCGGGTCGTAGGGCAGTTGCAGGGCTCCGGCCAGGGCCCCGGCGTCCACGGCGGCCTGGAGCCTGGTCTGGGCCAGATAGAGGTTGCCCAGGTCCAGAGCCAGCCCGGCCGCGCCCAACAGAATGGGAATGAGCACGGCCACGAGGACATGGACCGCGCCGCGCTGGCGCCTACGGCAGCGGCATGGTCGTGCGGGCAAGCAGGACATAGGGTTGGCCGCTGTTGAAGGTTTCGACCATGGACTGGGAACCGAGCATGCTTTGGTAGTCATAATCGACCTCGACGGTGACGGTCTTCTGCTCGCTGTTGACGGTCACGTTGGTGTTCAGGTTGGCGGCCGGGAGTTGCGCGGCGGTCAGGGACTGCACCAGGAATTCCACGTTGGTCGTGCTGCCTTCGCGGAGCACCAGCCGGGCGGCCTCGCGGCTGGCTTCGGAGATGATGGAATAGGTGCGGATCGCGTTGGCGCCCTCCAGGATCAGGAAAAACAGGGCGGCCAGCACGGGCAGGATGAGCGCGAACTCCACCGCCGCCATCCCCCGCTGTCCGCGCCCTCGTGCATGTCGCTTGCGCATGGCATCCTCGTTTGATCCGTTTCGGTTCCGTTCCATAGTCTCTCAAAAGCAACCCCCGTACCAAGGGGCATGAGAATTTCGCTGGCGGTGTATTTTTTTACTTATCATATTGAAGTATAAAATAATTTTTTCTATGCAAATCTCCTTGCACTGCGGATTGCAGCCCTGTGTGTGATGTGGCGATCTATTTTTTGTGGATTTCCAGACCGGGAGAGGCTAGGGTCATGAGGGGTGGCCGATGCCGCCCAGGGGGAAGCCATGACGGCCAGGATTCTGGTGGTGGACGACGACGCGGCCTTCCGGGGGATGCTCGTGGAGGCCTTGCGGGACAAGGAATTCGAGGTGGATGTCGCGGGTTCTGCCGAGGAGGGCATCCGTCTCGCCGAGGCTGGGGATTTCGACCTCGTGCTCCAGGACGTCATGCTTCCCGGCATGTCCGGCATCGAGGCTCTTCCGCACCTCAAGCGGGCCGCGCCCCTGGCCGACATCGTGGTCATGACCGCCTTTTCCAGCAGGGATTCCGCCGTGGAGGCCCTCAAGCGCGGGGCCTACGACTACTTCACCAAGCCGTTCAGCCTGGCCGAGATGGAGGTGGTCATCCGCCGGGCTTTGGAGAAACGCCGCCTCCAGGGCCAGGTCCAGGCCCTGCGCACGACCTTGGAGCGCGAGGGGCCCCTGTCGCGGATCATCGGCCAGGGCCAAGCCATGTCGCGGGTCAAGGACATGCTCCAGCGGGTGGCTGGTCTGGATGCCGACGTGCTCATCACCGGCGAGTCCGGCACGGGCAAGGAACTCGTCGCGGACACCATCCACGCCCTGAGCCCGAGGGCGGCCGGTCCGTTCGTCAAGCTGAACTGCGCGGCCATCCCGGAGAACCTTCTGGAGAGCGAACTCTTCGGCCACGAAAAGGGCGCCTTCACCGGGGCCACCGCCGCCCGGCGCGGCCGCTTCGAAATGGCCCAGGGCGGCAGCATCCTCCTGGACGAGATCGGGGACATGCCCCTGCACCTTCAACCCAAGCTCCTGCGCGCCGTGGAG